>ERZ1023273.1-NODE-1-length-316815-cov-744.440378_pt1 | contig 316815 bp, 322 predicted proteins | sample MGYA00380464_ERZ1023273 | MGnify/ENA primary metagenome ERZ1023273 (study PRJEB33173, sample SAMEA4830306) | metagenome | study: EMG produced TPA metagenomics assembly of the PRJEB25223 data set... | reverse complement strand
ACTACTGCCAATATAACTTCGTAGAGCATAGAACATTGATTTATGTCCCAGCCTGATCATCATCTTGTTATGTTAGTTATTTATAACCGATTTTCAAAATAAAAAACCAACCAAGATGTTGAAATCAATGGTTGGTTAATGTGTGTGTGTTGAAATCATATATGGCACTGTATTTTAAAATATTTAATGAGATGACTTTGATTCATTATTTAGTGACTCACGCATCTTCGTATTGATTCGTGTTGCGCGACGGAAATAGACGCTTTCAAATGAACTCGTTGTACCGATGTAATAGAATATAAGCGCCACAATAATAATAACGATAAAGTCAAATGGATAGTGAATCATATTTAAGCCTTTAAATTCTTTGCTTCCTATAAATGACAGTATTGATAGCACGATTAAATATACAATAATCCATAAGCTACCACCAATTTGTTTCTTTGTATTACGCCAATTCATACGATATTCATAGAAGAAGTAGATTGGTAATCCAAGTATAATGATTAAAATAACTTCAGCCGTTGTTGGCCACATTGCCCAATATATAGCTAATGAAGCTAATACAAATGATAATGGTGCCATTACTTTTAAAATTTTTGCTCTAAATGGACGAGTCATTGTTGGTCCCATTTTTCTTAATGCAATCACTGTCGTTGGGCCAGTTAAATAGGCTACTAAAGTTGCAGTAGAAATAACTGCTGCTAGCGTACCCCAATCTCTAAATAATGTAACCATAATCATACTAATGATGGCATTAAAGATGATTGCTACACGGGGGATATGATATTTTTCATTCATCTTCCCAAGAAATTTAGGGATATGTCCATTTTTCTCCATTGCTCGTAAAACTCGACCTGTAACGGCGACAAATGACACGCCAGTACCGAATGGTGATACAAAAGCTTCAATATATAGTAAAATTGCGAGCCAATTAATTCCTAATAAGATAGCTAAATCTGCAAATGGTGAATTGAAGTTGATGCCATTCCATCCACTATGTTGTAACATTGATTGAGGCATAGAAGTGATAAACGTACTTTGTAAAATGATGTACAACACTGCACTGATTGACAGTGAGATAGCGATGCCTCTTGCGATATTTTTTTCAGGATTTTTAATTTCTGAACCCATATTAATAATTGTCTGGAATGAATTGAATGAAAAAATAATCCCTGATGCTGTTGTTGCAGCAAAAATCGGTGCACTTCCGTAAGGCATAAATGTGCTTGCCGAATGGCCGTAATTTGAAGTGTCGAATCCTGATAGCATCAACATGATGATGGTTAACATGGGTACGCCTAATTTAAATACAGAAATTAAACTCGTAAATGATGTTAAAAGTTTTACGGACCAATAGTTTAATAATGAAAAAATAACAATGATGAGATATACAGCTAGCAATCCGTATGTGCTAATAGAGCCATTTTCCATTAAATATCTCATTGGTTTCGCCCAATGCCACGGCCAAGAACTCATATATTGAACAGCTGACACAGCTTCGATAGGTATTATTGTCACCAAAGACACCCAATTCGCCCAAGCAGCAATAAAGCCTAATAATGAGCCATGTGTATACTGGGCATAGTTACTCATGCCACCTGATTGAGGAAACATTGTGCCGATTTCAATGTAGTTATAGGCAATGGTTCCAATGACTAGGAATCCAAGAACCCATGATATGATTGCTGCTGGTCCAGCTATTGATGATGCTTCCCACGCACCAAATAGCCAACCAGATCCTATTAAAGAGCCTAACCCTAATAAGACTAATTGGGATAGATTGATTTTGTCGTTGTGCAATTGCTTGTCTTTATTCATAAATACTCCTTCGTTATTGCCAAAAATACAAAAAATAATATGCGACAATTATACGCTTATTATAATAATAGTCAAATGTATTTTTTGTAAGAACGCAAAAGCATTTGTAAAATTAGTTTTTTATAAAATTAGGATATATAATACAATGTGTATTGAAAAACAAAATGGAAGTGATGACTATGAGTGAGAAACAATCAAATGAACAAGTTGAAGCATTTTTAAATAAAGAGAGTCAATGGCAAGAAGAATATAAATATTTGAGAGCGTTAATCTTTAATGAAACAGAATTAGAGGAAGCGTATAAATGGATGCATCCTTGTTACACGTTGAATAATAAAAATGTAGTACTTATCCATGGCTTCAAAAATTATGTTGCACTATTATTTCATAAAGGTGCCATTTTGGAGGATAAATATCATACACTCATTCAACAGACTGAAAAGGTGCAAGCAGCTCGTCAGTTACGATTTGAAAATTTAACAGAGATTCAAGCACGTACCGAAGAAATTAAATATTATCTAGCTGAAGCAATTAAAGCTGAAAAAGCTGGTAAAAAAGTTGAAATGAAGAAAACAGAGGAATATGTTATTCCTAAAGAGTTAGAAGCTAAGTTCGAAGAAATGCCACAGTTAGAGTCTTCATTTTATAAATTAACGCCAGGCAGACAACATCAATATATATATCATATTGGACAAGCTAAACGCAGTGAAACAAGACAAAAGCGTGTTGAAAAGTATATTAACCAAATACTAGAAGGTAAAGGGATGCATGATAAGTAATTAATGAGTAAAGCATACCGGTTATACAACAACATACAAGATGACACGAAACAACCAATGGCTCATGCTGTTGGTTGTTTTTTTAGGTGTGTCTGTCATGGGCAACACTTTGACGTTGGAATTCCGTTACAGGCTTGGGAGTAGAAAATGTTAGCAAAAGGCAAGGGTGTCTACAATGAATGATGAAGATATTAAAATATAAGGATGACTTTGTGAGTGGCGGATGGGCGGTTGTCCGTCTGTAACAATGGATGCGTGTGCATTATTACAAAAATTCGACTTTTGTAATAATATTTCACATTTTCGACACTTTTTTGCTATAAAACAACCAATTGAGCGATAATAAATTCGCTTTTAAAAAATATGAGTTATCTATTTAGTTGCCAAAGATAAAATAATAATGTTTAATAACATCATATAGAGTATGTTAGTTTTAAATGTCGAATATACGAATGTGCAAACAAAGTAATCGGTAGAAATTCAACATACATAGCGCCGTTTACTGTTAAGTATTCACATTACAGATGAAAAATATAAAATTCTACATAATCAAGACCATGATGTGTACTTGTTTAACTTATGACTCTATTTGTTTAACAATTGCGATAATGGTCTTTTTATTTTATGCGTATCATTCGTCATATTTTTTATGAGGAAGGAGAAATGATTATGTTAAGTATTAAGCATTTAACGAAAATTTATTCTGGTAATAAAAAGGCAGTAGATGACATCTCTTTAGATATTCAATCTGGGGAATTTATCGCATTTATTGGAACCAGTGGAAGTGGCAAAACGACTGCTTTAAGAATGATAAACCGTATGATTGAAGCGACAGAAGGACAAATTGAAATTGATGGTAAAGATGTTCGGAGTATGAATCCTGTCGAATTGCGTAGAAATATTGGCTATGTTATTCAACAAATTGGGTTAATGCCTCATATGACGATTAAAGAGAATATTGTATTGGTACCCAAATTGTTGAAATGGACTAAAGAAGAAAAGGATAAACGTGCAAAGGAATTAATTAAACTTGTGGATTTACCGGAGTCATTTTTAGAGCGTTATCCAGCAGAACTATCAGGTGGGCAACAACAACGTATCGGTGTTGTAAGAGCACTTGCGGCCGAACAAGATATTATTTTAATGGATGAACCTTTTGGTGCATTGGATCCTATTACGAGAGATACGTTACAAGATTTAGTTAAAACGTTACAACGAAAATTAGGCAAGACGTTTATCTTTGTAACACATGATATGGATGAAGCGATTAAATTAGCAGACAAAATTTGTATTATGTCAGAAGGTAAGGTGGTGCAATTTGATACACCAGACAATATTTTAAGACATCCCGCAAATGATTTTGTACGTGATTTTATAGGACAAAATAGACTGATTCAAGACCGTCCCAATGACAAGACTGTAGAAGGTGTAATGATTAAACCAATCACGATACAGGCAGATGCAACGCTTAATGATGCTGTTCATATTATGAGACAAAAGCGTGTAGATACGATTTTTGTCGTTGATAGTGACAACCATTTACTTGGATTCTTAGATATTGAAGATATAAATCAGGGTATACGTGGACACAAAAGTTTACGAGATACCATGCAACAACATATTTACACCGTTCAAATTGATTCTAAATTACAAGATTCTGTACGTACGATTTTAAAAAGAAACGTTAGGAATGTACCTGTCGTAGATGATAAGCAACGTTTAGTAGGACTGATTACGCGTGCCAATGTTGTTGACATTGTATATGACACGATTTGGGGCGATAGTGAGGATGCAGTGCAAACAGAACATGTGGGGGAAGACACTGCGTCCTCAAAAATGCATGAGCAACACACTACTAATGTCAAAGTACGTGACATAGGAGGTGATAAATCATGATTGAGTTCCTACATGAACATGGTGGACAGTTGATGTCGAAAACACTGGAACATTTTTATATTTCTATAGTGGCATTATTACTTGCCATCATTGTTGCAGTACCTATAGGCATTTTATTATCAAAAACAAAGCGAACTGCCAATATTATATTAACTGTGGCAGGTGTCTTACAAACTATTCCAACACTAGCTGTACTTGCTATTATGATACCGATTTTTGGTGTTGGTAAAACGCCTGCAATTGTAGCGCTATTTATTTATGTATTATTACCTATTTTAAATAACACGGTACTCGGTGTTCAAAATATTGATAGCAACATTAAAGAAGCTGGAAAAAGTATGGGAATGACACAATTTCAATTGATGAAGGATGTTGAATTGCCGTTAGCATTGCCGCTTATCATTGGTGGCATTCGTTTGTCATCTGTGTATGTAATTAGTTGGGCTACACTTGCAAGTTATGTAGGTGCGGGTGGATTAGGTGATTTCATTTTCAATGGTTTAAATTTATATGATCCACTGATGATTGTAACTGCAACGGTACTCGTTACTGCACTAGCATTAGGTGTTGATGCCTTATTAGCTTTAGTTGAAAAATGGGTAGTTCCCAAAGGCTTAAAAGTATCTGGATAATTAGGAGGCTAAGATAATGAAGAAAATTAAATATATACTTGTCGTGTTTGTCTTATCGCTTACCGTATTATCTGGATGTAGTTTGCCCGGACTAGGTAGTAAGAGCACGAAAAATGATGTCAAAATTACAGCATTATCAACAAGCGAATCGCAAATTATTTCACATATGTTACGGTTGTTAATAGAGCATGATACACATGGTAAGATAAAGCCAACATTAGTAAATAATTTAGGGTCAAGTACGATTCAACATAATGCCTTAATTAATGGGGATGCTAATATATCAGGTGTTAGATATAATGGCACAGATTTAACGGGAGCTTTGAAGGAAGCACCAATTAAAGATCCTAAGAAAGCAATGATAGCCACACAACAAGGATTTAAAAAGAAATTTGATCAAACGTTTTTTGATTCGTATGGTTTTGCGAATACGTATGCATTCATGGTAACGAAGGAAACTGCTAAAAAATATCATTTAGAGACAGTTTCAGATTTAGCAAAGCATAGTAAAGATTTACGTTTAGGCATGGATAGTTCATGGATGAATCGTAAAGGCGATGGCTATGAAGGATTTAAAAAAGAGTATGGTTTCGACTTTGGTACAGTGAGGCCAATGCAAATAGGTCTAGTCTACGACGCATTAAACTCAGAGAAGTTAGACGTTGCATTAGGTTATTCTACAGATGGTCGAATTGCCGCGTATGATTTGAAAGTACTTAAAGATGATAAACAATTTTTCCCACCTTATGCTGCGAGTGCTGTTGCAACAAATGAATTATTACGCCAACACCCAGAACTTAAAACGACGATTAATAAGTTGACAGGAAAGATTTCAACTTCAGAGATGCAGCGCTTGAATTATGAAGCGGATGGTAAAGGTAAAGAACCTGCTGTCGTCGCAGAAGAATTTTTGAAAAAACACCACTATTTTGATAAACAGAAAGGTGGTCATAAGTAATGGAAGGTAATTTATTACAGCAATTATTCAATTATTATGTTACGAACTTTGGCTATCTATGGGATTTATTTTTCAAACACTTATTAATGTCTGTCTATGGTGTGCTGTTTGCAGCTTTAATTGGTATTCCATTGGGAATCTTGCTTGCAAGATACACAAAACTTTCTGGATTTGTAATTACAATTGCAAATATAATTCAAACAGTTCCAGTCATTGCAATGTTAGCTATTTTAATGTTAGTCATGGGCTTAGGTTCAGAAACAGTAGTTTTAACAGTGTTTTTATATGCGTTACTTCCAATTATAAAAAACACTTATACTGGTATAGCTAGTGTTGATGCGAATATTAAGGATGCTGGCAAAGGTATGGGAATGACACGCAATCAAGTGCTACGAATGATTGAATTACCGTTATCTGTTTCGGTTATTATCGGTGGCATTCGTATTGCCTTGGTTGTTGCGATAGGTGTTGTTGCCGTTGGATCATTTATAGGAGCACCTACGCTTGGTGACATTGTGATTCGTGGTACAAATGCGACGGATGGCACAACGTTTATTTTAGCAGGTGCGATTCCGATTGCTATCATTGCAATCGTCATTGATGTACTATTAAGATTTTTAGAAAAACGATTAGACCCAACAACACGACATCGTAAAAATCAATCTAATCATCGGCCGCAAAGTATTAATATGTAATAGTAGAAGATGTTTATAATTTAGCGATTTCGTTTCATGATTTATAAAAAATGAGGCTACTCAAGGAGCTCAAATAATCTTTGAGTAGCCTTTTTATAGGTTGTGTTTGTATGCGTTTACACTAAAATAGCAATTATTATCATGAAAGTTTTTGGATAAAAAGCGTTAATTATTGTAAAAATGCTAAAAAATGAGATGTTTTATTTATAATTTTCTGCAAATTTATGATATTGTTTCTTAATATATCATATTAAAAATTTGTTTTTCTTAAACATAGGAGGCTTATCTAATTCATGGACACATCAAAACAATTTAGAGGTGACAACCGATTGCTTTTGGGTATCGTTTTAGGGGTTATTACCTTTTGGCTATTCGCGCAGTCACTTGTTAATCTTGTTGTCCCATTACAATCAACATATAGTAGTGACGTTGGAACGATAAATATCGCTGTTAGCTTATCTGCCTTATTTGCTGGTTTGTTTATCGTAGGTGCTGGTGATGTTGCTGATAAATTTGGTCGCGTCAAAATTACTTATGTAGGATTGATATTAAATGTTGTAGGTTCATTACTCATCATCATTACACCTTTGCCAGCATTTTTAATTATAGGTAGAATAATTCAAGGTTTGTCTGCAGCATGTATTATGCCATCAACACTTGCTATTATTAACGAATATTATATTGGTACAAGAAGACAACGTGCCTTAAGCTATTGGTCTATTGGTTCTTGGGGTGGTAGTGGTATTTGTACGTTGTTTGGTGGCTTAATGGCTACATATATAGGTTGGCGTTCAATATTTGTTGTTTCAATTCTATTAACATTATTAGCAATGTACTTAATCAAACATGCACCTGAGACTAAAGCAGAACCAATCAAAGGTATGAAAGCAGAAGCTAAAAAGTTTGACGTTATTGGTTTAGTCATTTTAGTAGTGACGATGTTAAGTTTAAATGTAATCATCACACAGACGTCTCATTTTGGTTTAGTTTCACCGTTAATTCTAGGTTTAATTGTTGTGTTTATCTGTTCATTAGTTGGTTTTGTATATTACGAAAATAAAATAAAGCATCCACTTGTTGATTTTTCAATTTTTAAAAATAGAGGATACAGTGGTGCAACTATTTCAAACTTCTTATTAAATGGTGTAGCAGGTGGTGCACTTATCGTCATTAACACGTATTATCAACAACAATTAGGATTTAATTCTTCGCAAACGGGTTATATTTCATTAACGTATTTAATAGCAGTGTTGTCAATGATTCGTGTAGGTGAAAAGATTTTATCTCAACATGGTCCGAAGCGCCCACTATTACTAGGAAGTGGCTTTACAGTGATTGGGTTAATCTTATTGTCGTTAACATTTTTACCAGAAATGTGGTATATCGTATCTAGTATAGTTGGATATTTATTGTTTGGTACTGGTTTAGGATTATATGCTACACCATCAACTGATACAGCAGTTGCTAGTGCGCCAGATGATAAGTCGGGTGTTGCTTCAGGTGTGTATAAAATGGCGTCATCATTAGGAAATGCATTTGGAGTAGCAGTATCTGGTACGGTTTATACTGTGTTAGCAGCTAATTTAAATTTGAACTTAGGTGGTTTCACAGGTATGATGTTTAATGCCTTGCTAGCAATTGTTGCATTTTTAGTCATTTTACTATTAGTTCCTAAAAATCAAACGAATTTGTAAAACTGAAATGAAAGCAAGTTATTATGTAGGGATTTTAAAGGAAATTTTGTGAAAGTAAGTTTATCATACACACTTAATGTTGCGTATTGACGTTTAATGTTAGGTGTGTTCTTTTATAGACGATAAAAGCTGTGTGCATATTAAGCGAATGATTTTCAAATTGACGCTAATATGCGAAAGTAGTATTTTTAAAATGAACAACAACGATGAAGAGGGGTTTATAGGATGAAAATTGCAATTGCTGGATCGGGTGCATTAGGTAGTGGCTTTGGTGCCAAACTATTTCAAGCAGGATATGATGTCACACTTATTGACGGATATACATCTCATGTTGAAGCGGTTAAGCAACATGGATTAAATATAACGATTAATGGAGAGGCATTCGAGTTAAACATTCCGATGTATCATTTTAATGATCAACCGGACGAAAGCATTTACGATGTTGTCTTTCTATTTCCAAAGTCTATGCAATTAAAAGAAGTGATGGAAGATATGAAGCCACATATTGATAATGAAACGATCGTCGTATGTACGATGAATGGTCTGAAGCATGAAGAAGTCATTGCGCAGTATGTTGCTCAATCACAAATTGTCAGAGGTGTTACGACTTGGACGGCAGGTCTTGAAAGCCCTGGACACAGTCATTTACTTGGTAGTGGACCAGTTGAAATAGGTGAACTAGTGGATGAAGGTAAAGAAAATGTTATAAAAGTTGCTGATTTACTTAACGAAGCGGAATTGAATGGTGTCATTAGTAAAGATTTATACCAATCGATTTGGAAAAAGATTTGTGTTAATGGTACGGCAAATGCATTAAGCACAGTGTTGGAGTGTAATATGGCATCGCTGAATGAAAGTAGTTATGCGAAGTGTTTGATTTATAAATTAACGCAAGAAATAGTGCATGTAGCGACGATTGATAATGTTCATTTAAATGTTGATGAAGTATTTGAATATTTAGTTGATTTAAATGAAAAAGTTGGTGCGCATTATCCATCCATGTATCAAGATTTAATTGTTAATAATAGAAAAACTGAAATTGATTATATTAATGGCGCAGTTGCAACATTAGGTAAACAACGTCATATTGAAGCGCCAGTCAATCGCTTTATTACTGATTTAATTCATACTAAAGAAAGTCAGCGACACGCACAGGATTAATTGGTGTTTTAGGTATGATTACAAGGAAATGTCAATCACGTGATATTACGGTCATTATTAAGATTGAAATGTAATAAATAAAGAACAGCAGTAAGGTACTTTCAAATTGAAATGATCTTGGTGCTGTTTTTCTTGATTGATCTTCGTCATAATTCAGATTTGTCATAGGTCTACGACATACTATTAGTATTTACTAGACAGTTTTTACGACGACACTTTGAAAAATTTTGAGGCAAATCATTTGGAAGTCTCACGTGAATTTTGTAAACTCATCAAGCAAGTAATTATATTAAAAAGACAAATAGAGAAAAGGTGTTTATAATGAGTAAAATTTTTGTAACTGGTGCAACGGGCCTTATTGGCATTAAATTAGTTCAAAGACTAAAAGAAGAGGGGCATGAGGTTGCTGGTTTTACTACATCTGAGAATGGTCAACAAAAGCTAGCTGCTGTTAATGTAAAAGCATATATTGGTGATATATTAAAAGCTGATACTATTGATCAAGCGTTAGCAGATTTTAAACCAGAAATCATTATCAATCAAATTACGGATTTAAAAAATGTTGATATGGCAGCAAATACGAAAGTACGTATTGAAGGTTCTAAAAACCTAATTGATGCGGCGAAAAAGCATGACGTTAAGAAAGTAATTGCCCAAAGTATTGCCTTTATGTATGAACCTGGCGAAGGATTAGCAAATGAAAAAACGGCACTTGATTTTAACTCAACTGGCGATAGAAAAGTAACGGTTGATGGTGTGGTTGGTTTAGAAGAAGAAACGGCTCGTATGGATGAATACGTTGTTTTACGTTTTGGCTGGTTATATGGCCCAGGTACTTGGTACGGAAAAGATGGCATGATTTATAATCAATTTATGGATGGTCAAGTGACACTTTCAGATGGCGTAACATCATTTGTGCATCTTGATGATGCAGTTGAAACATCTATTCAAGCTATTCATTTTGAAAATGGTATCTATAATGTAGCAGATGATGCACCTGTTAAAGGTTCTGAATTTGCAGAATGGTATAAAGAACAACTTGGTGTTGAACCAAATATTGATATTCAACCTGCGCAACCATTTGAACGTGGCGTAAGCAATGAGAAGTTTAAAGCGCAAGGTGGTACTCTGATTTATAAAACTTGGAAAGACGGCATGAATCCAATTAAATAATAATTTATCCGTTTAATATACAAAGAATAAAGACTTGGTCGAATCGTGGATGATATATTATCAAACGCACGGCTCGAACAAGTCTTTTTATTATGTCTTCGTTATCTTTGTATGAAGGAATAACAGAATTACAATTAATGTACTGAATAATGCAATTAATGTTGTGATTAGTGCTAATTTAATTTCTATTGGTAGCCAAGTCAGTACAAAAGACCAATTATTGCTACCGAGAATGAGATATGGTAATGCATATAATATGAGCGCTATAGCGATACATAAACATAAAGTTAGCCAACTCAATACAGCAATCCGTTTTGATCTACGCAAAAGAATTTGACCATGGCGCATTTGCCAAGCACGATAAGCTGAGAATATAAATGCTAATAAAATAAGTGTTGTCATCAAAACGGTAACAATATTAAATTGATCTTTATATTGATTGAGCATAGACGCAACCGTCGAATATCGCTTGTGATTTACAATTTGTGTATTAAGATGCTCAACTAATTTGGGTACATATTCCGAATTTAGATTTGCAAGTACAACAATTCCATAATTTTGTTTTGGATTTAGTAAAATAAATGATGAAAAGTTATCTAGCGTTCCTGAATGAAACACTAAATGTTCATCATTATTGGTAAACCAGCCGGAAGCATATGCATTGGCATTAGGTTCACCAATTGTTGAAGATAAATTTTTATGTGATTGTTGAACTAATGATTTGTATTTATCAGGTGGATTAAGTTGGAATTTTATCCAATGTTCCAAATCTTCAGTTGATGTCATCATATATGCTGATGGTGTATCCCAAAGGTTAAATTCAGGTTTAGAGACGACAGGTGTCGAACCTTGTAATTCGTAGCCAATAGCATCATGTTTTGATTTGTAATTTGTTTGTTTGAATGATGTATGTGTCATATGCAAAGGCTTGAGCCATGAATTTGTAATATATTTTGTATAGGATTGCTTCGTAACGTTTTGGATAATTAAACCTAATAAATCATAGTTCATATTTGAGTATTCAAATTCTTCTCCGGGCTTATGATGTAATTCATCACCCATAATTGCACGGGTTACATCATTTAAACGATTATTTTTATTTGTTACGGCGTCTTCGCTTGTAATATCACTAGGTATACCACTTGTTTGAGCCAAAAGTTGCTTAATCGTAATAGTTTCATTTTGACCATTATAGTTCATTTTAAAATGAGGCACATGTTTGGATACGGCATCATTTAAGTTTAATCGACCTTCTTGAGCTAATTTTAAAATTGCAAGACCTGTGAAAGCTTTCGTATTAGAAGCAATTTCATACTTTGTTGTGGGAGAAGCTTTGACTTTTTTATCAACATCTTGATAACCATAACCTTTATTTAAAAAAACTTTGCCATTTTTTACTATTAAAATTGATGCTCCAGGAATGTGCCCCTTTTGTAAATCATGCTCGATAATTGTATCTATTTGTTGTTGCGAATCATTGGTTAACCGTGTCTTCGTATTGCTATTTAATGTTATATATATAGCAATTGAAATGGCGACTAAAATGATAATAGAAATGGATAGAAAATACAGTTTTTTAGTAGTCATAAACGTTCCTTTTTATATGTTAAATTTACTTAAGTGCCTAATGAGATTTATTTTATTATACCAGTTCTATTGAATAAATTAATTAAAGAGGTATATTTACCATTATTTTTGACACCTTATATGTTAATAGGTGTATAATTACATAAAAAATATTAATTAACTCTCTATACTTTTTGGAAAGATAGGCGTATAGTGATATCCATCAAAAACTATAAAAAGGAATAGGAGATTATGTTCAATCAATTTAAAAGACTTATTATAGGGCAACCTAAAAAAAACAGAGAACTAAAAGACGAAAAGATATCGAAGTTTAAAGGGTTAGCGATTCTTTCGTCGGATGCATTATCTTCAGTGGCTTACGGTCCCGAACAAATACTGATTACATTATCAGTAGTGGGTGCAGTTGCAACTTGGTATACTTTACCGATTGCAGGTGCTGTTCTGATCTTATTAGCTGCTTTAATTATGTCTTATAGGCAAATTATTTATGCATATCCTAAAGGTGGCGGCGCGTATATGGTGTCCAAGACCAATTTAGGAGAAAAATGGGGATTGCTTGCAGGAGGCTCACTATTAGTCGATTACATACTGACTGTCGCTGTTAGTATATCATCTGGTGCTGATGCATTTGTTGCTGCATTCCCAAGTTTATATGGGCATAAAGTACTGATTGCATGTTTACTTGTACTTTTTATTTTAATATTAAATTTACGTGGTTTAACTGAATCTGCCACCGTATTATCCTATCCAGTATATCTTTTCATTATAGGGTTAGTGATATTAATATTTATAGGTACTTTCCGTGTGGCGACAGGAGATATTCAACCACATATGCATGCATCAGTAGGAACTGCGGTTCCTGGAGTAACATTATTCTTGCTATTAAAAGCATTTTCATCAGGGGCTTCATCATTAACAGGTGTTGAAGCTATTTCAAATGCGGTAACCAATTTTAGAGAACCAAGTGCTAATAATGCTGTAAAAACGTTAATTGCTATGGGTTCAATTTTAGCGTTTTTATTAGTTGGTATCGTTGGTTTAGCATATGTTTATGGAATTATGCCACAAACGGAAACGACAGTTTTATCACAATTAGCTATGCAAATATTTGGTGATAATGCTGCCTTCTATTTTGTACAGGCAACGACCGTGATGATTTTGGTATTAGCAGCCAACACTGGATTTACAGCTTTTCCGATGTTAGCGGCTTCAATGTCTAAAGATAAATATATGCCTAGAATGTTTACTGTTAGAGGTGATCGCTTAGGCTACTCTAACTCAATTATTATTTTAGGTGTATTAGCCATTATTTTAATTATTGTATTTGATGGTATGACTGAAGATTTAATTCCATTGTATGCGGTTGGTGTATTTATTCCATTTACACTAGCACAATTCGGTATGGTTATTAAATGGATTCATGAACGTCCTAAGAATTGGTTAAGTAAGTTGTCTGTGAACTTACTTGGTGGTATCGTGACATTTATTGTTTTTATGATTTTACTCATAACTAAATTTAGCCAAGTATGGCCGATACTTATTTTCTTGCCGTTCGTGGTGATTTTCTTCTTGAAAATTAACAAACATTATCGAGATATCGCAGAACAATTACGTTCTGACATTGATGTTCATAATGTAGAAGTAGTAGATCGTAATTTAGCAATTGTGCCGATAACAAGCATTACAACTGCAGTTGATAAGTCTATTTATTACGCACAAATGCTTGCAAATAATGATGTCATTGCGGTACATGTATCATTTGGAGATGAAGATGAAAAAGCATTCCAAGAGAAATGGAAGCGTCATTTCCCAGATGTAAGATTAGTTATTTTACACTCGGAATATCGCAGTATTATACGACCAATTTCACGTTTTATCGATAAGATTAATCGTAAAGCCAACGATCAAAACTATATGATTACAGTAGTGATACCAGAATTTATTACTAAGAAACGTTGGCATAATTTATTACACAATCAAACTAGTTTGCGTATGAAATTGTATTTAATTTATCAAAAGAATGTTAACGTATGTACAATTCCATTTAAACTTAAAAAATAGATTCTATAATCAATCGGATTGATGAAAGGTTATTTACTTTTCATCAATCCGATTTTTTGATGTTGAATATAAAAACCCCGTACATATGAGATGGTAATGACTTTGTCTCATAAGTACGGGGGTGTTGTTATGTCTTACTTAATGTTTGGACTGTAAAGACAAGACAATTTCGTTGTAATTGATATTTTCTCGAATTTGAGCTGCAACGATATTGTTGATTTTATTTTTGCGAATTAATTCATCTAAAAGATGACGTTGTAAGTACAATGCTTCCAATTTGTGGTTATGGAACATAGCTTGCGGTATGATTTGATTGCTGTTTTCTTGACGTTCTTTTCGACGTTGTGCACGCCACTTTAATGAGCGACTCATATCATAGTAATGATTAATGACTAAGCTAACCTCAAGTACATTTGTACTATTTTGTTCTTCTTTTAAGCGTAAAATAATATTGTGATTCACAATACGCATAATTTTTTGAACATCTTTGAATGAATTTTCAAATTCTTGCTTCTTAGATTCTTTGTTTAAGGCTTTGTAGTGCTTCATCGCTTTAAGTCTAAGCCATAACATCTTGAAGAAGTTTGCAAATTTTTCAACAAATGAAGCAGTACGGTGTGTCTCTGTTAATTCGACAATATTGCGGTAATTATTAATATCCTGATATGTTGCCTTACCTTTATCAATTAAACGCTCAAGTGTAGATGTTTCGATTACTTTTGCAATATCTTCTAAACGTTTGAGTTCTTTTGTATTTTGATTATCAGGTTCTGAATTTAATAAAAATAACAATTCTCCATAGTATTGGTTTAATACTGGGCGATAATTTGTATCGTTTTTGTCTTTTTTACTTTCGTTTTTAAAATGCTGGATCACTTTTTGAACAATGAAAATTTTGGCAGATTGATAAGTCATACCTTTAAAAGTAGTATCTTCGGCAGATGGTGTAATTAAAGGTAAAACAATTTGCGCTAAGATTAAACTAATTAATACCATGAAAGATGCAATAAACAATAAATCATTACGGTATTCGAATGCTTGTCCTTTTGTAATGATAAATGGTAATGTAAGTGCCATTGAAAGTGAAATTGTACCGTGAATACCACACATGGTCATAATAAATGCGTAACGCACACGAGAAGGTGGTGTTTCATGTGAATCATGTTCCTCGTCTAGATAAGATTGTATATTTTTCGGGAAATAAAAATCTTTGTACCAGAAATAAACCCAAACAAATCGACATGCATAAATTGCAATAGCGATTAATATAGTGATCACTATTAAAAATGAAAAGTTGTCCGGCTCTGTTTGGAAAATATCTATGACTACAGTAGGAATCATAAAACCTAATACAACAAATACAAAACCATTTAAGGCATAACTAAATGTGTTCCAAATTTGATGGTAATTCATTTGTAGTTCCGTTTGTGCTCTAATTAAACGGTCGCGTTCTAAACCATGGATTAGACCTGCGATTACAACTGCAATGATACCTGAAGCATGAACTTCTTCTGCTAAAAAGTATACGACAAAAGGAGTTAATAATTGAATAAAAGTTAAGGTATTGTTATCTTTTAAACCTTTATTAGCGGTTAAGTCTATACGTATTCTAACGACAACGAATCCAATAATTGCACCAATAAGTACACCTAGTATTGTTGAAATGATAAATTGTTCAACAGCTTGGAATAATGAAAAGGTACCAGTTACTAATGCAGTAACAGCAATTTTAAATGAAATGATACCTGCTGCATCATTGAGTAAAGATTCACCTTCTAAAATCGTCATAGAACCTTTAGGTAATAATTTTCCGCGTGTAATAGCAGATACTGCTACTGCATCAGTAGGACATAAAATTGCTGCTATTGCAAAAGCGGCTGGCATTGGTAAGGCAGGCCAAATCCAATGTATAAAATAGCCAACACCGACTACAGTTGCAAACACTAGTGCCATTGACATTAATAGTATAGGTTTACGATATTCTAATAATTTTGTTCGAGAGACGTGGGTACCTTCCACAAAAAGTAGTGGCGCGATAACGGCAAACATAAATACTTCAGAATTGAATTGGAAATCAACTTGTATTGGAATAATGAAAATAACGACACCTAATGCAATTTGAATAAAGGCAGTAGGAATTTGCGGGAATCGATTATTGATAACCGAACTAATAATCACAGCAAAAATAAAAATTAAAAATGCTTCTAATAGTGCCATACAATACTCCTCAAAATTTTAATAGTTAATATTTTATCACTTTTAAGGCATAATGACATAGATATATTGATAAAATGAAGTTATTTTCAAAAAAACTCTAGTATCGGTTGAACTGATACTAGAGCGAGATGTTTAAATTATTGATTGTCATATCTGAAATGACCGCTGTCATTTTGTCGTTGTTCATATGCGAGTTTTTCAGCATTCGTTTTGTATTTTTTATAAAAGAAAAATAAAAATATAAACCAGAACGGCGAAATATAAATAGCTGCTCTTGTTTCGTCACTAAAGAATAATAAAATGAATACAAAGAAGAAGAACGCTAGAATAATGTAAGCAATAGGCTTACCACCAATCAGCTTAAATTTACTGTTTTTATGTGCCTCAGGATGCTTTTTCAAATACATTAGATAAGCGACAATAATCATTGCCCAAACAACTAAAAACAACACAGTTGATAACGTTGTAACGTATATGAATAGTTGAATTGCATTAGGGAAAATGTAGTTTAACAAGGCTGCTATAAGTAATGCAATTGATGAAACTAACATTGATAAATAAGGCACGCCATGACTATTCGTTTTATTTAAAACTTTAGGACCTAACCCTTGTTGTGACAGTCCGAATAAGATACGACTATTCGAATAGATACCACTATTTGTAGCAGAGGCCGCGGCAGTTAGCACGACAAAGTTAACGATGCCTGCTGCAAATGGCACGCCGATTAATGTAAAGAGTTTAACGAAAGGGCTACTATTTGGATCGATATCATTCCAAGGTATGACTGACATAATTACTAATAGACCACCGATATAGAATAATAAAATACGGATAGGTACATTATTAATTGCTTTCGGTAAGGTTTTTTCAGGATCTTTCGTTTCACCAGCAGTTACACCTATAAGTTCAATACCAATGAATGAATATACAGCAATTTGGAATGACATTAAGAAACCAAATGTTCCTCCAGGGAACATGCCACCGTGACTGATTAAGTTTGTGAATGATGCATGTCCATAATGTGTTTTAAATGAGAAAAAGATTAATACAAGACCAACGATAACCATCGCAATAATTGTGACAACTTTAATAATAGAGAACCAAAACTCCAGTTCACCAAATAATCTGGCACCTAATAAGTTGAAGCTAATCAAGGTTAAAACAATAAATAGCACGGTAATCCAATTTGGGACTTGTGGATACCAAAATGCAAAGTATTGTCCCATCGCAGTTAGGTCTGACATACTTGATACAATCCAACATAACCAGTAAGTCCAGCCAATGACAAAGCCACCAAAAGGGCCTAAATATTCATTTGCAATATCAACAAATGAATTAAATCTTGTATTGCTCAACAACAATTCGCCTAATGCGCGCATAAAAGCGAATAGTACAACCCCAATAATCATGTATGTGAATAACAGTGATGGACCAGTTAAAGATATTGTTTGACCTGATCCTAGGAATAACCCAGTTCCAATTGCGCCCCCAATTGCTATCAATTGGATGTGTCTGTTATTCAACTCTCTATGCAATTTTCTTGCCATAATTTTCCTCCTCAGGATAAAGCAAATAAAAAAGTTGTGTGTAAGCGTTTTCTTAATTATAAATACTAAAGAAATCCATTTAATAAAGCAATTATTTTTTTAAATATAAGAAAAAACATTTGATAGGTAAGGATATGATAACTAAAACTTATCGATTTTTTGAAAAGATATAAGTTTTTATGCAAAAATATAAAATAATCATCTAAATGAAGCAGTTAACTATATATATTAGATAAGCTATGGCATAATAAATAACATTTTAATTTGAGTAAAGAAGGTATGGGTATGAAGATAGGGACAATCGCCGATTTACATATTGATCGTCATAATAAAAAAACATCCGAAGATTACTTAGAGGCATTGGTTGAAATAGTTAAGTATAAGAAATTGGATATATTGTTGATTGCGGGGGATATCTCAAATCATTATCAATTGACGCACCAATTTATAACGCAATTGACAAAACAATTAGATATACCTGTGAAATTTGTACCTGGAAACCATGATTTATGGGAAGTTGAAAGTATGACTACGCAAGACATTTGGAATAATTATAAGAGGATGTCACAGTGCTTGGTAGGAAAACCATTTATAGTAAATGAAGAATGGGCAATCATAGGACATACTGGTTGGTATGATTATAGCTTTGCAGCACAACGATTTTCATTAGATGAGTTACAAAAAGGAAAACATTATGGTGCGACTTGGCAAGATAAAGAACGAATATCTTGGGGCATATCAGACCAAAATTTATCTAAAATAGCGGCTGAACAAGTGAAGAAAGATATATTAGAAGTAGGAAATAGACGAGTGATTTTAGTCTCACATGTTGTGACGCATCCTGATTTCATTGTTCCTATGCCACATCGTATATTCGATTTTTATAATGCATTTATTGGGACAAGTGATTTCAATCCTTTGTATGCGATGTTCGATATACCATATAGTATTATGGGCCATGTTCATTTTCGTAAAAGTGTGATAGATGATGGCAGATGTTATCTCTGTCCGTGTCTAGGCTATCCAAGACAATGGCGTTCAGAAGATATTTACCAGGAAATAAATGAGACGATACAAATAATAGAAATTTAAAATGCGCAAACCTGACCCAGTTTGCGCATTTTATGTTTTACACACGCGAGTAATGTGTTTACTTACGTGTGTTTATTTTGTTGTTGATTTTCAATTGTATATGAATGTGGTTGCACATAAATGCACTTTCTTCCTGGTGAATTAAAGCTGTATTCCATTTTCTCTTTACGAATTTTAATAATTTGTTTGCGATTTGGAATGATGGCAGGTAAAACTAGGCCACGACGAATATGACTCCAAAGTGGATCGATATAATAGTAATAGTAATCATCGTACCCAATGAGTAACGTTACGTGAATATTTGAAACTTGTTTCGCTGGCTTGTTATCAAAGCGGAAAACACGTAGTAATGGTTTAGAGCCAAGATTAGTATGGTATATTAACACAGGTTGACCTTGATCGATAATACCTTTAAGATCTTCTAAGGATTTACCAGTGCCGTCTACGATATTAGGATTGTATTTTTGTAAAAATGGTACATATGCTTCTGGAAATATCGTTTGATGATAATTGCCAAGCTTAATAAATAAGTGATGTCCAACATAACCTTTATGTGGATTGTTCGGATGTGTCGGCCAATGTCTCATAATTTCTGTAGCAGGGATATGTTGGTTATTGTATTGCAACATCATGGCTGCGGAAACACCTTCACACCCCATGACCATAGGGATAGGAAATAGCTGACTGATAGGTTTAACTGGTAATATTTTTCGGTTCATAATATAGTCCTCGCATTGATTCAATAAATATTTAATATAATTATATAGCGTCAATGCAAAATGTCCTAAACATATGTTTTACATGAGTGAATAAAATTAATGGAGTGATAAAATGGAATATCAATTACAACAACTTGCGTCGTTAACGTTAGTAGGTATTAAAGAAACGTATGAAAATGGACGACAGGCTCAGCAACATATAGCCGGGTTTTGGCAAAGATGTTATCAAGAGGGAGTAATTGCGGATTTACAGTTAAAAAATAATGGTGATTTAGCCGGGATACTTGGCTTATGTATACCTGAATTAGACGGTAAGATGTCATATATGATTGCAGTTACCGGAGATAATAGTGCTGATATTGAAAAATATGATGTCATAACATTAGCAAGTTCAAAGTATATGGTATTTGAAGCACAGGGCGCAGTACCTAAAGCAGTTCAACAAAAAATGGAAGAGGTTCATCACTACATACATCAATATCAAGCAAATACGGTAAAATCAGCACCATTTTTTGAGTTGTATCAGGATGGTGATACTACAAGTGAAAAATATATTACAGAAATTTGGATGCCTGTTAAAGGGTGATTGAATAGAAATGTACTTGATATGAAGTCGTAATTTTAGTTGAAGATTGGATTTCATAATTCATAAAGAAGAACCCCGACAAAGATAGATATCTTTGCTAGGGTTCTAATTATGTTGAAGTGTTATGCGACATGTTGCTTTTTAATCATTTTAAAGTAAATGATTTGTAGACTGACTAATAGAATGGCTGTAATGAAGATAATAATCATATATGGTGATGTATTAAATTCGCCTTTTAAGCCAACTAATGGTGCAACAGCGCCACCTAAGATAAATTGGAATAAGCCAAGTAAACTTGATGCGTTACCACTGCCACCTGTTCGTTCTTCCATAGCCATTGTGAAACCAAGTGGTCCAATTGACGTCACAGGACACACATTTAAGAAGAATGCGATGAGTAAGACCCAAAGTGGTAAATGGAATGTAAGTGTCAGGATAATTAAAGCAACACCCACCACTTGTATAATAGTTAAAATGATTAATAATATGTGGCGATGTAATTTTTCTACTAATAAAGCAACGACTTGACTGACAATGATTAAACCTACACCGTTAACAGCAAACATGATACTAAATTGTTGGGGTGTCATATTATACAATTTTTGAGTAATAAATGGCGATGCAGATGAATAACTAAATAGCATTACATAAGTTAAACCTTGTAATAGCATTGGAATAATAAACGCTGGTTTTTTCAATAGACTTCCAAAGTCTTTAATGACGCTACTAAAATTCACCTGCTTTAATTCATCTTTAGATGTTTTAGGTAATTGAGAAGCGACACCAATTAAAATGATGAGTGCCACAATAGTTAAAATTGTGAAAATAGAACGCCATGTTGCTACGGATAAAGCTAATCCACCAGCTAATGGTGCAAGAATAGTGATGATGCCATTAACTACCATTAAAGATGCTAAAAATTTAGCGAGTGCGTTGCCACTAAATTTATCACCAGCAGAGGCTTTGGCAATCACGATAACGCCACCACCAGTTAAACCTTGAATAAATCGTAAAGTTAAGAATAATGGCAATTGATCAACAAACATAGACAAACCTGATACCAAAATGAAAATGATCAAAATGGATACAGCAATCCGTTTGCGACCAAAAGCATCGGATAAAGGTCCAAAGATAAATTGGCCTAGTGCAAGACCAATCATTGTGAATGATAATGTTAATTGAATTTCTGATGTAGTAGAACCAAAATCACCTTGCACTTTAGGTAATGATGGTACGTACATATCTATAGTTAGTGGGCCAAAAGCGGTCATGACGCCTAACGTAATTAGCAATAAAAATGAAAAATGCTTCGTTTTGGTTTTCGTTGATTGCATGATCAGACTCCTTTAAATGATATAATTATATAAATTATATACGTTTTGTGTGTATTTGTATGTAGTTAGAATACAAGTTTATATAAAAAATCCCTATACTCTTAATGCATCATCACGAATAACGTAGTGATACAGATAAAGTATAGGGAATTAATGTTTATCATCAAAGCAGGTGTAATAATTAATTAGCGCCACCATTGTCATCTTTAAATAAGCTTTCTAATTTAGATTTAATACTGTCGAATTTTGTATTAATATCATTTAACATGCTTTCAATTTTACCTTGGCTTGCATTGTTTTTAAGTGCATTATTTGCCTCTGTCAATTTGTTGATTTGGTCTTGATAAAATTGAGTTAGCTTAGAATCAGCTTTGTTTTGTTCTTGCTGCTTCAAGTTGTCGATTTGATTTTGTAAATTTTTAATAATGTCATCAGTTTTTTGGTTGTTTTTAATATTTTCTTTAGCATTATCTACTTGCTGGTTAATTTGGCCGTCTTGATTTTCAACTTGTTTTTTATAATTTTGAGAGACTTTAGGGTCATTACTAACTTTATCGCTATCATTGTTAAGTAAGGCGCGTGTGACAAAAATAGCGACAATAATTAAGAGAATGGCAATAATGATATATAACCATTTTTTTAAACGGCGGGATTTCTCGTTTTCTTCTTCAAGAATTTGTTCTCTTCGATAATCTCTACCATTATAGTATCGTTCCGGGTGTTCTTCAGGATCGCCTTTAGCATATTGTTGTCTATACGATGCGTCTTCAGATTGACGACGATGATTTTGGTTTTGATTGTCGTATTGATATGAATCACGGTATTTATCAGTTCTTTTCATGGGTTTCACCTCATTCAAGTTTTAACTGCAAATAATAAAGCTGATGATTTACTTTGACATTATTGTAATTTCAGAATACGAGCAATGTCAGTTGCAGTGTTTAATAAATTTTGTTCGCTATTTTGTAGGACATCTTCTAAAGTGCTAGGTGAAGAGATTATAGAATAGGCACTATCAATACCGAAATCGTAAACATGTTGATAATTTTCGCCTAGACTGCCACAAATCGCGATGACAGGAATATGATATTGTTTTGCAGCTAACGCAACGCCTACGGGTGTTTTACCAAAGATGGTCTGATAATCCATGCGTCCTTCTCCAGTAATAACGAGGTCTGCATCTTTAATTCTTTGATGAAAATCTGTAATGTCAAAGACGACATCAATACCTTTTGTTAAAGTTGTCTCACAAAACGCTAATAATGCTGCGCCCATACCGCCAGCTGCACCAGAACCTGGTATTTGATTAACGGACTTTCCTGTGCACATTTTTATCTTATCATGATAATGCGACATTGCGAAATCCAACTTTGGTATCATCTTTGCATCAGCGCCTTTTTGAGGACCATAAATATAGGTAGCACCATTTTCACCCAATAAAGGATTTGAAACATCACAGGCCACTTTAAAGGTCACCTCTTTTAATCGCGAATCTAGATTGGTTATATCGATTTGTGCAATGTGAGCAAGATTAGCACCATTCATTTGTAATAAGTCCCCGTTTACATCAGTAAACTTTACGCCTAGTGCACTTAGCATACCTGTACCACCATCATTTGTTGCACTGCCACCAATCCCTAAAATAATGGTCTTAGCACCATGATTTAATGCATCTTTAATTAGTTCACCGGTACCATATGATGATGTGTATAAAGGATTACGTTCCTCTTTTTCTAATAAATCCAAACCTGACGCTGCCGCCATTTCAATAATTGCAATTTGTTGTTCGTCTGCGCGTGCATAACATGCTTCAATAGGTCGCATTAAAGGGTCATTAACGATGACTGTATACTTAGTGGCACCTGTTGCATGCATTAAAGCATCTGTGGTACCTTCACCACCATCAGCCATCGGAATGATATCATAATGAAGGGTATTCCCATAAACATTAGTAAAAGCCTGTTTTATAATATTGCCAACTTGCTGTGCGGTCATACTTTCCTTAAATGAGTCAGGAGCGATGACAATTTTTTGTAATTGCATAGTAGACATCCTCTCATTACTGTTGTCGCTCTTATTGTATATAAAATTACTAGTGAACTAAAGTAATCTCTATAGTGCTAATGAGTCACGCGATAAATCAGTTACATTATAATGGCGTATAAGGATGAGGGGAAAGAGACTAAATTTGCTGTGAAAGGGTATAAAGATTGAAATAAGCATATTTGAAGTGAAGAGGATTGGCACGCAATTTCGAGAACGTAGTTATGCATATATTTTGATGTTGAGGAGTTACACATATGAAACTAACACAAACGCATGCTGAAATTTTAAAATTTATCATTGTTGGCGGCATTAATACGTTAAATTATTATGTTGTCTATTTATTGCTGTTAAAATTATTACACATTGAATATATGATTAGTCATATTACCGGATTTCTAGTCGCTTTTGTGATTTCGTATTATTTGAATTGTTATTTTGTTTACAGGGTAAAACCTACTTGGAGAAAATTCATTAGTTTTCCAATTACGCAGATTGTCAACGTAAGCTTACAAACAGTTTTATTATATGTTTTTGTATCCTGGCTAAATTTGCCAGCGGAAATTGCGCCATTTGCAGGTTTAGTGATTACGATACCCATCACATTTGTATTATCTAAATGGATTTTAAAAGATAGTAATTAAAGTAGCGTAAACCACTAAAAAACGCTTTACTCAAACTTTAATATTGCGTGAAATATAATAAATAAATGATATAATATAATGGTCGCCTAACATCTCGGGCGTTACTTTAACGCAGAGAGGAGGTGTATGACGGATGTTCAATTTATTAATTGACATCATGACTTCAGCTTTAAGCGGCTGTCTTGTTGCGTTTTTTGCACATTGGTTACGAACGCGCAACAATAAAAAAGGTGACAAATAACCAACACCTAAATAAATCCCCTCACTATGGCAGTAGTGAGGGGATTTGGTGTATTTAGATGTTCAATTTATTATGTAATTAATTATAGCATTGATGAACAAGGTGTGCAATGTATTTTTGTAATATTACAATAAATGAATTTAATTATATTAGAATTAAGTATTTCGAAAAATGATTTAATAGTTGAGTCATAGGATCATTAGATAAAGCGAATAATCAATTATAGGGACATTGGGATACAAATCAATGTACTAGACTCTACAAGGCTATACTCAGGGACCCAACATAGAGAAATTGGATCCACAGTTTCTACAGACAATGCAAGTTGGCGGGGCCCCAACACAGTAGCTGGCGGAAAGTCAGCTTACAATAATGTGCAAGTTGGCGGAGTCCCAACATAGAGTTTTACTCATGTATTCCTATTTTTAAGTACATATTAGCTGTGGCTAAGGATAAAGAATCATTACATAATAAATCATTAGTGGCTCTTTATCATTTCTGCCCCATAACCTTGTGAATTTTTAAAAGAAATGTGTCACAAATCCACGCGACATTGATAATCGTTATCAACTAATATATGATGTACTTGTAATAAGTATTAATTTTTAACAAATAACAAATTTATATTATGTATATCATCCAGTGAAATAAATAATATAAGCGGCTTAATTTAGATTATTAATTGAAAGGAGTTACATATACGATGAACAATCAGACAAATTGGATAAAGATACTCAGCGGATTTGCTTCTGATAGTAAATGGAAAATTATGTTATCAATTTTGTTGTCTATCATCAGTGTCTTTTCTGGATTAGTTCCTTATTGGGCAGTATTTAAAATTATTTTAATGATGATTAACAATACATATACGATTAATTCGATTATGGTTTATATCTTTATTGCTTTAATCGCTTATATTTCACAAGTGTGTTGTTTTGGAGCGTCAACGATGCTATCACATATTACGGCATATGAAATTTTATCTGAAATTCGTAAAAAATTAGCTCAAAAATTAATGCGTCTCCCTTTAGGCGTAGTGGAATCTAAGAAAATAGGTGAATTAAAAAATATATTTGTCGATAAGGTTGAAACAATAGAATTACCTTTAGCACATATGATTCCTGAAGTTATAGGAAACTTACTTTTGTCAGCTGCTATCTTTTTATACATAATGCTCATTGATTGGCGTATGGCTAGTGCCTTATTAGTAACGATACCAATTTCAATTTTCGCTTTTAAAAAAGTTATGTCTGGATTTAATGAGACATATGCTGAACAAATGAAATCGAATAATTATATGAATAGCGCGATTGTAGAGTTTATCGAAGGCATTGAGGTAATTAAAACATTTAATCAATCTCAAAGTTCATATAAAAAATATAAAGATGCAGTAGATAATTATAAGATTCACACTTTGAATTGGTTTAAAAATACATGGGGGTATATGAATTTAGGAGCTAGTGTATTACCTTCAACATTTTTAGGGATTTTACCGGTCGGCATGTATTTGATATCTATCAACCAATTAAACTATGCGGAATTTTTCCTATGCATCGTATTATCTTTAGGTGTAGTAGCACCGATTAAGAATTTTACTAATTATGTAAATCATTTAAAGTCTATACAATACGCATTAACTGAAGTGAATCAAATATTAAGTCTAGAAGAGTTAGTATTGTCAACAAAATTTAAGAAGCCTCAACATTATGAAATTGCTTTTAATAATGTTGGATTTCCATATAACAAAGATAAGGACGATCTGGTCTTTAAGCATTTATCATTTACAGTACCAGAAAATAATTTCACAGCTATCGTCGGGGCATCTGGTAGCGGTAAGTCAACCATTGCCAAGCTTATATCACGATACTGGGATGTGACTTCAGGTGAAATTACGATTGGCGGTATAAATATAAAAGATATTGAATCGAAACAACTTAACGATTTAGTTGGTTTTGTTGGACAAGATAACTTTTTATTAAATCTTACTTTTAAAGAAAATATTAAACTTGGCAATCCAGAAGCTACGGATGAGGCAGTTGAAAAAGCTGCCAAGTTAGCACAATGTCATGAATTTATTGAAAAGTTGCCAGATGGATATGATACGAATGTTGGTACAGTGGGAGATAAATTGTCTGGTGGTGAAAAACAACGAGTCACTATTGCAAGAATGATATTAAAAGATGCGCCTATCATTGTATTAGATGAAGCGACTGCTTACGTTGATCCAGACAACGAACAAAAAATTCAAGAAGCATTAAATGTGTTGACGCAGGATAAAACATTGATTGTTATTGCACATCGGTTATCTACGATTCAACATGCAGATCAAATTATTGTTTTAGGTAAACAACAAATTTTAGAAAAAGGGTCACATCACTTATTGCTAAAATTAAACGGTAATTATAAGAAAATGTGGGATACGCACATGCATACAAAAGATTGGGGAATCAATACTGGACATAATTAAACTAATGAAAAAAGGAGGTCAAATATGTTTCAAATTACATTTAAAATTTTAAACTGGATAAGACCATATAAAGCAAGAATGATTTTAGGATTTAGCATGTCATTTTTAAATGCTATTTTTATTGCGTTACCTATCTTTTTAGCTGCAAAAATATTTAATAATGTGCTATCTCATAAACCTATTTATATGAAAGATATATTGAATGTTGTAATTATCATGGTTTTATTAGTGATTGGACGATTTATTACAGCATATTTCAAAAGCAAAAGTCATGAGAGCATCGCTTATGAAATGAGTGCGAAAGAACGTTTAGATATAGGGGATAAATTGAAAAATGTAAGGTTAGGTTATTTTAATTCGCATCATTCAAATGAGTTAACAACAATAGTAACAACAGATTTAACCTTTTTAGAAAACTTTGCTATGAAAATGGTGGACGTTGTTGTTAATGGATACATATTAATTACAGTACTCATATTGTCTCTACTTGTAGTTTCGTGGCAAGTATCATTATTAGCATGCATTGGCGTATTACTATCATTTTTTGCGATTCAATTATTAGAAAGAAAGAGTCGACAAAATGCGCCAGCGTATCATAATGTACAAAACCAATTAGTGGAAAAGGTATTGGAGGTTATTCGTGGTATTCAAGTAATAAAATCATTCGCGAAAGAAAATACGAGTCTTAAAAGTTTTAACCAAGCAGTCAATGAAAGTAAACGTATAAATACAAAAATAGAAATGCAATATATCCCATTCAATTTATTGCATTTACTTAGTTTAAAAGTTGTTTCAATAATGATTGTATTAGTTGCATGCTTATTATATATGAATCATAGTATTGATTTACCTACCCTTATTATGATTTCAATTTTTTCATTTGTGATATTTGATAGTGTTGAAAATATTAATAGTGCTGCACACGTACTTGAAATGATAGATATGACGATAGATGATATTGAAAAGATAAAAAATGCTCCAGAACTGGATGAGAATGGAAAAAATTTGACGATTAAAAATGAAAATATCGCTTTTCAAAACGTGAATTTTTCATATGATGATAAACAAGTGATAAAGAATGTGAATTTTGAGATACCTACACAAACATCAACAGCAATAATTGGACCTTCAGGAAGTGGGAAATCTACATTATGTCACTTACTCTTGCGCTTTTATGATATCGATGATGGAAATATTCGCATCGATGGTGTTGATATTAAAGATATGACATTAAGTACGTTAATGTCGAAAATTAGTGCAGTATTTCAAAAGGTGTATTTATTTAATGATACGATTGAAAATAACATATTGTTTGGCAATCCAGGTGCAACGAAAGAAGAAATTATTCGTGCAGCGAAGCAAGCATGTTGCCACGACTTCATCATGTCATTACCTGAGGGATATCAAACAATGCTAAATGAAAAAGGTAGTAATTTATCTGGCGGAGAAAAGCAAAGGATTTCTATTGCTAGGTCGATATTAAAAGATGCACCAATAATTATTTTAGATGAAGCAACTGCAAGTATTGACCCTGAAAATGAACAGCTGATTCAAACGGCAATTAATGAATTAAGTAAAGGCAAAACAGTAATTACAATTGCACATAAACTTGAAACTATTAAAAATGCAGATCAGATTATAGTGCTCAATGAAGGTGAAATAATTCAAAAAGGTAGTCATGATGAATTAATTCGAAAACCAGGAATGTATCAAGACTTTATAAGAATAAAAAGTAAATCAGCAGGCTGGAAATTATAAATAATAGTTTAATATGGAATCAGAATTTGGAAATAAAAAGGGTGATAGATAATCAACAGCAAAATAAATCCCCTCACTAGGGCAATAGTGAGGGGATTTGGTGTATTTAGATGTTCAATTTATTATGTAACTAATTATAGCATTGATGAACAAGGCGCTCAACGTAATATTACAATTAATGGATTGTTTCACAAGATGGTAAAGCTAGGATGTCTTTTTATTAAGAAATAATGCAATTATTAATTTTAACTGACATATTTTATCGAATCGCTGTTTATATCTGCCTGAATTCCTTAAGAAGTCTTAGTCATTTCAATAGCAAGGTCAAAATTTTGCCAAAATTTATAGTTATACTGAGAAGTTTAAATTCATGTTTTCTTGAAAAACATGCGCCTTAAATGTAAACTTATTAATTATAAAAGTTTACATTCGGATTGAGGTGCTTATTTTTTATGAGGATTTTTATTACAAGTACGAATACTGATGTAGGCAAAACCTATGTTACAAAGCATTTATACCATGCTTTGAAAACACGTGGTCATCGAGTTTGTATTTTTAAACCATTTCAAACTGAGGAACGCCAAGACGGGACGTTTCCAGATTTAGAAGTATTTAAAAATGAATGTGATTTAAGCTATGACATAACGTCACTTTATACTTTTAAGCAACCTGTATCACCACACCTTGCATTTAAAATGACAGATCAAATTTTTCTAAATAAGCAGCGTGTATTAGATAAGGTAAAAGTTTTAGATAAGGAATTTGATTTTATCTTAATTGAGGGTGCTGGGGGAATTGCCGTACCAATATATGAAGGTACGTATGATTTCTACATGACTAAAGATCTAATCAATGATTGTGCAGATTGTGTCATCAGTGTGTTGCCATCAAAATTAGGTGCTATTAGCGATGCCATTGTTCACCAAGATTATGTTAATCAGAATGTATCGGCGAGTAATTTTTTAATAATGAATCGCTATACAGACAGCTATATTGAAAAAGACAATCAAATTACGATTGGAAAATTAACAAATAAAACAGTCTATACATTTGAAGAACATGCCACGTATGAAAATTTCTCAGAAGCATTTTTAAAACAATTAATAGGAGTTAAAAATGAATTACACACAACAACTTAAACAAAAAGACTCAGAATATGTTTGGCATCCATTTACACAAATGGGTGTATATAGCAAAGAAGAAGCAATCATCATTGAAAAAGGAAAGGGTAGTTACCTTTACGATACGAATGGCAATAAATATTTAGATGGTTATGCATCGTTGTGGGTCAATGTGCATGGTCATAATAACAAATACTTGAATAAGGTAATTAAAAAGCAACTCAATAAAATTGCCCATTCTACGCTGCTAGGATCATCAAATATTCCGTCAATAGAACTTGCGGAAAAATTAATCGAAATCACGCCAAGTAATCTAAGAAAAGTATTTTATTCTGATACAGGCAGTGCGTCTGTTGAAATCGCAATAAAGATGGCATATCAGTATTGGAAAAATATTGATAGAGAAAAATATGCCAAGAAAAACAAGTTTATAACGCTAAATCACGGCTATCATGGGGATACGATTGGTGCGGTAAGTGTTGGTGGTATCAAGACCTTTCATAAAATATTTAAAGACTTAATATTTGAGAATATTCAAGTAGAAAGCCCATCTTTTTATCGCAGTAATTACGATACTGAAAATGAAATGATGACAGCTATTTTAACGAATATAGAGCAAATTCTAATTGAAAGAAATGATGAAATCGCAGGGTTTATATTGGAACCGTTGATTCAAGGTGCGACAGGCTTGTTTGTTCATCCTAAAGGCTTTTTGAAAGAAGTCGAGAAATTGTGCAAAAAATACGATGTCTTATTAATTTGTGATGAGGTAGCAGTTGGTTTTGGGAGAACTGGAAAGATGTTTGCATGCAATCATGAAGATGTTCAACCGGATATTATGTGTTTAGGTAAGGCGATTACAGGTGGCTACTTACCACTTGCAGCTACATTGACATCTCAAAAAATATACAATGCATTTTTAAGTGATTCGCATGGTGTGAATACCTTTTTCCATGGTCATACATACACCGGGAATCAAATCGTTTGTACGGTTGCATTAGAAAATATAAGACTTTATGAAAAACGTAAGTTATTGTCACATATTGAAACGACATCATCAACACTTGAGAAACAGTTGCATGCGCTGAAGCGTCATCGAAATGTTGGTGATGTAAGAGGACGAGGCTTAATGTTTGGAGTTGAATTAGTTACAGATAAAGATAGTAAAACGCCGTTAGAAATTGAAAAAGTTGAACGTATTGTACGTAAATGTAAAGAAAACGGGCTAATGATTAGAAATTTAGAAAATGTCATTACGTTTGTGCCAGTGTTAAGTATGTCAAATAAAGAAGTGAAAACGATGGTACGTATTTTTAAAAAGGCAGTACATAACATTTTAGATAGGAAGTGTTAATATGAATTTGGCTAAACGCATATTACAAGGGGAACAATTAACAAAAGAGACTGTATTGAAAATTTATGAGGATACTAATATTGATACCTTAGATTTATTAAATGAGGCGTACATTTTAAGAAAACATTATTTCGGTAAAAAAGTAAAATTAAACATGATTTTAAATGCTAAAAGTGGTATATGTCCTGAGAATTGTGGGTACTGTGGACAATCACGAGATATTAAACAAAAACAGCGATATGCTTTAATTCCAGAGGAACAAATTATCGATGGAGCAAAGGTGGCACATGATAATCATATTGGAACATATTGTATTGTTATGAGTGGTAGAGGACCGAGCGATAAAGAAGTTGATCATATTAGTAATACTGTAAGAACGATTAAATCTCAACACCCGCAACTAAAAATCTGTGCATGTTTAGGATTAACGAATGACGAACAAGCTAAGAAACTTAAGTCAGCTGGTGTAGACAGATATAACCACAATATTAATACAAGTGAAAATTACCATGATAACGTCGTGACAACGCATAGTTATAAAGATAGAACAGATACGATAGAACTAATGAAAGCGAATAATATATCACCATGTTCTGGCGTGATTTGTGGTATGGGAGAATCTAATCAAGATATTGTTGATATGGCATTTGCTTTGAAAGAAATGGATGCCGACAGTATTCCGATTAATTTTTTGCATCCAATCAAAGGCACAAAGTTTGGAAGCATGGATGATTTAACACCAATGAAATGTTTAAGAATCGTAGCATTATTCCGATTAATCAATCCTACGAAAGAAATTCGTATTGCTGGAGGAAGAGAGGTCAACTTACGTTCGTTACAGCCATTAGCATTAAAAGCGGCGAATTCAATATTTGTCGGTGATTATCTAATTACTGGTGGGCAACCGAACCAATTAGACTACGATATGATTAATGATTTGGGCTTTGAAATTGATTATGACACTTGTGAAAATAAGGAAAACAAGAATGATGTTTCAAGAGCAAATTGATTTATTACAACAGAAAGGGTTATATCGGTCGCTTAAATCGGTAGGGTATATAGATAGACAGTATATTGAAGTAGAAAATAAGAGATGTACGAACTATACATCTAATGATTATTTAGGATTAGGTCAAATAGCGTTTGATAAGGATGATTTCGAAAGATTTATGCGGAAGTATAGTTATCACTTATCAAGTTCAAGATTAATTAGTGGAAGTTCGACAGCTTATGAAGAAATTGAAACAATGTTAGCAGGTTGGCTCGGATATAGTGCATGTACTATCTTAAATAGTGGTTATGATGCTAATTTGGCGTTATTTAATATTTTCAAAAATACAAATTGTGTCGTGTTTTCAGATCAAGAAAATCATGCGAGTATTATTGACGGTATTAAGTTAAGTGGTTTAGAAAAAGTGATATATAAGCATTTAGATATTGCTGATTTAGAAAAAAGGTTAGCGGAATACCCTAATCAAAATATACAAAAAATAATCATATCTGATAGTGTATTTTCAACGAATGGCGACGTTGTGGATATTGGTCAATTAGTCTCATTAAAGCATAAATATAACGCAACACTGATACTCGATGTTTCACATAGTTTTGGAATAGAGAATTACTCGAATTATCAAGGCATAGATATACTCACTTCTAGTTTATCTAAAGCATGTGGTGCATACGGGGGTGTGATTTTAAGTTCAAATGATGTGAAGGATATGTTAATTAATCACGGTAGACCACTCATCTACTCAAGTAGTTTGCCAATTTATAATTTGTATTTTATAAAAAGAAACATTGAAAAGTTAATAAATGCTGATGATAGACGCACTAAATTAAATAGTTTGAGTAAATATTTTAACCAAAAGTTAAAAGCACTCAATGTTAATTATAATAGTTCAAACTCGCCGATTAAGTTTATTGAGTTTGATGACATAGAAGCGGCTGAGAACATTCATCAAACATTATTAAAGCATCATGTGTTTACAAGTTATTTAAGGTATCCAACTGTGACTAAGCCAATGTTAAGAATATCATTGTCGTATTTTCATACTGAACAAGATATAGATAGGTTGTTTGAAATTTTGCATCAAGAAGATTGAGGTGATCGTCATGTATAGTATAAAAATGCGTTCTAGCAATCAAGATGTTCATATTAGTGGTGCTGAAACGATTTGTGAGTTTGACAAAATAGAACAGACGGTACAAAGGTTTTATAATAAAGGTTTTTTTCATGAAAATGGGCAACCGGATTTTCTCAATATAAAAATACAAAAAATCATGGAACCGATTCAACAAATAAAAGCATTACAAATTATTGAGGATGATAAAGCAAATCTCCAACATTTAACACAAGAATGTGGTGTCACTGAACAAGCGCTAAATCAAGGGATGACATATATTAAAAATGAAACGGTTTATACAGGAGCTATTATTCTATCTGCTATATCTGGTAAACGTTTAGATTCATTTGGACAAAGGGGGATTAGGGCAACACATTTTTCGTTTGAAGATATAAATAATAAAGGTGATCTTAATGAAAGAGTGACTGATGCCTTAGCAATTGCTAGTTGTATCAATGCGCATCCGTATGTCAAAGGAGAACTTTGCGTGTCCGATGACTTAACGTATACGACAGGTTATTTTGCCGCTGCTAAAATTGGTTACCATCGATTGTTTGATATTAAACCAGTTAATACGAGATATGGAGGCAGAATAATATTTGTGGACAATCGTATTGATTTAAATCATTACATATCATTTTTAGAAAGCACACCGAAGCAAGTTGTTTATGAAACGGTATAGGGGTTTTAGTATGACATCAAAAGATATTACTCAAATTAGTGTCATTGCTGCGATTTTAACCATTTTGGCAGTTTTGAAAATACCGTCCATTATACCAGGATTAGATTTTCAATTATCTGCACCGGCAGCATTATTAATATTAGCTTTCTTTGGAATTAAAAAGTACTTTTTAGGTGGGCTTTTATCAAGCTTATTATTGCTGATATTTGGCGTATTTAATCCAATTAATGTGATTATTTCTATTATATTTAGAGTTATAGCTATTGCAGTTGTTTATTTATTGAAAATAAATGTACTATCATTAGTTTTAGCAAGTGTATTAGGCAGTTTGGTATCTAGGCTACTATTATCTATTATTTTAAATTTACCTGTGTGGGTAGTGTTGTTAAACGCGATTCCAGGCGTAATATTCACTTTAATTGTAGCTATTCCTTTATATCTCACATTGAGAAAAAGAATGGCAGTCTTACTAAGATAATAAATCAAAACACGGTCGTCACAATTACTGTTGGCGACCGTGTTTTACTAGCTATTTATTGTTTTCAGTTTCTTTTGTATCTAACAATTTCACTTTGTGATTTTCCCAATCAATTTCATATGTTGATTTAAATGTTCTAGTTTTAAAGTTTTTATAATTTGCGCCTGCCCAGTAGAAGCCATTCCAACGAATTTGGTATAAATCCATTTCACGTTGATAAGTTACTGTAATTTTAGATTTTTTAGCGCCATCTTGTCTGTGTGATAGTACGCTTAAAAATTCTGGATTGAAGTTACTTCTAGATAATAATGGCATTTGGTGTTGCGCTATGAAGTTTTGGCCAGCGTATGCACTGCTTTGTCTGCCAGCTAAGAAGAGTTCATTACCATATGTTGGGTGGAAGCTATCTCGTCCATAAGGTCCCCAACCATTATTCATAATTTTATGTGCTTCAACTCCCCAGCCAACATTTTTATAATTTGTGTTGCGACTTAATGTTGTTCTGTAACTTTCTTGTTTATAATTAATTGTTTCAGAAAAAGCTGTATTTCCATTAAGTCCACCAGATAAACCATTAGAGATACTAATGTCACCACCAAATGTATAGCCTAAAGTATTTTGAACTTGAAACTCTTCATTTTGATTTTTTGGTGCATAATCAACGACGTTTACTGAATCATTAGATTGTGAGCTTATAGATACATTGTATTTAGCTCCCCAATATAATTTTGAAAAGTCATAGTCATTAGGATTAGGTTTCACAAAGCCTGAGTTAATATTCCCAGTAGCTTTAAGTACTAAAGTATCTTTATCATAACTTTTATCTTTGATGAAATTAAATGTTAAAATCTGTGAAATTTTAAATTTATCAGAATCTGCTGTGGCTGTTGTTTTGTATAAAGTAACTTTGTCATCGACTTTTTTTACGCTGACTGGTGTTATTTTACCTTCAGCATTAGCAGTACCAGAAAGTAATAATAATGCCATAGATGTAGCAACGGATGATTTGACTAATTTATTCATTTTCATATCAATTCTGTCCTTTCACCTTGATTTCATGAGTCTTCCAATTGACCTCGTATTTCACAGTATAGTTTCTATTTACAAATGCATTATGGACTCTATGTCCGTCTAAATAACTGTTGCCATAATGCGTTGATCTTTTAATGGCATGAGTGACATCCATGTTTCTTCCGTAAGTAATTTCAAATTCGCTTGTATCGCTTGAACCTTTTTCATGAGATACTGTGGCGATAAATGAAGGGTTAAATCCACTTTGTACAAGAGGAGGTAACTCACTGTCTGGAACGAAATAATCTCTAGGATCTTTACTATGAGGTTTGTAGCCTACAAATAAATCGCTATCAAATGCTGATTTTTGACCTGATTCAGTGGCGAATGAATTCGCTTTGACGCCCCATAAAACACTTTTTGAGTTTTGTTGTTCTACTTCACTTACATAATTTTGTTGTGTATAGCTAATCGATTTAGAATAGTTAAATGATCCATTACCACCGAGTGATGGGGCTGATTGGAAATTACCACCGATATTGTATCCTAATGTCTGACTCACGTTTGTAGATTCAATTTTATTTTTAGGTAAATAATTAATTAAAGAAACATATTTATCATTTGTTTTTAAACCAATATTATATTGGAATGGCCATCGCATAGCTTTAACATGATTAGTTTTTTTATAGTTGTAATATGTTGTTCTAGAGCTAATGAATCCTTGCATCTTTAATATCAAAGCATCTTTGTTATATTTTTTATCCTTCACAAAATCAAATTGAATATTTTGAGTCACGCCCCATTTATTACTTGTTTTATCTTCTGTCCTTTTGATAATTTCTATATCGCTTCCTTTACCGATGTCTTCAGTATCGTTGGCAGCTTTAGCATTTTCTAATAACGGATTGGCAAGAGGGGCAAGTAAGCTCACAGATAAAGTTGTGGCTAATATTTTATTTTTAAGCATAAGTTTCACTTTCTTTCTATAATTTTATTTAACTTAATTAAATAATAATATATTTTGGACGTTATTATAATTAACTGTTCATTAACAATTGACCATTATCAACTTTTTTTACAATTAAGTTAAAAATGCCATAATTCCGTTCAATTTAACCTTTTTTGTTTGGAATGCTAAAAGCTAATTTTGTGAGAAATATAGTTAATAAAACCTTGGTATTGTTGACAGTTGTAAACAATTTAAGGTAACCGATTGCACGAATGTCTTGCTTTTATTTTTAATTAATGTTTGTAAAATACAAATTGTTCTTTTTACGATTTTTGATGAATCCATCTAAAAGTTAATTATTTATTAACTTGAAAATATTTATTTAAGCTTTCAACTTAAATGGATTCATTTGTATTATTTGTGTATCTACTATGGTGTGATACTTTGTTCTTATAAAAATCAGTTGTTATTATTAAATTTAATATACGATAAATTAATTTAATGTTATGAGGCTGATTCAATATGTTAAAAAATCCTGAGACAAGTATGAAGTGTCCCAGGATTTTATAAAATGATTGAACTGTTTACTTAGGTGTGATGCTTTTAATTTTTACTTCATGTGTTTTCCAGTTCACTTCATATTTAACTGTAACGTTTCGGTTTTTAAAAGCATCATGTTTTCTATCAACGGCTAAACGATGTCTTGTCACGTAAGCATATGTAGCATCTATGTTTCTGCCGTAAGTGATTTCAAACTCGCTTTTATCACCTTTACCTCTTTCGTGTGACAATGTTGTAATAAATGATGGATTAAAGCCACTTTGAATTAAAGGAGGTAATTGATTATCTGGGACGAAATAGTCTCTTGCTGCTGGACCAGTTGGGTCTTGTGCAAATAAGTATTGATCATATGCAGATACTTGACCATTCGGTGTAACGAATGAATTTGCTTTCACTCCCCATTTAACACCTTTAGAGTTCTGACTTTCTACTTCAGTAACATAGTTTTTTTGATTATAACTAATTGTTTTAGAGTAGTTGAATGAGCCACTGCCTCCGATTGATGGCGCTGATTGGAAGTTTCCGCCGATATTATAGCCTAATTTCTGACTAACATCTGCTGAATCAATTTTATTTTTAGGAAGATAATTGATTAAATCAACATTAGAGTCTTTCGTTTTCAAACTGATATTATATTGAAATGGCCATATCATTCTTTTAATATATGGATATTTTTTTAAGTCTGAATATGTTGTTCTAGAGCTGATGAAGCCTTGCATCTTAACAACTAGGGCATCTTTGTTATATTTTTTATCTTTTACAAAATCAAATTGAATGTTTTGAGTTATAGCTAATCGTTTGCTAGTAATGTCTTGTGTTCTTTTGATGATTTCTGCACCTTGGCCGATATCTTCTATCTTATTTTCTGCTTTAGAAATTTCTATAAATGGATTGGCTAAAGGGGCTATTAAACCAACTGCTAAAGTTGCTGTTAATATTTTATTTTTAATCATAGAAATCACTTTCTTTCTATTTAATTTTAAGGTCATATATATAATAATCCATTTGTAAGCGTTTTCGAATTAACTGTTCGTTAAAAGTTAATTACTATCAACATGTATTGAAGAGACATTTTTAGCATTGTTAAATGATGTTTTTGCATTATGTTATGTTTAAAAGATTTATTGGTCGTAGGCGTTTATATAGCTACATAACTATGTTTTGCAAGTCTTATTCTATTGGATTGTTGTTTAATTATGGTGCTTGTAGTGGAAGAGGAATGGATTGCGCAACAGTTTGTGAAAATTTGAAGTTAATAAAGTTGAGCTGATTCAACTAAATGATGAACTATTCGTTAACGATGTAAGGATTATTTAACAAGTTGCAGGTAAAAAAGTGGACTGACAAATAGCGAAGAAACATTTAATTGATGGAAAATGAAAAAAGAACCGTAGATTCGATTGAGAATCAACGGTTCTTTTTAATCACGGTTTATTACGAAAATTATTTAAAAAATGATGTAAAACTAGAGAAGATATTTTTGATTGATTATTTCCAGAATGATTTGAATATGCCTGTTAAAGCGTTTTTGAAAGTTGTTGCTGTTTCTTGAGCTTTAATAGCTGTTTTTACTAATTCTGGTTTTTGGTAAAATGCGTATAACACTTTACCAGTGTTGATTGACTCAGTTACATAGTTTCTTACTTGTGCATATGATTTAGCCAAATTCCCGCTTTCTTTGCTCACTTCAAGAGGTTTAATGTATGAACCATAACCACTACCGATTGTTGTTAAAACTGTTTGGTCAATTAAACCTTTATATTGGTAATATTTATTATAGTAGTACTTTGCTGTATCATATTTTTCTTTATAGCTTTTATAAGTATCTGTTAAATACTTGTAACCATAGTTAAATGAATCTTTTAATGATTGGTAGTAACCTAATAATTTAGATTGAGGAACCTCAACTTTTGGTGATTGGATTTGAGGGACTTCAACTTTTGGTGATTCTGCTTTAGGTTTTTCAATTTGTGGTGATTGAATTTGAGGAGCCTCAACTTTTGGCGCCACTTTCTTTTCAGCATCTTTTTGAGCTACTAATGCGTCTAATTGTTTCTGTAAATGCTCTTTTACATCCATAGGTGCTTTGTTAACTTCACGTTGTGCTAAACGTCTGTTTTCAATTGAATCTTTTACATTTAATTTTGAGACTGCATCATTTGCTGATTTCACACGCTCATCATGACGAACGATTGCTTTTTCAATTGAAACTTTTTCTACAAAGCGGTTATTTTTATCACGTAAATCTTTAGGTAATTTTGAGTTAGCTTCATATGCTGCTGATTTATCGTGTGGTGCTTTGTTATCTTGGAAATCTTTAATTGCTTTATCCGCATTTTCAATATTTTGACGTTCTTTAGCTTTAGAAGATTGTACTGATTCTACCCAAACTTGTTGGCTTCTATCAGGGTTTTCTTTAATTTGTGCAATGTAATTATTTTTTTCTTGTTCAGTTAAGTTATCATTTTTAAGAACATTGTAAAAAGCGTTTTGTTGTGCAACACGTCGGTCTGGGTTCTTGCTGTCTTTAAGTGATTCAGAGAATACTTCTTGTGCACGTTCTGGGTGTTCGCGTAATGTTTTGATGTATTGGTTACGTTGTTCTTCTGTGATACCTTTTAGATGTAATACTTGATAAAAAGCTTTTTGTTGATCTGTTACGTAGTTGTTTTGAGTTGTTTGGTGCTTAGTTGAAGTTTGTTGCGTGTTTTCACTCGCTTTTGCTTCCCCATTTGAAATCATTGTAGCTAACGTAATTGTTGCTGCCCCAACTAGCAACTTCGAGATATATTTATTTTTCATGTGTATTCCCTTTCTTTTTACATATTAAATTTATTGTATGCTTTTAGAATTTATCACATGAGAATACAAATGGAAATTAACTAATTATTAACTAATGTTAACTAATAGATTAACTAGTGTTAACTATGTAAAAAAGCGTTTAATTCAGAACATTCAGCGTATTTTAAGTAAGGAAGTACTATATGGAGAAATGCAATATTTTGCTAATAAATAGAGGAGAAAATTGTCTTTCGAAGAGAGTTTGGTAGAGTAGAAATCTCATTTAATTTGTCACTGATGCACTTTTTCTTCTATATAATTAGGTCACGACATTAGATAGCTTCGCAACTCATGCATAGGGTTCTAACATAGAAACTTTCGAGCCGAAAGTTCACAAACAGGGAGAGTTGGGCGCCTTTCTAGCTCATAAAATTCGCAGAAAATAAAGGAACGCATTAGTTAGCTTCGCTACTAATGCATAAGCCTTTCTAGCTCATAAAATTCGCAGAAAGGCTAAAAATTATTTTTAGGGGTTGCGAATGAATAAATTAGTTTAATTTTATAAAAATTTATAAAAATTAAAAACGTTGTAAAATTAAAATAAATCATTCATAATATTGTTACTATACTAATTCAAGGTGGTTCAACGCATGTCTCATAATGAAAATCTTAAATTGGCGCAACGCGGTGCTTATTTGAGTTTAATTGTATATATAATCTTATCTATTGTTAAGTATGTCACGGGTTTTGTCTTTAACTCTGCAGCTGTAAGAGCCGACGCATTAAACAATATGACAGATATTATCGTTTCTTTAGCTGTTATTATTGGATTGAAAATTTCAATTAAACCTGCCGATCGAAATCATCCTTATGGTCATTTGAAGTCTGAAAATATTTCTTCATTATTGGTGTCATTTGTCATTATGTTTGTAGGTATCCAAGTAGTTATTCAAAATGCACCTCGTTTGTTCAAAGAAGATGACGTTGTACCTAACGCAATAACAATTATCGTCAGCTTAATCAGTGGTCTTGTAATGTTGATTGTATTTGCAGTCAATCAAAGACTAGCGAAAAGAACGAAAAGTAGTTCTTTAAATTCGGCTGCCAAAGATAATTTATCAGATAGTTTAGTCAGCATTGGAACAGCGATAGGATTAATTTTTACGCAAATCGGTTTCCCAATTGTCGATATTATTTTAGCAACATTACTAGGCTTACTAATCGTTTATACTGGTTTTGGTATTTTTAAAGAAGCAATTTTTATGTTGAGTGATGGTTTCAATGAAACTAAATTAGAAGCGTATCGCAATGATATTTTAGAAGTTGATGAAGTACAAGAAGTTAAAAGTATTAAAGGGCGTTACCATGGAAGTAGTGTGTTTATTGATGTCACAATTGTTGTAGATGCTAACCTTTCCTTAGTAGAAGCGCATCAAATTTGTGACAATGTCGAACATCATTTGCACAAAAAAGGTATTTCCTCAGTATACGTTCACCCAGAACCAGACCATCTATAATGTATTTAAACGTCTTCATAGATATATAAATATCTGAGGAGGCGTTTTTATTACATTTATTTTTAGGCGCACCTAAAAATATTTTTTAAACCTTAGAAAAATAGCGAACAAAGGTGTATAATATGATTTGTTATTAGGTGGTTATTGATTCATTTATGAATTAAAAAATGAAAATGGGGAATAGGATTTATGTATTTAATGTCTAGTGATAATTGATTTAATCATTGAATTTTAAAATATATTGAAAAGAAAATTACTAAGATTAAATCATCTTAAAATATCCCTGAAATAACGTCCTAAAGATTAAAGGAAAGAGGTTATAAGTTATGCCAAAATTAATTTTATGTCGTCATGGACAAAGCGAGTGGAATGCTAAAAACTTATTTACTGGATGGGAAGATGTTAATTTATCTGAACAAGGTATTAATGAAGCGACTAGAGCAGGTGAAAAAGTAAGAGAAAATAACATTGCCATCGATGTAGCTTTTACATCGTTATTAACACGTGCTTTAGATACAACGCATTATATTTTAACTGAATCTAAACAACAATGGATTCCTGTATATAAAAGCTGGCGTTTAAATGAACGCCACTATGGTGGATTGCAAGGCTTAAATAAAGATGATGCTAGAAAAGAATTTGGAGAAGAACAAGTACATATTTGGCGTCGTTCTTATGATGTGAAACCACCTGCTGAAACCGAAGAACAACGTGAAGCTTACTTAGCTGATCGTCGATATAATCATTTAGATAAACGTATGATGCCTTATTCTGAAAGTCTGAAAGATACTTTAGTTCGAGTGATACCATTTTGGACAGATCATATTTCACAATATTTGCTAGATGGTCAAACGGTATTAGTTTCTGCACACGGAAATTCAATTCGCGCATTAATTAAATATCTTGAAGATGTGTCAGATGAAGATATCATTAATTATGAAATTAAAACAGGTGCACCGCTTGTTTATGAATTAACGGATGATTTAGAAGTTATAGATAAATACTACTTATAAAAAAAGAGCTGCATGTACACAAGGAGTGAGTGTATATGCAGCTCTTAAATATGTGAAGTAATGTAAGGAAATAGTTAAGTATAGAGTTTATATTAACGAGCTAGGGATACTCGAAAATATAGTTAGACATACAATATAGTCAAATTAAAACAATTATTTCGCTCTTTTGTGTTGCTTAATAATCTTTAAAGCACGCTTTCTTGTTTTAATGTTAGGGCTATTTAAATTTCGACGAGCAGTCTGTAAATCTAATTTCATCTCTATCCCTCCTTGTAAATATATTATGACCGATAACTACTCATATGTAAATAGTAATGATTACGTTTTAAAGAAATTGTAATAAAGTCGTGCTAATTTTTTGGAAAATGGGTATAATTACCGGATATCTAAAAATGTGTGTCGTTTTTTAGATGGTGAGGGGGAAGCTTTAAATGTCGAAGAAACAAAAATTAACGATGATTATTACTATGCTGATGGGTGGATTTTTTGGATTATTAAATGAAACACTATTAGTGACGGCTTTACCAAGTATTATGAAAGATTTTGAAATTTCATATACACAAGTTCAATGGCTGACAACAGCTTTTTTATTGACTAATGGGATTGTTATTCCTTTGTCCGCGCTTGTTATACAACGTTATACAACAAGACAAGTGTTTTTAGTGGGTATTTCTATCTTTTTCTTAGGTACATTACTCGGCGGCTTGAGTCCGCACTTTGCAACATTATTAGTTGCTAGAATTATTCAGGCGTTAGGCGCAGGTATTATGATGCCATTGATGATGACAACGATTTTGGATGTTTTCCAACCGCATGAACGCGGTAAATATATGGGGATATTTGGTTTGGTAATTGGTTTAGCACCAGCTATTGGACCTACTCTTTCAGGTTACCTTGTTGAATATTTTAACTGGAGATCGCTTTTCCATGTTGTCGCTCCAATTGCAGCTGTTACATTTTTAATTGGATTTAAAACGATAAAAAATGTTGGAACTACAATTAAAGTACCTATTGATTTTATTTCTGTCATTTTTTCTGTACTAGGTTTCGGCGGGTTATTGTATGGAACGAGTTCAATTTCAGAAAAAGGTTTTGATAATCCTATCGTATTAGTATCTATGATTGGAGGCGTTGTTTTAGTCGCATTATTTGTATTACGTCAATATCGGCTATCAACACCATTATTAAATTTTGCTGTATTTAAAAATAAACAATTTACAGTTGGTATCATTATTATGGGTGTCACAATGGTATCGATGATTGGTTCGGAAACAATTTTACCTATCTTTGTGCAAAATTTATTGCATCGTTCAGCTTTAGATTCTGGATTAACTTTATTACCAGGAGCAATTGTTATGGCATTTATGTCGATGACTTCGGGTGCTTTATATGAAAAGTTTGGTCCTAGAAAGCTTGCTTTAGTAGGTATGGCGATTGTTGTTATTACTACGGCTTATTTTGTTGTAATGGATGAACAAACATCAACAATCATGTTGGCAACAGTTTATGCGATTCGAATGGTTGGTATCGCGTTAGGATTAATTCCAGTAATGACCCATACGATGAATCAATTAAAGCCAGAAATGAATGCACATGGTTCATCTATGACAAACACAGTACAACAAATTGCTGGTTCTATCGGAACAGCTGCATTAATTACTATTTTATCCCATGCAAGCAAAAACTTTTCTCCAACTATGTCAGACTATAATGGCATGAACAAAATTGATATGATGAATCAAATTAAAGTTGATACGATGTTGCATGGTTATCACGCTGGATTTTTATTTGCATTATTGATTACAGTTGTTAGTTTCTTTTGTTCATTTATGTTACAAGGTAAGAAAAAAGAAGTTGATTCTCGTCAATAAATATAAGTTGCTAGCTATATAAAGCTTTTTAGCAAAAGTTCAACATATTGACTTATCCGGCATTTCAGATTAAAATATTTTTATTCCGATTAGAATAATAAGAATAAGGAGATATATTCTATGAAAAGACTTTTATTTGTGATGATAGCTTTCGTTTTCATATTGGCTGCATGCGGAAACAATTCGTCGAAAGACAAGGAAGCTAGTAAAGATAGCAAGACAATTAATGTTGGGACTGAGGGGACTTATGCACCATTTAGTTTCCACGATAAAGATGGTAAATTAACTGGTTACGATATTGATGTTATTAAAGCAGTGGCTAAAGAAGAAGGTTTAAAACTTAAATTTAATGAAACTTCTTGGGATTCTATGTTTGCAGGTTTAGACGCAGGGCGTTTTGATGTAATCGCGAACCAAGTAGGTATTAATCCTGATAGAGAAAAGAAATATAAATTTTCTAAGCCTTACACATTCTCAAGTGCTGTTTTAGTTATTCGTGAAAATGAAAAAGATATTAAAGATTTTGATGATGTTAAAGGTAAGAAGTTAGCACAAACATTCACATCTAATTATGGTAAATTAGCTAAGGATAAAGGTGCTGATATTACAAAAGTTGATGGCTTTAACCAATCAATGGATTTATTATTGTCTAAGCGTGTTGATGGTACATTTAATGATAGTCTGTCATACTTGGATTATAAAAAACAAAAACCTAATGCTAAGATCAAAGCAATCAAAGGTAATGCTGAACAAAGTAGATCTGCATTTGCATTTTCTAAAAAAGCAGATGATGAAACAGTTCAAAAATTCAATGATGGCTTGAAAAAAATCGAGGAAAACGGTGAATTAGCTAAAATAGGTAAGAAATGGTTTGGTCAAGATGTTTCTAAATCTAAATAGCGAACAACAACATGCGCTAGATGCTGCAAAACAAGCTTTCGGACCTATGCTAGAAGGTTTGGTCAAATATTCAATTCCTATTACATTAGTTACATTTGTTTTAGGATTGATTATTGCATTATTTACAGCATTAATGCGAATTTCAACGAGTAAAATTTTAAGAAGTATTTCACGTGTCTATGTATCTATTATTCGAGGAACACCAATGATAGTACAACTATTTATCATATTTTATGGTATTCCAGAATTAGGTAGATTATTAACAAATGACGCTGACAACCAATGGACATTGGCACCTGTAGTGGCTGCTATTATTGGTTTATCATTAAATGTAGGTGCGTATGCTTCGGAAATTATTCGTGGCGGTATTATTTCTATACCGAAAGGACAAACAGAAGCTGCATATTCCATCGGTATGACGTATGGTCAAACGATACAACGTATCATTTTACCGCAGGCAATTCGAGTGTCGATTCCTGCACTAGGTAATACATTTTTAAGTTTAATCAAAGATACATCATTATTAGGATTTATTTTAGTGGCTGAAATGTTTAGAAAAGCTCAAGAAGTTGCGTCTACAACATATGAATATTTAACAATTTATGTGTTAGTTGCGCTAATGTACTGGGTGGTATGCTTTATTATTTCAATTATCCAAGGTATCTATGAATCTTATATTGAAAGAGGGTATCGCTCATGATTCAATTGAACAATATCCATAAATCATTTAATGATGTTGAAGTCATCAAAGGTATTGATTTATCTGTTGAACAAGGTGAGGTTGTAACCTTAATCGGTCGATCTGGTTCAGGTAAAACAACATTGTTACGTATGATTAATGCATTAGAAATTCCAACTGAAGGTACAGTTTATGTTAACGGCAAAACATATACATCTAAAGATAAAAAATCACAAATAGAAGTTCGTAAACAGTCTGGTATGGTATTTCAAAGTTATAACCTTTTTCCGCATAAGACGGCATTAGAAAATGTAATGGAAGGTCTTATCACAGTTAAAAAGTTGAAAAAGGATGAGGCACGTGGGAAATCACTTGAGTTACTTGAGAAAGTTGGTTTAACACATGTCAAAGATCAACGTCCACATGCATTATCAGGTGGTCAACAACAACGTGTTGCTATTGCAAGAGCACTAGCAATGAACCCTAAAGTGATGTTGTTTGATGAACCAACATCTGCACTTGATCCTGAACTTGTGAATGATGTTTTAAAGGTTATTAAAGATTTGGCTAATGAAGGCATGACAATGGTCATTGTGACACATGAAATGCGTTTTGCTAAAGAAGTATCTAATAACATTGTATTTATTCATGAAGGCATGATCGGAGAACAAGGGGCACCAGAAGAGATGTTCAATCGTCCGAAAACAGAAGAATTAAGACGTTTCTTAAATGTTATAAATGAAGAATAATCAAATAGAACCACGTATCATGTTTTAGTATGGCGATGAAGCCATATACATGATGCGTGGTTCTTTGTTATGTTGTCATAATCTTGGAGCGATATTTTAACGACGTTTATGATTTAAGTACGTTTGTACCTTATATAGTAATGGTTTGATAGGCTTAATAAAGTCACCGATATACTCTTCTACATGTGCGTTAAAACCTTTTTTGAATTGTTGGACGCCATAGTCTTCTGATGACTCTGAAAAGTCACCGGTAATACCATAAAAATTATAGCGATCAATATGATGCGCTTTAGCAAACTTAATCATTTCCCACTGCAAATGGTAGGCACCCATATAAGCATTATATTTAGGGTTTGAACCACTAGATAAGTAATAAACTTCATGCTCATTGTAGATAAATAAAGCAGAAGCTAAGTTTAAGACTGCACCATCTTGTTCAATTTGTTCTATTGTATTGTCGATTTTACGCTTATTGCTATTTAGCTGTTGTTCTAGCTGTGTGCGTTTCGTTTTATTTTTCTTTGAATTAGGACTTTCTTCCAATGCTTCTTCAACACCTGAGAGTTCAGCTGTTAATTGTTGTTGCTTTAATTGTAACGTTTTTAAATACTCGTTTAAATCAATATACGCCAACTTTAACATGGCGTGGTCATCGTATAACTTTTGCATTTCTTCAAAGTATGGTAACTCACGGAATTTGAAACCATGCTTTTCCTCAGCCATATGGAATAAGTCGAAAAAAGTTTGCGTTTCATCAATCGTTAACGTTTTAGTTTTGACACCAATATCATATGTTTTTTTAATATTACGTCTCGTTTGATAATCCATTTCTTTTAAAAGTTGGTCTTCAGTCTTATCTTTTAAATCTAACACTGACAGCCAACGGATTTGGCTCATTGAATCATAACCTACAGGGAAACCTTGGTGTTTATAACCTAATTTATCCATTGTTCTAACAAATGCTCGGTTATCATAAGATTTAACAATTTCACCGTCTGCATTGCGTAAATTTTCAATTAAATATGGATCTACAAGGACATATAAACAATTGTGTTTCTTTAAATATGACGTTAATGCTTTAAAGAAAAATGCTACTAATGATTGATTTGTATAATCCATCACTGGCCCGCGATGTGTATAAAAATATTTGAAAAATTTAAGTGTGCGTGCTTCTGTCAATAAGCATCCTGCAATCACTTGACCATTGTCATCTTTAACCCCTACAAGATGCACATCGCCTTTTAAATCAACTCTATGATTGTAATGAATAGCTGATTGTGTGTAATGTGAAAAATGCTTTGTTGTAAACGCATTGAACTCATCCGAAGTCAACGTTACAAAGTTCATTTTATCCCATCCCTCTCTGAATTGAACTGTAATTTTTGAATTTATTAATAATGCTATTTTTTTATTTTATCAAAAACTGATTACAAATACACATAGAAAATGAAATATATTTTTCTTTGACTATACATAACTGTTATTTCTTTGGATATTTATATTAAATGCATTGGTAGTAGTTGTAGCGCATTAATGTTTGACGGTGTATAGTATTAATTATATTGAAAGTTAGTTGGAAGTTGATAGTAGGAGTGGGAGCATTGAAGCGATTTGTGGCGACGGTATTATTATTACTAGTCTTTATATCAGGATGTGGTAATGATAAATATGTGAAAGAAATAGATGAAGCAGTTAAAATTCAAAATCAAAAACAAGAACAACTTGCCAAAAAAGGCAACGGTGATCGTGTTGATCATTTTGAACGCAAAGATGCTAATATTTATGTCTATGATAAGGATAAAATTATCATTTTAGCTTATAAACCTTTGAGTAATGATGATGAAGTGCATTATTATGCATATGATTTTAGTGATAAACGTGTATCATATAAGCAAGATTTTGATTCGAGACGATATTATCAACAACATGATGCGGATTATCATGAAGAAAATATGACGAACTAGATATGAACAGGAGTTATTATGACTAAAAAATTACTAACATTATTTATAGTGAGCATGTTAATTTTAACAGCTTGCGGTAAAAAAGAATCAGCAACGACATCCTCGAAAAACGGCAAACCATTAGTTGTCATATATGGCGACTATAAATGTCCTTATTGTAAAGAATTAGATGAAAAAGTCATGCCAAAGTTGCGTAAAAATTATATAGATAATCACAAAGTGGAATACCAATTTGTCAATTTAGCTTTCTTAGGTAAAGACTCAATTGTTGGTTCGCGTGCGAGTCATGCAGTATTGATGTATGCACCTAAATCATTTTTAGATTTTCAAAAGCAATTATTTGCTGCCCAGCAAGATGAAAATAAAGAATGGTTAACAAAAGAACTATTAGATAAACATATTAAACAACTGCATTTAGATAAAGAGACGGAAAATAAAATTATAAAAGATTACAAGACAAAAGATAGCAAGTCTTGGAAAGCTGCAGAGAAAGATAAAAAAATAGCGAAAGATAATCATATAAAAACGACACCAACTGCATTTATTAATGGCGAGAAAGTTGAAGATCCATATGATTATGAAAGTTATGAGAAGTTATTAAAAGATAAAATAAAATAATCTTAATTGTTGAGATAAGTAAGTGATATCAATTTATTAGGACAATATGAAAAGGCAATTTCTATTAGCGATATGATAGAGATTGTCTTTTTAATGTATGAAGTCTAAATAGGTAGAAATTATCATGTAAACATTGTTTAGTAGGGAATCAGTACAGGATAGGTATTGATTCTTCCCCGTGCGAAATCTTGATTAGTAGTTTTTTTCTGTGTCGCTTGTTTTATTGTACAGATATTTGTACAATTGAGGTGTGTTAAAAGGAGGCGATAAATATGATTATTAAAAATTATTCATACGCTCGACAGAATTTAAAGGCACTTATGACAAAAGTAAATGATGATAGTGATATGGTAACTGTAACATCTACTGATGATAAAAACGTAGTAATCATGTCAGAATCAGATTATAACTCCATGATGGAAACACTTTACCTCCAACAGAACCCAAATAATGCTGAACACTTAGCTCAATCAATTGCAGATCTAGAACGTGGGAAAACTATAACGAAAGATATAGATGTATAATGGCTAGGTTAAATATTACGTTTTCGCCTCAAGCCTTTGAAGATTATAAGTATTTTCAGCAGAACGATAAAAAAATGGTGAAGAAGATTAATGAGTTACTTAAAAGTATTGACAGAAATGGTGCATTGGAAGGTATAGGTAAGCCTGAAAAGTTAAAATCGAATCTGACTGGGTATTATAGTAGACGTATCAATCACGAACATAGATTGGTTTATACAGTAGATGACAATCATATAAAAATAGCATCATGTAAATACCATTATTAAATCTAAAAGTCACACTATAAAAATAGGGTAAGTTATTTTAGGACAATATGAAAAGGCAATTTCTATTAGCAATATGATAGAGATTGTCTTTTTTCTTATATTATGACGTTCGTAAATACTATAAAGTTTTCTGTATCATATTTGTACAATAGTCATGTATTAGATAAAACGAAAAGTGGTAAATACCTAAAGTATGATTCGACTTTATATTATTTATAAAAACAGTGCTTGTATTTTAAGTAGCATGAGTATATAATTTTAAAACGTAAAGATTACTATTTAGGAGGGTGACTATGAAAAAGAAATTAGGTATGTTACTTCTTGTACCAGCCGTAACTTTATCATTAGCCGCATGTGGGAATGATGATGGAAAAGATAAAGATGGCAAGGTAACAATTAAAACGACAGTTTATCCATTGCAATCATTTGCAGAGCAAATTGGTGGAAAACACGTGAAGGTATCATCAATCTATCCAGCAGGGACAGATTTACATAGCTATGAACCAACACAAAAAGATATATTAAGTGCAAGCAAGTCAGACTTGTTTATGTATACAGGGGATAATTTAGATCCGGTTGCTAAGAAAGTTGCATCTACTATCAAAGATAAAGATAAAAAACTGTCTTTAGAGGATAAATTAGATAAAGCAAAGCTTTTAACTGATCAACACGAGCATGGTGAAGAGCATGAACATGAGGGGCATGATCATGAGAAAGAAGAACATCATCATCATCATGGTGGATATGATCCACACGTATGGTTAGATCCTAAAATTAACCAAACTTTCGCTAAAGAAATTAAAGATGAATTAGTGAAAAAAGATCCAAAACATAAAGATGACTATGAGAAAAACTACAAAAAATTAAACGACGATCTTAAGAAAATTGATAACGATATGAAGCAAGTTACAAAAGATAAGCAAGGTAATGCAGTATTCATTTCACATGAATCAATTGGATACTTAGCTGATCGTTATGGTTTTGTTCAAAAAGGTATTCAAAATATGAATGCTGAAGATCCATCACAAAAAGAATTAACTAAAATTGTTAAAGAAATTAGAGATAGCAATGCTAAATATATTCTTTACGAAGATAATGTTGCGAATAAAGTGACTGAAACAATTCGTAAAGAAACAGATGCGAAGCCTTTAAAATTCTACAACATGGAGTCTTTAAATAAAGAACAACAGAAAAAAGATAATATTACGTATCAATCATTAATGAAATCTAATATTGAAAATATCGGTAAAGCTTTAGACAGTGGTGTTAAAGTGAAAGACGACAAAGCTGAAAGTAAACATGACAAAGCAATTTCTGATGGGTATTTTAAAGATGAGCAAGTTAAAGACCGTGAATTAAGCGATTATGCTGGTGAATGGCAATCTGTTTACCCTTACTTAAAAGACGGTACGCTTGATGAAGTGATGGAACATAAAGCTGAAAATGATCCTAAGAAATCTGCTAAAGATTTAAAAGCTTATTATGACAAAGGATATAAAACTGATATTACTAACATTGATATAAAAGGAAATGAAATTACATTTACTAAAGATGGTAAGAAACACACTGGTAAATATGAATACAATGGTAAGAAAACATTGAAATATCCTAAAGGTAACCGTGGCGTGAGATTTATGTTTAAATTGGTCGATGGTAATGATAAAGACTTACCGAAATTCATCCAATTTAGCGATCACAACATTGCACCTAAAAAGGCAGAACACTTCCATATCTTTATGGGTAATGATAATGACGCGTTATTAAAAGAAATGGATAACTGGCCAACATATTATCCTTCAAAATTAAATAAAGACCAAATCAAAGAAGAAATGTTAGCGCATTAATTCAACAGGTTTGCACACTCTACTCAACTGTTAATAGCTGAATAGAGTGTGTTTTTTATTTCGTAGTTATCAATTTCAACAGAGGGAATGATTAATATTACTATAGTTTATAACAAATGATTTGGTAACATATGTTACTCAATGCATGTTAAGATGAGTAAATATAAAAGATAGGGAGTGGGAAGATGACGATTAAAGTTGAAGATAATAAAATTATTTTTTCAAGAACGATAGAAGCACCGATTGAAAAGGTGTTTGATGCCTATACGACAAAAGCATTATTTGAAAAATGGTTTCATCCAAAAGACGCTAGTACCAAAGTGTTTCGCTTTAATGCTGTTTCAGGCGGTGATGCATTTTATGCGATTAAAACACCTACAATGACCAGCTATACATTAGCAGAATATAAAACGGTTAAGCGTCCATATTTAATTGAATATATTGACTCATTTGCGACACCTCAAGGTGCAAAAGATACAAAAATGCCAAGCATGAAAATTACTTTGTCATTTTCCAAGAGCAATACAACGAAAACGACAGTGACATCAACATCGGTATTTCCAACAAAAGAAGCCGCTCAACAAGTCATAAACATGGGTGTTGAACAAGGTATGAATCAAACTTTAGATCAACTTGATGCTTTATTGAAATAAAGTTGTTGAAAATATGTAAAAAATTTTATATGCCATTCAGTTTATAATAATAACGTAATATTATTAATTGAATGAAGGATGATTCGATGGCACAACGTTACATTAAAGTATTAATATTATATATTTTTACTACGCTTTTATCTTCAATTACTGTTACTTCGAAATGTGTACCAAATAAAGTGGTTAGATTTATTTTGCGTACAGTCGTAGGCTACAGTGTATTTGCATATGGTTTACATTACTTTTCAAATTTAAAAAAGAATAAGTAATACTTTACATAAAGCGAGATAAAATGAGCGTCGTAATATCTTAAATCATAAAGATATTAGCCAATCACGCGATTTATCTCGCTGTTTTTATGAAAGAAAACTACATTTTTGAGAGAATAAAAAGATTTTTCTGAAATTTAAACTATCAATTACATTGATTTACTAATATAATTAGAAAGTAAATTTTATTTGATCAAAGTAAATGGGGGAAGTACTGTGATAGAAAATAAGAAAACAGTTGAAGATACATATTCAACAGGCGCAATTGTTGATTCAATATCATCTTCAGTACAAATGAAGCAAGTAATGGTACAGCAAACACCTGGCCGATATATGCTTAAAGCAATGATGGCCGGATTTTTACTCTCAATCGTTACTGTATTTATGTTCGGAATAAAGACGCAGTTTGCGAGTACTCACGTAGATGGACTTATCAATTTAATGGGAGCCATTGCGTTTAGTTTAGGTTTGATTTTAGTTGTATTAACTAACTCTGAATTATTAACAAGTAACTTCATGTACTTTACAGTAGGCTGGTATTATAAAGTCGTTTCTGTTAAGAAGATGACTTGGATTTTATTATATTGTTTCTTAGGAAATATTTTAGGTGGGTTTGTGTTATTTTTCTTAATGAAATTTGCGCATGTCATGACACCTGAAATGACACAAGCTTTAACAGCTTTAGTTCAGAAAAAGACTGTTGATTCAACATGGTTGAATATTTTTACAAAAGGTATTTTCTGTAACTTCTTTATTAATATTGGTATTTTCATCTCTATGCAATTCAAAGGCGGCTTAACAAAGGCATTCTTCATAGCTTGTGGTGTCGTGGTCTTTGTATACATGGGATATGAGCACGTTGTGTTCAATGCAGGTCTATATGCAGGTATGGTATTCTTTAACCTTGATGCAGTTTCATGGTTACACGTTTTAAAAAATATCGTTTTTGCTTTCTTAGGTAACTTTGTCGGTGGCGGTATTTTTGTAGGTCTCGTTTATGCTTTCTTAAATGGTAAGCGTAATCGTTTAGAGCAACAATAATTAAGATGTAGTGATTAAATAGCGTAACAATGAATCATTCTTCCAAACCATTCATGAATTTGAATGGTTTTTTTACGTTGAGAGAGTAATTTTTAATAAGTTTCATGAGAGTATTGGTGTATTCAGATGAAGCATACTTTCTGACATGTGATAAATTTATTGATACACTTTGATGGATATTTATTTTAAAAATAAAATATGGTTAAATCATTTAAAAAAGAGTGGGGATTAATATGACAAAAACGATGATTCGACTCGCAAGTGAACAAGATGCAGAAAAATTGCAACAACTCATGCATGAAGCATTTACCCCTCTAAGAGAACTAGGTATTGATTGGCCTTCAGTTAATGCTAATTTAGATGCTGTTAAAGAAAATATAGATAAAAATACTACATTTGTCATGACAATTGATGATGAAATTATATCTACGATTACGGTTAGATATCCTTGGGGAAGTGTGAAAAGTATTTCGGGCTATCCTTTTGTCTGGTGGTTTGCGACAAATCCTGAGTATGAAGGGAAAGGCTATGGTAGCCAATTACTTACTTATGTTGAAGAAGCATTTTTGCGAGATACGTTAAAGTCAGCGGCAGTTACTTTAGGTACATCTGCAAGATTGCATCCGTGGTTACTTAAAATTTATGAAAAAAGAGGTTATGAAATATACAGCGAACATGAAAATGATGATGGCGATTTAGGTGTGATCATGCGCAAAGTATTGATACCCGAGCGCTTTGACGAAACAATATTAGGCCAACCACCATTTTAAGATAATAATATACACTACAAGCGACCGATATATTGATGCTTGCTCAAATAAATGTTGAGTAGGGATTCATATATCGGTCACTTTTTTTGATTTAACAAAAAGGGAAAATGTATAAGGAATATGCATGACTACAGGCATCAGGGAATTCCCTGATTTTACATTATAATGTGATTCTTTTCACAAAAACAAAATGATTTGGTATACAATACGTGTGAAAGGGTTGGTAAATGTGAATGGGAATATCATTGTTGCACATGGCATGAGGCACGGACGACAGAATCAAGCGTTAGAAGCATTTATTTCTGAATTAGTAAAAGATGATATACATCACTATGATATTGCGTTTTTAGAAAGTGAGCATCAGGATTTAGAGACGGTAATGACGACGTTGATTCAAAGTGGGGTTGACCATTTTAAAATTGTACCATTGCTAATCTTTAGTGCAATGCATTATCTCAAGGATATACCGAATATCGTTCATGAAATGAAACGACGGTATCCAGACATAAAGGTAGAAGTAAGCGAGCCACTTGGCACACATCCTTTAATGAGACGATTAATTGAACAACGTATTTGTGACGCATTAGCAGGTGAAGAACAACAAGTTGGAGTTATGGTTGTTGCACACGGCAATATTAATGGAAAGTTTACTAAGGCACACGAAGAGTTACAAATATGCACTCAAAATTTGCAAATTAGCAAGCCGACATATGCGAGAACGCTATATGGAGAGATTAGTTTTACACATGATTTAGAAAGCATCTCGAAACGGTATCAAAAATTGATTGTCGTACCATTATTTTTATACGACGGAAGGCTTGTTAACAAAGTGAAGCAGCAAATGAATGACATGGTTATTAATACAGATATACACATCACACCTTCAATTAACTTCGACCCAATTTTAAAGCAAATCATTAACGATAGATTAGAAAGCTTAATGATTCCGATGAAAATATAAAAGCACTAACGAAAAATTAATACCTTTTTTTGAAATAAATATTATGGAGTAAAGGGGCATATTTTATGGCAAAGCAAAAACTAGTAATGATTGGTAACGGTATGGCGGGCATTCGAACAATCGAAGAAATATTAGAGCGCGCCAACGATTTATATGATATTACGGTAATAGGTAAAGAACCTTATCCAAACTATAATCGCATCATGCTTTCAAATATTTTACAAAATAAAATGACAGTTGAAGAAACAATTATGAATCCATATGAGTGGTATGAGGAACATGGTATCGAGTTAATTACAAATGATCCTGTAATTGAAGTAGATAGAGCAAATCAATCAGTTACTACTGCAAATGGTATTGAAGTATCATACGATAAATTGATTTTTGCGACAGGTTCTAAAGCATTCGTCATTCCAGTTCCAGGTTCGACATTACCGAGTGTAATTGGTTGGAGAACGATTGATGATACTGAACAAATGATGAACATTGCTAAGACTAAAAAGAAAGCAATTGTAATTGGTGGAGGATTACTAGGTTTAGAGTGTGCACGTGGTTTATTAGATCAAGGTATGGAAGTAACGGTGTTACATTTAGCTGAATGGTTGATGGAAATGCAGCTAGACCGTAAAGCTGGAAATATGCTTAAAGCAGATCTAGAAAAGCAAGGTATGAAGTTTGAAATGCAAGCCAACACAACTGAAATCTTAGGAGAAGATGATGTTGAAGGTGTTAAATTGGCTGATGGACGCGAGATTCCGGCAGACTTAGTTGTTATGGCAGTAGGTATTCGACCATACACAGAAGTAGCCAAAGAATCAGGTCTAGATGTTAATCGAGGTATTGTTGTCAATGATGTGATGCAAACAAGTGATAGCAATGTATATGCAGTTGGTGAATGTGCAGAACATAACGGCAAAGTTTATGGACTCGTTGCACCACTATATGAACAAGGTAAAGTATTAGCTGATCATTTAACAAATAAAGAAACGAACGGATACAAGGGATCAACAACATTTACGTCATTAAAAGTTTCTGGGTGTGACTTGTATAGTGCTGGTCAAATTGTAGAAAATGCAGAAATTAAAGGTATTGAAATATTTAATAGTGTTGATAATAACTATAAAAAAATCTTTTTAAAAGACGGTAATGTAGTTGGTGCAGTACTATATGGTGATATCGATGATGGTTCACGCTTTTATAACATGATGAAAAAAGGTGAATCCACTGAAGATTACACACTTGTATCATTGCTTACTAAAGGTGGAGAAGAGGCATCGCTATCAATTGCTGATATGGCTGATGATGAAACAATTTGTGGTTGTAATGGTGTTGATAAAGGTACTATAGTAAATGCGATTACGGAAAATGGCTTTACAACAGTTGAAGAAGTAACGGCTAAAACAAAAGCGGGGAATTCATGTGGTAAATGTAAACCGCAAATTGCTCAAATATTGCAGCACACTTTAGGAGATGACTTTGTTGCCGCAAAACCTGCTGGTATATGTGGTTGCACTGATTTGACACGCGATCAAATTGTAACGCAAATAAGAGCGAAAGGTTTAAAAACATCTAAAGAAGTTCGACATGTTTTAAACTTTAAAAACAAAGGTGGATGTCCAAAATGTCGACCTGCGATTAACTATTATTTGAATATGGTTTATCCACATGATCATGAAGATGAAAGAGAATCAAGATTTGCTAACGAACGTTACCATGCGAATATTCAAAATGATGGTACATTTTCTGTTATACCTCAAATGCGTGGGGGTGTTACAGATGCAGACCAACTGATTCGTCTAGGAGAAGTGGCTAAGAAATATCATGTGCCACTAGTTAAAGTGACAGGTTCGCAACGTGTTGGTTTGTATGGAGTTAAAAAAGAAGAATTACCAAATATATGGGAAGACCTAGGTATGCGTTCAGCATCAGCTTATGGTAAGAAAACTCGCTCAGTTAAAAGCTGTGTTGGTAAAGAGTTTTGTCGATTTGGTACGCAATACACGACACGACTTGGCATTCGTTTAGAAAAAACATTTGAATACATCGATACACCTCATAAATTCAAAATGGGTGTATCAGGCTGCCCAAGAAGTTGTGTTGAATCAGGTGTTAAAGATTTTGGTATTATCTCAGTTGAAAATGGATTCCAAATCTATATCGGTGGTAATGGTGGTACAGAAGTTGAAAAAGCTGAATTTTTAACAACTGTAGAAACAGAAGATGAAGTAATCAAATTATGTGGTGCTTTGATGCAATATTATCGCGAAACAGGTATATATGCTGAAAGAACAGCGCCATGGTTAAGAAGACTTGGATTTGAAAATGTAAAAGAAGTCTTACTTGACCCAGAAAGACAAAATGAACTATTTGAACGCATTATGGATGCTAAAAAAGCAGTCGAAGCTGAACCTTGGGAAGCAATAACTAGCAATGCGCAAGCACGTAAAATTTTTGAAGTGGAGAAGGTGTAATACATGGAAACAAAAGAAAAAATTAAAGTGACAACTATAGATGAATTAACACCCCTAATTGGAAAAAAGGTTATTGTCAAAGGCAAAGAGGTAGGGTTGTTTTTAACAGAAAGTGGCAAAATTCATGCGATTCACAATATCTGTCCACACAAACAAGGACCATTGTCTGAAGGGACAGTGAGTGGGGAATATGTATTTTGCCCGCTCCACGATCAAAAAATTGATTTAAATACAGGTATTGTTCAAGAACCTGATGAAGGTTGTGTAGATGTTTATGAGGTAGAAGTTACAGACGGGAACGTATATATATGTCTGTAGATAAATATGGCAAGGTTTACTTGATAGGTGCGGGACCAGGTAATCCGAATTATTTGACTAAAAAGGCTGAGCGTTTAATACGTGAAGCGGATGTTATACTATATGATCGATTAGTGAATCCGTTAATTTTACAATATGCGAATTTGACTACTGAAATTATCGATGTTGGTAAAAATCCGTATGCAAAACACATTCAGCAAGAAAAAATAAATGAATGTATCGTGGAAGCAGCACGTCGATATAACAAGGTTGTGAGGCTTAAAGGTGGCGACCCAGCAATATTTGGACGAGTGCAAGAAGAAGTCGACACACTAAATGAACATCATATTGCGTTTGAAATTGTACCAGGGGTGACATCAGCGAGCGCAGCAGTTGCTACTATGCAGACAGGTTTGACAATGCGTACAGTTGCTAAAAGTGTGACATTTTCTACAGGTCACTTTAAAGATTCAGAAGAAAATGAAGTGGATGTCAATTCCTTAGTGAATGGTGGCACGTTAGCAATTTATATGGGGGTAAAACGTTTAGGGAAAATTATCACACAGATACAACAATACACAGATATTGATTACCCGATAGCGATTGTCTTTCAAGCATCGTGTTTTAACGAGTTTGTTGTTAAGGGGCGTTTAAGTAATATTATTTCAAAATTGCAACACTATTCAATTGAGGCGAAACCAGGTATATGTATTATTGGGGAAGTTGTTGGTTATACTGAAAACACTCCTAAATCATATGATCCTATGAAGCAATTTTATGTAGTAAGTGGTTCTAAACATGACGCCCTTATGCTCTGTGAACATTTATATGACGAAGGTTATGGCTGTTTGCTAAACCCAAATGATACATCGAATGGCACATATCATTCGTCGCAATATGATTACTATGATGTATTTATTAAGCAGCAAGAAAATGTAACATATATTTCAACCGATCATGCAGATGCTAATACAGTGTTATGTCACTAATTTATAAAAAATAAATGAATAAGTAAGGTTTCAACCGAGAGAATATATTCGTGTTGAAGCCTTATTTGTCGTTGTGCCAAATTTGAACGATTTAGATTGGCAATAAGCACGACCATACATGATTGTGTATTATTTCAATGAAATCCCGTTATTGATAGGGAAATTCCTTAAGTAATTAGGTGATTCCCTAATATTTTATGTTTGTGAAAAAATGTACAATCTAATTAAAGCAATAGTCTTGGGCATTTTAAAGTATTTAAAAACACGACATCTACACATCGTATTTTTATACGTAGGAGGATATAAATATGGGAAAATTTGGATTGAATTTCTTTAAGCCAACAGAAAAATTTAATGGGAATTGGTCGATCCTAGAAAGTAAAAGTAGAGAATGGGAAAAAATGTACAGAGAACGTTGGAGCCACGATAAAGAAGTAAGAACAACACATGGTGTTAACTGTACAGGCTCATGTTCTTGGAAAGTATTTGTGAAAAATGGTGTGATTACCTGGGAAAATCAACAAACTGACTATCCAAGTTGTGGTCCGGATATGCCTGAATATGAACCGAGAGGATGTCCACGAGGTGCGTCATTCTCTTGGTATGAATACAGTCCGCTTCGAATCAAATATCCATATATTCGTGGAAAACTCTGGGATTTATGGACTGAAGCATTAGAAGAAAACAATGGTAATCGCGTTGCTGCATGGGCGTCTATTGTTGAAAATGAAGACAAAGCCAAACAATATAAGCAAGCCCGAGGTATGGGAGGGCACGTGCGTTCAAATTGGAAAGACGTTACAGAGATAATCGCAGCACAATTACTGTATACAATAAAAAAATATGGTCCAGATCGAATCGCAGGATTTACACCTATTCCAGCGATGTCAATGATTAGTTATGCAGCAGGTGCTCGATTCATCAATTTGCTTGGTGGTGAAATGCTTAGTTTTTATGACTGGTATGCAGATTTACCACCTGCCTCTCCACAAATTTGGGGAGAGCAAACAGATGTGCCTGAATCAAGTGACTGGTATAACGCATCATACATTATTATGTGGGGCTCTAATGTACCTTTAACACGTACTCCGGATGCACATTTTATGACTGAAGTCCGCTATAAAGGTACAAAAGTCATTTCAGTAGCACCAGATTACGCAGAAAATGTGAAATTTGCAGATAACTGGCTAGCACCGAATCCTGGTTCAGATGCTGCAATTGCACAAGGAATGACGCATGTTATTTTACAAGAACATTATGTTAATCAACCTAATGAACGCTTTATAAATTACGCTAAACAATATACAGATATGCCGTTTCTTATCATGCTGGATGAAGATGAAAATGGATATAAAGCGGGTCGATTTTTAAGAGCGAGTGACTTAGGTCAAACAACAGAGCAAGGCGAATGGAAGCCAGTTATTCATGATGCAATCAGCGATAGTTTAGTAGTACCTAATGGCACAATGGGTCAACGTTGGGAAGATGGTAAGAAGTGGAACTTAAAACTAGAAACAGAAGATGGTTCTAAAATTAACCCTACACTATCAATGACAGATGGTGGATACGAATTAGAAACAATTCAATTCCCATACTTTGATAGTGATGGAGATGGGATATTCAATCGTCCAATTCCAACTCGACAAGTCACTTTAGCAAATGGTGACAAAGTCCGTATTGCTACAATTTTTGACTTAATGGCAAGTCAATATGGCGTGCGTCGTTTTGATCATAAATTAGAATCAAAAGGATACGACGATGCAGAATCAAAATATACACCTGCTTGGCAAGAAGCCATTTCAGGCGTAAAACAAAGTGTTGTCATTCAAGTAGCGAAAGAATTTGCGCAAAACGCTATCGACACTGAAGGGCGTTCAATGATTATCATGGGTGCGGGTATTAACCATTGGTTTAACTCAGATACGATTTATCGTTCAATCTTAAACTTAGTTATGTTATGTGGCTGTCAAGGTGTGAATGGTGGCGGTTGGGCTCACTATGTGGGACAAGAAAAATGTCGTCCGATTGAAGGATGGAGTACTGTCGCATTTGCGAAAGACTGGCAAGGATCACCACGTTTGCAAAACGGAACAAGTTGGTTCTATTTTGCAACAGACCAATGGAAATATGAAGAGTCAAATGTAGATCGTTTAAAATCTCCATTAGCTAAAACAGAGGAGTTAAAGCATCAACATCCAGCTGATTATAATGTTTTAGCAGCTAGACTTGGTTGGTTACCATCTTATCCACAATTTAATAAAAATAGTTTGTTGTTTGCAGAAGAAGCTAAAGATGAAGGCATTGAGTCGAATGAGGCAATTTTAAAACGCGCGATAGATGAAGTTAAGTCAAAACAAACGCAATTTGCGATAGAAGATCCGGATTTGAAAAAGAATCATCCGAAATCACTGTTTATATGGCGCTCAAATCTAATCTCAAGTTCTGCAAAAGGTCAAGAATACTTTATGAAGCATTTACTTGGCACAAAATCAGGTTTATTAGCTACACCAAATGAAGATGAAAAGCCAGAAGAAATTACGTGGCGTGAGGAAACAACAGGGAAATTAGATTTAGTCGTTTCTTTAGATTTCAGAATGACAGCAACACCTTTATATTCTGACATTGTATTGCCAGCAGCGACTTGGTATGAGAAGCATGATTTATCATCTACAGATATGCATCCATATGTACATCCTTTTAATCCAGCTATTGATCCATTATGGGAATCGCGTTCAGACTGGGATATTTATAAAACGTTGGCAAAAGCATTTTCAGAAATGGCAAAAGACTATTTACATGGAACGTTTAAAGATGTTGTGACAACTCCGCTTAGTCATGATACAAAGCAAGAAATTTCAACACCATACGGCGTAGTGAAAGATTGGTCGAAGGGTGAAATTGAAGCGGTACCTGGACGTACAATGCCTAACTTTGCAATTGTAGAACGCGACTACACTAAAATTTACGACAAATATGTCACGCTTGGTCCTGTACTTGAAAAAGGGAAAGTTGGAGCACATGGTGTAAGTTTCGGTGTCAGTGAACAATATGAAGAATTAAAAAGTATGTTAGGTACGTGGAGTGATACAAATGATGATTCTGTGAGAGCGAATCGTCCACGTATTGATACAGCACGTAATGTAGCTGATGCAATACTAAGTATTTCATCTGCTACGAATGGTAAATTATCACAAAAATCATATGAAGATCTCGAAGAACAAACTGGAATGCCATTAAAAGATATTTCTAGCGAACGTGCTGCTGAGAAAATTTCGTTTTTAAATATAACTTCACAACCACGAGAAGTAATACCGACAGCAGTATTCCCAGGTTCAAATAAACAAGGTCGACGATATTCACCATTTACAACGAATATAGAACGTCTAGTACCTTTTAGAACATTAACAGGACGTCAAAGTTATTATGTGGATCACGAAGTTTTCCAACAATTTGGGGAGAGCTTACCAGTATATAAACCGACATTGCCGCCAATGGTATTTGGGAATAGAGATAAGAAAATTAAAGGTGGTACAGATGCTTTGGTACTGCGTTATTTAACGCCTCATGGAAAATGGAATATACACTCAATGTATCAAGATAATAAGCATATGTTGACACTATTTAGAGGTGGTCCAACGGTTTGGATATCAAATGAAGATGCTGAAAAACACGATATCCAAGATAATGATTGGCTAGAAGTGTATAACCGTAATGGTGTTGTAACGGCAAGAGCAGTTATTTCGCATCGTATGCCTAAAGGTACAATGTTTATGTATCATGCACAAGATAAACATATTCAAACGCCTGGGTCAGAAATTACAGATACACGTGGTGGTTCACACAACGCGCCGACTAGAATCCATTTGAAACCAACACAACTAGTCGGAGGATACGCACAAATTAGTTATCACTTTAATTATTATGGACCAATTGGGAACCAAAGGGATTTATATGTAGCAGTTAGAAAGATGAAGGAGGTTAATTGGCTTGAAGATTAAAGCGCAAGTTGCGATGGTATTAAATTTAGATAAATGCATAGGATGCCATACGTGTAGTGTGACATGTAAAAACACTTGGACAAATCGTCCAGGTGCAGAGTACATGTGGTTCAACAACGTAGAAACGAAGCCAGGTGTAGGGTATCCGAAACGTTGGGAAGACCAAGAACACTACAAAGGTGGTTGGGTACTAAATCGTAAAGGGAAACTTGAATTAAAATCTGGAAGTAGAATTTCAAAAATTGCTTTAGGTAAAATTTTTTATAACCCAGATATGCCATTAATTAAAGATTATTATGAGCCATGGAACTATAATTATGAACATTTAACAACTGCGAAATCAGGGAAGCATTCGCCAGTTGCTAGAGCGTATTCAGAAATTACAGGGGATAACATTGAAATTGAATGGGGACCTAACTGGGAAGATGACTTAGCAGGTGGTCATGTTACAGGTCCAAAAGATCCTAACATCCAAAAAATAGAAGAAGATATTAAATTCCAATTTGACGAAACTTTTATGATGTATTTACCACGTTTATGTGAACATTGCTTGAATCCAAGTTGCGTTGCATCGTGTCCTTCAGGTGCTATGTATAAACGTGATGAAGATGGCATTGTATTAGTTGACCAAGATGCATGTCGTGGATGGCGTTACTGTATGACAGGTTGTCCATATAAGAAAGTTTACTTCAATTGGAAAACGAACAAAGCTGAAAAGTGTACATTCTGTTTCCCGAGAATCGAGGCGGGTATGCCTACGGTATGCTCTGAAACTTGTACAGGACGTATGCGTTACTTAGGTGTTTTATTATATGATGCAGATCGAGTTCATGAAGCGGCTTCAGCAGTAGACGAGAAAGATTTATACGAAAAACAATTAGATATATTCTTAAATCCATTTGACGAAGAAGTCATTGCTCAAGCTGAAAAAGATGGTATTGGTTATGATTGGATTGAAGCTGCACAAAACTCTCCAATTTATAAGTTAGCAATTGAATATAAACTTGCATTTCCGTTACATCCTGAATTTAGAACGATGCCGATGGTTTGGTATTGCCCACCACTTAGCCCAATTATGAGCTATTTTGAAGGTAAAAATACAACTCAAAATCCAGATGCGATTTTCCCAGCCATTGAAGAAATGCGTTTACCTATTGAATACTTAGCTAATATTTTCACTGCAGGAGATACAGAGCCAGTAAAAGGAGCCCTACAACGTATGGCAATGATGAGAAGTTATATGAGATCTCAAGTTACTCAACAGCCATTTGACACGTCTCGATTAGAGCGATTAGGTATAACCGAGCGCCAAACTAAAGACATGTATCGTTTATTAGGACTAGCCAAATATGAAGATCGATTTGTTATTCCAACATCACACAAAGAAACCTATTTAGATACGTATCACGCACAAGGTAGTACAGGATACAATTACGGCGGCGAGCATTTTGGAGATAACTGTGAAGGCTGTGGCGTTGCAGTAGGTTCAGGGAAAACTGGTCAAGAAATTTATAATGAGAATTTCTATGGAGGGATTTTCCGTGATTAATTTCGATAATTTTAAAAAATATCAAGAAAGTTTTGGATATATGGCACAACAGTTATGCTTTCCAGAAAAATTAACTTTTCATCCAAAAACTTTTGAAGAAACAATTTCGACAGATCATCCAGCATATGAAGATTTAGTAGCATTTAGAAATGTAATGATGACATTTTCATTATCAGAAATCAAAGCGATTTATACAGATACATTTGATTTTACGAAAAAAGCACCATTATATATGACGTATAACAAATTTGATACGCAAAAAGAACGTGGGCAAATGTTAGCTAAATTAAAGGTATTATATGAAATGTTTGGACTAGAAATGGTAGATAATGAACTTTCTGATTATCTACCGTTGATGCTTCAATTTTTGCAAGTGGCAGAATGGCGAAATGATCCAAGAGCTGAAGAGAATATTCAATTAATCATTATGATTATTGAGGATGGAACATATGTGATGGCGAATGCACTTGGTGAAGATAACAATCCATATGCCTATGTGATTCAAGCACTTAGAAAAACATTGAAATTATGTTTGACATCACCAAAAGGAGTGAAACATCATGCTTAATCAGTTTTTATGGGTTATATTTCCGTATTTATGTTTAGTTGTCTTTGTCGCAGGTCATATTGCACGTTATCGTTATGATAAATTTTCTTGGACAGCTAAATCTAGTGAACTAATAGAAAGAAAAAGGTTGATGTGGGGAAGTTTATTATTTCACTTAGGTATTATTCCAGTGTTTTTTGGACACGTAGTTGGATTGTTAATACCGAAACCATGGATGGATGCAGTGGGGGTATCTGAGCATTTATATCATATAGGCGCTGTTTATATTGGTAGCATCTTTGGTATAATAACTTTGATAGGGATGTTTTTATTAACAGCGAGACGTGTTACTACGAAAAGTATTCGAAGATTAAGTTCAGCGTCGGATATATTTGTAAATTTCTTATTATTACTTATCGTATTTATGGGATGTTACGCAACATTAGTAACCAATATACAACATCCAGATTTTAACTACAGAACTTCATTATCAATTTGGTTTAGACAATTATTTATGTTAAAACCAGATGCGTCATTGATGAGTGGTGTGCCGATTGCATTTAAAATGCATATATTGTTAGGTTTCACTATTATGGCTTGTTGGCCATTTACACGTTTGGTACATGTTTGGAGTGTACCTTTGACATATATAAATCGCAGATATATTATTTACCGTAAGAATAAAGTGTAAGCATAAGAGGTGAAAGGATTTGACACCAGAAGCAATAATTGAAGATCGTAGATTTCAAGAGACATTAGATAAAATACGCAAAGAAGAGGGTTATGATTTTGCGGCAATCGCTTTCTATGAATCTAACAAACCATCATCTCCAATAAAATGGCACTATGTTTCAGGTAATAAAAATAATCGATTTAAATTGATTATTTTAAGAAAAGGTCGTGGATTAGCTGGAACTGTTATGAAAACAGGAAAGCGTATGGTAATAGCCAATGTTGGTTTAGCTTTAGGGCCTGAAGAAAAGATTGACTATCCAATTTTATTGAGCGAATCATTAACAGCAGTTTTAGCAGTGCCGCTTTGGTATAAGAATCAAGTGTATGGCGTACTATTATTTGGTCAAAGAGATGGTCGTCCTTTACCAAAAATATTTGATAATGATGATATTCAACGTAAGTTTGGTATTTTCAATGATGATAAATAATGAGATGAATTAGGGTGTAAGTCATGATTAATGAGGACAGTATACAGTTAGATACTTTATTGAAAAAATATTATGAGCATTCAATCGAAAAGATAGTTTTTGCTGATGATAACGGCAAAATTATTGCAATGAATGATGCTGCTAAAGATATATTATCTGAAGAAGATAATTACAGTGCTGTGGCGAATGCGATTTGTCACAGATGTGAAGGGTATACAAATGCCTATGATATACAATCATGTAAAGACTGTTTCTTAGAATCGATGCAAGTACAAGCTACGAATTTCCAAGTATTTATGAAGACGAAAGATCAAAAAGTGATGCCATTTACAGCAACATATCAGTTGATTGATCAAGACAGGGGAATTCATGCATTTACGCTTCAAAATGTTTCATCACAAATTGAACAGCAAGAGAAATTACATCAACAACGTATGATGCGTAAAACAATCTCAGCCCAAGAAAATGAAAGAAAGCGAATTTCTAGAGAGTTACATGATAGTGTGATTCAAGAAATGCTCAATGTAGATGTTCAATTGAGATTATTAAAATATCAAGAAGATACAACTAAGCTTTTGGAAGACGCAGAAAATATTGAATATATTGTCGCTAAATTAATTGATGATATACGTAATATGTCGGTTGAATTAAGACCCGCTTCTTTGGATGATCTAGGCCTTGAAGCAGCTTTTAAATCATATTTTAAACAGTTTGAAGAAAATTATGGAATAAAAATCATATATACATCAAATATTAAAAATACTCGCTTTGATAGTGATATTGAAACGGTTGTTTATCGAGTAGTGCAAGAAGCTATTCTAAATGCGTTGAAATACGCTGATGTAAATGAAATAAATGTAGGTATCCGTCAAACTGGGCGCCATTTGGTAGCAGAAGTGATAGATGCGGGAAATGGTTTTGATCCAAGTTCTAAGCCTAAAGGTTCTGGACTCGGTTTATATGGAATGAATGAGCGAGCTGAGTTAGTCAGCGGTAGCGTCAATATTGAAACGAAAATTGGTGAGGGTACCAATGTTACATTGAACATTCCAATTTGAAACATACATTGGGGGAATAAAATTGAAAATAGTCATTGCCGATGATCACGCTGTTGTCCGTACGGGGTTCTCTATGATTTTAAATTATCAAAATGATATGGAAGTTGTTGCAACGGCTGCAGATGGCGTCGAAGCTTACCAAAAAGTAATGGAATATAAACCTGATGTGTTACTAATGGATTTAAGTATGCCACCAGGTGAGTCAGGTCTTATCGCTACGAGTAAAATTGCTGACAGTTTTCCTGAAACTAAAATACTAATATTAACAATGTTTGATGATGAGGAGTATTTGTTCCATGTGTTGCGTAATGGTGCGAAAGGTTACATATTGAAAAATGCACCTGATGAACAATTATTGTTAGCTATTCGAACTGTATATAAAGGTGAAACATATGTAGATATGAAACTTACAACATCTTTAGTGAATGAATTTGTATCTAATTCAAATCAGGACACTGCAAACACAACAGATCCTTTTAAAATCTTATCAAAACGAGAACTAGAAATATTGCCACTTATTGCCAAAGGTTACGGGAATAAAGAAATTGCAGAGAAATTATTTGTATCTGTGAAAACAGTAGAAGCACATAAGACGCATATTATGACAAAGCTTGGCTTAAAGAGTAAACCTGAGCTAGTTGAATATGCATTGAAAAAGAAATTATTAGAGTTTTAGAGTTTGAAATTAATATAATTCAGTATAAAAGCGCGAGAGGAAATGATTATCTTCTGGCGCTTTTGTATGTTTCGAAATATATTTTTTATAAATCGAATGGAACTTAATCCTTCTCCTTTCGGTAACCTATACTAATTCGCTTTGCAAAGGTATAACTTTTAATATAGTTATTGATTTAGAGAATAAATGATTAGTTTTCTACTTTGAACAATTATTTTAGTTGGTGTATTCAGTGTTGTAGCATCTGTATGAGGATTAAAAATTGTCGCTCTTATTCACATTGCTCAAAAAATAATTAACAGCTTCTGAAATGTATGATGCTAAATTTTGATTATCATATGAATTAAAGTAATCTTTGAAACGCGTATCATCTTCATATGTTTTAGCAATACAGCATAATGTTTCATCATCAAAATCAGCGATAGTGTTCATAAATGCCTTCCACTCAAATACGAGATCACTACAATCTTGGATTGGATAATGACTCAAAGACATATGATTAAATTTATTGAAGATAGTTGTCAATTTATGTCTGATATCCTGCGATTGTAAGCTGTCTTTACGTCTAATAAATGATTGATATGCTTTCGTATGACCATATTTTATAGATGCTTCTTTATCATATTGTGACTGTAGTGTCTTATTTAAAATGCTGGTATCTATTAGAGAGTGTCCGTTAATAAATTCACATACAGAGCGTCTAATTAATTGTAAGTCTGAAATCTTTTTATCTAACTTGCTTACTTGCTCTGATAATAACTTTCGCAACTGTTCATTATCATATGAAATGTATTGTTTTATTTTAGCGATATCAAAATCAAAAGACTTGAGTATTAAAATTTTTTGTAATTTTTCTAAGTCTTGCTGTTTATAAACGCGATAATTTTTATCATTTTTATCTGGAACTAATAATCCTATTTCATCGTAATAATGTAAAGTTCTTTTAGTTACACCTGTAATTTCAATAATATCTTTTAAAGTGTATGTGTATGCCAAAATTCAGTCACCTCATTTATTATTTTTTGTGCTGGAAGTGTTGTGGCAACTTCAATAGGTATGTTTGTTTTTTGTAAAAAGTATTTTACCAAGTGATAGCCACATGCATACCCGGCAGCATGAGATAAGCCAACGATAGGCCTACCTTGAAGTTTATTAATATCATCACCATAGAGATAAGGCATCGATTCAAATATATGCTTTAAATGTAAATGATTATAAATAGTATTTTTAATTTTTACGTTATCACGACTCCAATTAGTATTTGTTACCCACGGTCCAATATGCGCTTTACCATACAATGATTCTACATAGTTTTCAGCTAATCCTTCTGCAATAATCAATTCAATCAAACTTCCGCCATCCCAATCAATAATATTGATAGCGCATATTATGATTTACTTCATGTGCAATTAAGCTTTTCATAGAATTAATTGTACTTGTACTCGGCACTAAATAAATCATAATATAACCTGGTATGCCACCATCACCACCGCGATTTTTATTTAGATACATAAGTGGTTTTTGGCTATCTCCAAGTAATACTGTGAAATGATAGTTAGAAACTTGAAATGAGATACTATAATTTGAAAATTGATCTATAGCAACTTTTAAATATTTTTCGCAATTACTCCAGAAATCATTATTCAGGTATTGTATTGACATTTGGTCAGTTTCAACCAGTTCTTTGGGAGACTTTTGAAATGCATCTAAAAATTGAATCGCACTCATTGTTTGTTTGTCATCATTATAAATAGGCATATGTTGTACCTCAAATTTCTTTTTAAAAGGTACTAATATTTCTTTAGTGAAAATTGAATCACGGTCGTTTATTGGTGCCTTGAGTATATTCTTATAGACGGAATCTGATCTAATAATATTGATTTTATACATGATAAACCTCCTTATGTTGTCAGCATAAAGGATAACGTAACGTGATTTTCAAGCAGTAATTGTAACTAATTGAAAAAAATAAGAAAAGTATGTGAGTGTTCCTAAATAATATGATTAAAATGATGGCGAATAAGTGTCTAAAAGCATCTTAAAGGGACATTGTATAGGGTAAATCACTTCATAAATAAGGGAAAATCCTTATGTTCACTTTTTCACAATCATAATAAAATATATATGTAGTCAATACTTTGTCTATATTGAATGATTTCATATAAATGAAAGCATTTTTAAATAACATTGACCTCTAATATATAGGCAGAGTATTGATATCTATTAAAAAATAAATGATTTTGGTGAAGGTGAAACGTATGTACAAAACAAAAGGTGGCTTTCAACTTACATTACAGACATTAAGTTTAGTGGTTGGGTTTATGGCTTGGAGTATAATTGCGCCATTAATGCCCTTTATTAAACAAGATGTCAATGTTACTGAAGGTCAAATATCAATCATTTTAGCGATACCAGTTATTTTGGGATCGGTGCTCCGTGTGCCATTTGGTTATCTAACAAACATTGTTGGCGCTAAATGGGTATTCTTTACTAGTTTTATCGTATTGTTATTCCCGATATTTTTCTTAAGCCAAGCACAAACACCGGGTATGTTAATGGCGTCAGGATTTTTCCTTGGTGTAGGTGGTGCAATTTTCTCAGTTGGTGTTACATCAGTTCCTAAATATTTCCCTAAAGAAAAAGTAGGTCTAGCAAATGGTATTTATGGTATGGGAAATATCGGTACAGCAGTTTCTTCATTTTTAGCACCGCCAATTGCGGGTATTATTGGTTGGCAAACAACTGTTAGAAGTTACTTAATTATTATCGCTTTATTTGCATTAATTATGTTTATATTTGGTGATACACAAGAACGTAAAATTAAAGTGCCATTAATGGCACAAATGAAAACATTATCTAAAAACTACAAATTATATTACTTAAGTTATTGGTATTTCATTACTTTTGGTGCTTTTGTAGCATTTGGTATTTTCTTACCTAACTACTTAGTAAATCATTTTGGAATTGACAAAGTAGATGCTGGTATTCGATCAGGTGTATTCATTGCGCTGGCAACATTCTTAAGACCAATAGGTGGCATTTTAGGTGATAAATTTAATGCAGTTAAAGTATTGATGATTGATTTTGTTGTTATGATTATCGGTGCCATTATTTTAGGTATTTCAGACCATATCGCATTATTCACTGTAGGCTGTTTAACAATAAGTATTTGTGCAGGTATTGGTAACGGCTTAATCTTCAAATTAGTACCATCCTACTTCTTAAATGAAGCGGGATCCGCAAATGGTATCGTATCAATGATGGGTGGTTTAGGAGGATTCTTCCCACCACTAGTAATCACGTACGTAGCTAATTTAACAGGATCAAGTCATTTAGCATTTATTTTCTTAGCGGTATTTGGATGTATTGCATTATTTACCATGCGTCATTTATACCAAAAAGAATATGGCTCATTGAAAAACGGTTGATATGTAATACATGACATTCATTTAGTTAAATACAAAGCCTTAATATCATGCGCAATATTCGTAGCATGACATTAAGGCTTTAGTAGTGTATTCATTTTAAATTTAACTATGAAATTGGAATAGATGTTGATGAAGTAGTTTCATTGCTTGGTTTGATTTTAGGCAAGGTAATGGTTAATAACCCATTTTCAAAACTAGCAGTAATATGTTGCTTATCAACAGCTTCAAAATCAAATTGACGCATTAATGATTCGAAGTTACGCTCATCTAAAATGAGTTGTTCAGATTTGTATTTTGCGCTTCTAGTAGCTTGAATAGTGAGCGTATTATTATTGAAATCGATACTAATATCTTCTTTATTTACACCTGCTAGTTCAGCTTCTAAGTAATATAATTCGTCTGTTTCATATATATTCGTTACAAATGAAGGTGTTGAAAAGTAATTAAATACTTGTTTACCTAAATCTTTAAATGTATCACTTGGATTACCGTTAAAAAAGTTTTGATTCTCGAATTGATTGAAGTTCAATATCATCACTTCCATTATAGAAATTTGTATTACAAAGCCATTATATGAGTAGTATTAAAAAAGTTAAAGTAAAAGGGGAGATAAAAAAGTAATAAATGGGTAGATTTGTGCCTGATAAGGAATCAGGGCAAAAGAACTGAGCATCGAGATTTATACAAGCAATAAAGATAATGAATAAACATAGCGATGCATACTTCTGCCCATCACCTTATGATAGGGAGTTATTTTTTGTCGGAATAGTCAAAATTTTTAGAAACAAAATTCCGCAAATTATTAATTATATCTGATGCTTCTCGTTCTGAAATGTTGAATTCATTAAAGACCTTAACAGAAATTTCAGCAAGAGGGCTTTTTATTGCTTTACCTTGTTCTGTTAGAGAAATTTGTAGGTTTCTTTCATCTTTCTCTTCACGTGTTCGAACAACGTAATCTTTCTTTTCTAATTTCTTTAGTAATGGTGTCAGTGTTCCAGAATCTAAGAATACACGTTCACCTAATTTTTTGATGTTAAGTTTTTCATCATTTTCAATCGCCATTAAAACAATGTAACCAGTATAGGTTAAATCATATTCCTTAAGATAGTTTGTGTATTTTTTAATTATTTCTTTTGAAGAAACATAAAATAAAAAACACAACTGTTTGCTAAGATAGCTGTTTTCTACATACATCCAATCACTCCTTGTTAAAATAAACAATATTATGAAGTGTAATAGTTGTCAAGTACTGATTTCATCGCAATTATTGAATTGTCTATAATTGAATTTAAATGTTAAATAATGCAAAATATATCGATATCTTAGTATTTTCATCGGTAATTACTGATATGACTGATTTTTTAAATTGAAAAAAATGTAATTGTATCATCCTTAATTGTTAAAAGTAGTCAATTATTTTGATAGATAGTAAAATAAAATTTGTTATTAAATTTTTTAAAAGCATCGTGTATGTAATTCGATTTCTATAATAATATTGAGAATAAAAAAATTTGTTACAATCTGGTAAAAACTCTTTATTAAATAAATTGATTCGTTCATACTGAATAGATAAGCAAAAAGGAGTTACATAATGAAGAAGAAAAAAAACGCGATTAAAGTTATCATTATATTATTTATTTCATTAATTGTTGCAGTAGCATTTTTCTTTGGTCTGAAAACATATCAAGGCCATAAGAATATTCAACTAATTGACAGTTACTTGGAAGAGAAAAATCTAAAAGATAAAATTAAATCAGAAAAAACAGAGTATAGTGCTAAAAAAGGTCTCTTCTATAAGGAAGTTACATTTAAAGATGAACCTGGTGTAACTTATGTTGTGCAACCAATCAGTACTAATAAAGGATTATTTGTTGAAGGCTTTGATACAGAGACTAAGAAAAGTTTGAAAACTGCAAAGCATAAATATTTTAATCAAAATTATAAACCATCAAAATAGTGTAACGTATAACTGGTGAAACAGTTTAGTGCCTTCAATTTTAATTATTTGAGGTAAACAGTTTTTGTATGGAAATTAGTGATTTTTGACATCTATAAAAGATAAATATTTTAATTTTTTATAGATAATTATCAATTTTCTGATATAATTGAGTGATGTCAGATGAAGGGGAGTTTGTACTATGGCTCTATTCAAGAGAAAAATTAGCCTACCTATGCAAGTTGTTATTGCATTAGTGTTAGGTGTTGTCGTAGGACTTTTATTATATGGACAAGAAAACGTAGCAAATTACATTAAACCATTTGGTGACGTATTTTTAAATTTAATTAAAATGATCGTTATACCAGTTGTATTTTGCTCACTAGCGCTTTCTATTTCGAACGTTGGGGAATCGAAAACTGTAGGGCGTTATGGCTGGAAAACAATTTTATACTTTGAAATTATTACAACAATCGCAATAGGTTTAGGGATTATCTTCGGTAACCTATTTAAACCAGGTGCTGGATTAGACCCAACAAAATTACCTAAAGGTGATATTTCTAAATATCAATCAACTGCACATGCAGCAGAACAATCTACATATGGAAATCATTTTATTGATACCATTGTACATATTATTCCGACAAACTTTTTTGAAGCTTTAAATAAGGGTGAATTATTACCTATTATCTTCTTCGCAGTATTCTTTGGATTAGGATTAGCTGCTGTAGGTAAAAAAGCAGAACCAGTTAAAGAATTTTTAAGCGGATCGCTTGAAGCTGTGTTCTGGATGATTAATAAAATTTTAAAATTAGCACCACTTGGAGTGTTTGCATTCATTTGTACTACAATTATTACATTTGGTGCATCCGCATTATTACCACTATTAAAATTAGTATTAGTTGTTGTCTTTGCAATGGTGTTCTTTGTATTCGCTATACTAGGACTAGTTGCATGGATGTGTGGTATTAATATCATGAATATTATTAGAATCTTGAAAAGTGAATTGCTTTTAGCATTTTCTACTTCAAGTTCGGAAGCTGTACTTCCTGTAATGATGAAGAAAATGGAAAACTTCGGTTCTCCAAAAGAAATTACTTCTTTTGTTATACCAATTGGTTATACGTTTAACTTAGACGGATCAGCACTTTATCAATCTATTGCAGCATTATTCGTTGCACAGATGTATGGAATGCACTTAACATTATCAGAGCAAATTGTGTTGATGTTAACATTAATGATTACGTCTAAAGGTATGGCGGCAGTACCAGGAACTTCAATCGTTGTTTTATTAACAACATTAGGTGCCATGGGCTTACCGGCACAAGGTTTAGCATTAATTATTGGTGTTGACCGTATCTTAGATATGGTACGTACATGTGTAAACGTTATTGGTAACGCATTATCAACAATCGTTATAGCTAAATGGGAAAACGTATATGACAAAGCAAAAGGTCAAGAATATTTAAAATCAATTTAAAAAATACTATCTGACATTTAAAGCCCCTTACAACCTCTGGTTGTTAGGGGCTTTTATGCATGCGCTAAAGCGCAGGCGAACGGAAGCGTAGTGACCTCAGGTTGTTAGGGGCTTTTATGCATGCGCTAAAGCGCAGGCGAACCGGAGCGCAGTGACCTCAGGTTGTTAGGGGCTTTTATGCATGCGCAAAGCGCAGGCGAACGGCAAGTGGAGCTATTCAATATGAAAGTATTTCAAATATAAAAAGCAGCAGTAAAATGATTCCAAATTGGAAATCAACTTACCGCTGCTTTTACTCGTATATACCTTGATGGCAACTAAAATTTGTAATTTAAATTACAATTAGTGTTTCATGTGCATTTTGCCCATGTCATGAATTTTCATCATTAAACCATGTGGTACATCGTCATGGTCAACTTTTTTAACTTTAACAATTTTATCTGAATCTGCTAATTTATAAACAATTACAAAATCACCTTTTTTAACTTTAACATCTGAATCTGAAGGTAATTTAACATTTTTTTCAATACTTTCATCTTTTTCACTAATCATTTTTTCAATAGTAGTATTATCTTTCATAATTCCATAGTATGTATCTTTCTTTCCGCCAGTCATCATCATGATTACTAATACAATACATACAATTAACATGATGGCGATTAAACTAATACCAAGACCAAAACCTTTTTTCTTTTTCATGGTTCATCAATCTCCTTAAATGTAGTTAATTCTGTTATACCTAAAAGTGCAACAGTTTGCAAATGCAGTATTTATATTACATAAAATTAATTTAAAAAGACACACCCTAATCACGTTAAATGTGAATAAAGTGTGTCTAAAAAACAATACATTGCAAATTGAATTGTAAACATATTAAACACTTTAATTATAGCGAGTTATTTTAAGTATTTAACATTGTTATATCTAGAATTCATAAAAGTTATTTCCTATATATACTTTGTGTTATAAATCGATTTTGATAGGTGTATCTAATGATTTGTCATTCATCAATTTAACAGATTGTGGTGTCACCTTTAAAACACAAAGTTCTGGATCTTCTTTTGAACTGAAAAAGCTTTTATCTTGAGTCTCCCATAACCAATCGATTACTTTTTGATCAGTAACTACTTCTATCGTGGCTTCCATTTCAACGAAACTGCGATTTGTCGTATCATTGTAGCCTAACAAAACATATGCTGCTGGATTATCTTTAATTTCTTTGACCTTAGCAGAATGGATATTCGTTTTAGTATATAAAATAAGACCATCATTATAAAAGACCATATATCTACTATTAGGTTTATTATTATATGCAGTTGATAATACACCAACTTTTGACGTTGCTAACACGTTTTCAATTGCTTGAATTGCTTGTGAGTTACTCATTACATATCATCTCCTTATGATATAAATAGCCTTTAACGTAAGAAACTAAACACAAGAGGACTGTTAGTATTTAGCTTGGTTTAAAGCAAATATATTTAACCTCGTCGTGATTTAACTTGAGTTCAAATGTACGACCAGTTTCTTCTTGAACTGCAAGCTCCGTTTTAGGGTAATTCGTTTTGTCTAATTCATCTAAAATTTCTTTTTCTATATAAACAAGTTGATCGCTTATTGGAAGCAAATGTTGAATTGAACCATGTTCATGATTCAATGTTTTAATAATCATCAAAGAGTCTTGAGGTAATTCATTATGGAAAATGAAATCTTGTTTTACGTCTGACATATATCGATCATTAATTTTATTGAATAATAAGAAATGGTAGTTATTATCTTTACGACTCAATACATAATTATTTGTAATTTCAATATCTTCATTAACAAAAGGTCTAAACATTTTATATAAATGCATTAATGGTAGGGGACTACCATATTTGTTGTACAAGGAAATATAATTTGAATGGTCATCTAATAATTGATAGCTAATGCCACCGCCATATCGTAATAATGCGATTAAGTGATACACTATGTCAGATAATTGAATTGGATTCTTACCATCATTAGTATATTTAAATCCGCTTACAGACAGGTTATTATATACAAATTGTGTTGATGATATACCTGAATCTAAAATAAATTTCTTATACTGTTCAAAATGAGTGTCAGTTTGATGATAGTGTTGGTTTTTAGTGATAAGATGTGTTGCAGTTTTTGAATTTTCAATATCAATAAAGTAATAATGGAATTTAAGACGCTGCATGACATCATAAACTTGTTCCACGGTTGAATAAGTTTCTAAAAAGCCATCGACTGTCACACTATATTTAATTTCTTTATTTTTGTTTTTAATTTTAAGATGACATAAATGAATTTCTTCTGCTGTCATAGAATTAGAGCAAAATACGAGCATAAATTTAACTAATTTCTTGCTTGTCTTATAGTCTTGATTGCCTTGTAAAAATGTGAGTATTAATTGCTTCATCGTTTCGAATTGTTGTGTTGATTTAATAGCGATTGCTAAACCTATATTTTTTTCGAAAAGCTTTTCAAAACATCTATTTAACAGGTTGTAATTCGTTTGGCTAATCTCAATATCGTGAATATCGTCAATGAAAACGACAGGTTTTGGTAAGTGCTCAAAGTTAATATCGTAATATTCATTGAAAATAAATTGAAATAGTTCATTGAAATTACTAAATCGAACAAATACTTTGGCACGCTGACTTCGATCTTTCGGATTAAAATCATCTATATGAATATCTGTTGTATTTGTAGCCAGTTGAGCTGTTAAATCAATTGTTGAAATTAACTCAGTGAATTGTGATACGTTATCTTGTTGGAAGTGTATTTGTGGTGGTTCAGTAATCTTGGAAACGAGTGAACGGAACTGTTTAGGACTAAAATGCAAGTAATTCTTAAATTGATTTGCAAAATTTGTATGACTGTTAAAACCGGCCAATTCAGAAACAGTTGTAATAGAATGTTTTGTAGAAAGTAATAAATTGATGGCGTTAACAAGTTTAATACTTGTAAAATAATCTTTAAAATTCATACTCAAATATCGAACAAAAAGATTAGAACAATATGATTCAGAGATGTTGCAATGCATCGCTATATCTTTTAAAGACAAGTGCGCATCAATATTGTCATGAATATAGTTTACACAGTCTATGAACACCGGATTGCTTAAAGCAATATTTGGTAAATATTCATGATCTATTCTTATAAAAGCTTCTTTAAGTAAAGTGTCTATAATACTTTGACCTATATTTTTCCCCATTAAAGAAGAACTTGTTGGTGTACTGATTAAATCGGCAATTAATGACTTAATATAATTACTTGATTGTAATAAATGACGATCTAAATAACCATTAAAGAAATCATCATCTTGTTGATAAAAATAAAAAACGGGTATCATTAATTCGATTATATTTTCGCCGTGGTTAATATTATAAATATCACCATGGTTAATTAAGATAATATAATTACTTACGTCTTTGGTTTCACCATTAATCGTAATATTGAGTTTACTTGTAAGTGAAAATAGCACCATAATATTATTAATATTACGACTGGGTATTGTCGATAATGTATGATGTATTTTAAGTTGGCATGTCATATTTCTCTCTCCTGCCTAATATATATTGAAATCTATCATTTAAATGTAAAACATGGAAATTTTTAAAATCATGGATAGTATACCTATTATAGTTGAATATTTTTGAAAAGGTAATAGTGAAAAATAAAAGAAATTAATGAAAACTCCTAGGAAAACGCTTGTTTTTATGCATTGTGCACAATATAAAAGTAAAATTAGAAAGATAGTAAGCAAAATTTGGAAATTTTCGATAGAGTCTAATTAAATTATTTGGTGCATAATTAATATAGATTTCAAACCTATGTATTTCAAAAAACAATACATAGCCATTTTGAACTAACTTGCTAATCTTTTATTGATATTCAACTATGTTATAAAAAAAGCAAATTGACCAAAATGGAAGTTTGAATCAAAAAACATTAAATGTACCCATGACTTAAATTTTATCGCCATTATTTAAGTTTGGACATACACTTTTGTCATCAAACGCTGAAAATTAGTACGATTGAAATCACTTCTTGTTATAAAAATTCTTAGTAGCCCTGTTACAAAATATTCGCTACAAATTATTCAAATCAACAACAATAACCATCAACTAAGAAATTTTAAACAATCTACTAAAAAATAAAGCGTTTAAAAGTTCTGTTTAGAAAACATCAAGATAAGTATAAACATCTAGAAAAGTGAACATCTAAGAAAATCCATCTAGTTATTGCCGTAACAATTAGAATAATCATTTGAAAAAGTGCATTAGACAACGAAATTCACCATCAAGATAATGAAGCAACAAGAAACAGCACACATCAATGAATTAACACCTTAGATTCATCATGAGAAAATGCATGGCACAACTAGATTTACCATCAAGATAATTCTTAAGCAGCGAAGAATTAACATCTAGAAATGCATAAACATCTTAGATTTTACATCAAGAGATGCGATAACTATAAACAACTAGAAACGTCACCAAGATAGTGCAACAACAAAGAATCAGCATCTTGAAATCGCACTAACATCTAAGAATCAACATCAAGTATTATATTAACATCATAGATAACTTCATCAAGACAGGCATCCACATCTAAGAAACTCATCTAGAATAGCTAACACCTAACATCAAAGAATATTCATCAAGAACAGTATCTAACAGAACTTTTTGACTATATATGAATTAATTATGTTACTAGCTAAATCATCTATTATTAACTTTCACACTCAATTTCTACATCTAATATCAATTTATTAACAATAGAATTAGCAGCAACAAGATATTACTTAAAATTACTCCCCCGAATTTAAAATATAAACAATGTAATAATTAAGGGTATAAATTGATTTATGCTGTAACTAATTAAATGTGTATGGTATCTTCTAACATCATGAAACGCATTTTAATATAGATATGTACATTTAAACCTTGAGAGATAGATTATAGTAAACTTTAGTACAAAGTATGAATTGCTGAACTCCAATGACTACTATTTGTCCGTTACAACTAAAGTTTCAATCTATCTCTTTCTTTTTGTGTTTAAAACACGACTTTGTAGTAAATATTGAACATCATATTTATTAGCAAGTTCTGCTAAAAAATCTAATAAAGTTTGGGTGTCGATTTTACCATTAATAAAATCAGCTTTAAGTAGTTTTGATTGTTGTCTTTCTTCTTCATTCGCACATTTTTTAAAATATCCCCACATATGATCAAAAGCATTACATACACTTCCTATACTCGGTTCAATTAACAAAGCATCATCAATCATTTGTTGAACTTGATGAAGTGATAAATCCGTTTTTAAAGCATTCCTTATCATTTGGTAAGACTGTTGACTGTGTAACAATACATGATATTTTTCCTCACGCCAAAGCTGTTCGATATAGCCACGTTCTTTCATAAAATTACCTCCGATAATTAATGTTAATATACATGCATGTAGTATAGCAATAAAAATGAATGCGCTATCAAAAATGGTGTAGGTGTTTATATAAAATGATAATAGAGTGTTGCAAATATTTTTGGAACCGGTTACAATAAAGTGGAATAAATGGAACCGGTTCTAATTAGGAGGCTAAATATATGAATTATAAGCAATCCGCAGAAGAAATTTTGAACGCGATAGGCGGAGAAGAGAATTTAGATGCAATGGCACATTGTGCAACGAGACTACGATTAGTTTTAAATGATGAAAGTTTAGTAAATGAAGAGGCGCTAAACAATATGGATGTAGTTAAAGGGACGTTTTCTACTGGGGGACAATACCAAATTATTATTGGGTCTGGTACAGTCAATAAAGTATTTAGTGAACTGGAAAAATTAACTGGAAAAGAAGCATCAACCACTTCGGAAGTCAAAGCACAATCTGCTAAAAATATGAATCCGTTACAGCGATTTGTAAAAATGCTTTCAGATATCTTTGTTCCGATTATACCAGCCATCGTTGCTGGTGGTTTATTAATGGGGTTAAATAACATTTTGACTGCGAAAGATTTATTCTTTTCAGGTAAATCATTGATAGATGTATATAGTCAATTTGCTGGATTAGCTGAAATGATAAATGTTTTTGCGAATGCACCATTTACATTATTACCAATTTTAATTGGATTTAGTGCAGCAAAACGCTTTGGTGGCAATCCATTTTTAGGTGCTGCATTAGGTATGATACTAGTTCATCCATCGCTAATGAGCGCATACGATTTCCCAAAAGCAGTTGAAGCAGGTAAGGCTATTCCATATTGGGATGTTTTTGGTTTGCATATTAATCAAGTAGGTTATCAAGGACAAGTGTTACCTATGCTTGTAGCAGCTTATATCTTAGCCTCAATTGAAAAAGGGTTACGCAAAGTTATTCCAACGGTGTTAGATAATTTGTTAACACCATTGTTATCTATTTTTATAACAGCATTTCTAACATTTTCATTTGTAGGTCCAATCACTCGACAATTAGGTTACTGGTTATCAGATGGTTTAACATGGCTTTATGAATTTGGTGGTGCAATTGGTGGATTAATATTCGGATTATTGTATGCTCCGATTGTTATTACAGGTATGCATCATAGCTTTATAGCTGTAGAAACGACATTAATTGCAGATGCCACTAAAACGGGTGGATCATTTATATTCCCGATTGCGACAATGTCTAATGTTGCACAAGGTGGTGCAGCAATTGCAGCGTTCTTTATTATTAAACAAAATAAGAAGTTAAAAGGTGTGGCATCTGCCGCAGGTATTTCAGCATTACTTGGTATTACAGAACCGGCTATGTTTGGTGTTAACTTAAAACTAAGATATCCATTTATTGGCGCTATCGTTGGATCAGGTATTGGTTCAGCATATATTGCTTTCTTCAAGGTTAAAGCAATCGCATTAGGAACTGCTGGATTGCCTGGATTTATTTCAATCAATCCAGTACATGCAGGATGGTTACACTACTTTGTTGGTATGACAATATCATTCATCGTTGCCATAACAGTTACTTTAATTTTATCGAAAAGAAAAGCAAATAAAGAAGTTGTAGAATAAAAAAAGAGGTATGACAGTAATCAAAGTATCAGTCATTGCAAATGCAATAGGATGAAACTTTAAGCTGTCATACCTTTTAATTTAGTTATAATTTCTGTTTACGCCATAAGAAAATACTAACAATTACGACAAGAATTAATGAAATACCTACCACAATAATCCAAGATATATAACTATGGTCATCAATTGGCAACGGCACATTCATACCGAAGAAACTAAATACGAGCGTTGGTAACGTTAATAGTACCGTGAAAAGTGTTAATGTCTTCATAATCGTATTCATATCATTAGATAATAAGGAAGCGTATGATGTTGTGATACTTTCTAAGATACGTTGATGTAATTCTGTTGTTTCGATGGCTTGGTTATTTTCAATGATTAAATCTTCTAGTAATTCTTCATCTTCTTCAAAACGTTTAATTGCAGGTAAACGGAATAACTTTTTAATAATTGTATCGTTACCTTTTAAGGCAGCTAAAAAGTATACTAAACTTTTTTCAACTTCCATTAATTTGAAAAGTTGTTTGTTAGTAATGTTATTTTTTAGTTCTTTCTCAATACGAATTCTACTTTTATTAAGTAATCGTAAGTTACGATTATAATGGTCGGCAATAGTAGTTAAAATTTCTAATGCAAATCTGCTGTGAAATTTTAAATTAATATCACGCTTAGGTAAATTTTCTAAAAATTCATTTTCAGCGTCACAAACTGTTACGATAATACCGTTGCCAATAATAATGCCTAATGGAATCGTTACAAAAGATAGAACGCTACGATTAGTTGAATTGACGATAGGTAAATCAATAATGATTAATGAGTAACCAGTATCTTCGTCATATTCAATACGGGAACTTTCTTCTGAGTCCAAAGGGTCACGTATAAAGTCTTCAGGTATATTATATTGTTCCATAAGATTTTCAATTTCTTCTCGGTCTGGTTCTACTACATTAATCCATGACGCTGTATGATCTAATGGTGTTTTTATAATATGTTTATCTATATCTTCAGAATGTCTGAATGAAGTAATCATGATATATAGTTCCTTTCTAAAGGATTTAGGAAAAGCGAGTATTACTTAAGTTACTGAATCAAGGTTTGATTTATGCAAACGGTTTTCTGCCATTATTCTTAATGGACCATTAAAAATAATATTATGCACATGTTTAGCTAATTCATCAACTGAAATGGGCTGTTTGTCCATTACCCAGTATTTAATAATTGAAATTGTTGCTCCGGAAACGTAACTGTAAAAATACATCTCTGGAATGCCTCCGATGGAATGATTGATACTAATATAACGTTGCATATTATTTTTAATATGTTCATTGATTTTCAATTCTAATTGACTCGTGCGTTCCAATTGTAAAATAGTATGATAAAACTCTAAATTATCATGAATATGTTGGAAAATATTTTTGAGTATATTATTTACAAAAGTATTCGCAATGTCTTCAATTGAAGAACCGCGTAACAAATCAAATTGAGTATATGTCGTTAGTTCTGAAATATACTCATCTTCCATATCTGCGAGTAACATATATTTATCCTCGTAATGTAAGTAAAATGTCCCTCTATTGATATCAGCGCGTGTTGTTATGTCGCGAATGGTAATCTTTTCTAAATCTTTTTCTTGTAGTAATTTAGTGAACGCTTGTTTAATGGAGGACTTTGTCTTTCTAATTCGCCTATCTTCTTTCAAAAATAAATCAACCTCCTCGTGTTATTGAACAATGTGGGTGTATTTGTCTATTAATAAACGTATTGATGAACATTGTGTATTGTTTATTCCCACTTACATATTATAATAGACAACATGCGAAATATTCAACACATTGTCTAATAAGGAGGTAATTAATAAAATGAATATATTTAAAAATAAATTATTATGGATTGCACCAATAGCAACTATGATTATCTTGGTAATCTTTTCTTTAGCTTTTTATCCTGCATATAATCCTAAACCAAAAGATTTACCAATTGGTATATTAAACGAGGATAAAGGTACAACGATTCAAGATAAAAATATTAACATTGGTAAAAAATTAGAGGATAAATTATTAGATAGTGATTCTAATAAAATTAAATGGGTTAAGGTTGATAGTGAAAAAGACCTTGAAAAAGATTTGAAAGATCAAAAAATCTTTGGAGTAGCTATTATTGATAAAGACTTTTCAAAAGATGCTATGAGTAAAACACAAAAAGTAGTTATGGATAGTAAAAAAGAAGAAATGCAACAAAAAGTTGCTTCAGGTGAAATTCCGCCACAAGTGGTTCAACAAATGAAACAAAAAATGGGGAATCAACAAGTAGAGGTTAAGCAGGCTAAATTTAAAACGATTGTAAGTGAAGGATCAAGCTTACAAGGTTCACAAATTGCATCAGCTGTGTTAACTGGTATGGGTGATAATATTAATGCTCAAATTACGAAGCAAAGTTTGGAAACATTAACGAGTCAAAATGTTAAAGTCAATGCCGCGGACATCAATGGTTTGACGAATCCAGTAAAAGTGGATAATGAAAAACTTAATAAAGTTAAAGATCACCAAGCAGGTGGTAATGCACCATTCCTAATGTTTATGCCAATTTGGATAGGTTCAATCGTAACGTCTATCTTATTGTTCTTTGCATTTAGAACTAGTAACAATATCGTCGTGCAACATCGTATCATTGCTTCAATTGGACAGATGATATTTGCAGTTGTTGCAGCATTTGCAGGTAGCTTTGTTTATATTTATTTCATGCAAGGCGTTCAAGGATTTGATTTTGACCATCCAAATCGTATCGCAATTTTTGTAGCATTTGCGATTCTTGGTTTCGTGGGCCTTATTTTAGGTGTTATGGTATGGCTAGGTATGAAGTCAGTTCCAATTTTCTTCATTTTAATGTTCTTTAGTATGCAACTTGTAACGTTACCTAAACAAATGTTGCCTGAAAGTTATCAAAAATATGTATATGATTGGAATCCATTCACACACTATGCAACAAGTGTAAGAGAACTATTATACTTGAATCATCATATTGAATTAAATAGTACAATGTGGATGTTTATAGGGTTTATGATTTTTGGCGCTGTATCAAGTTTAGTTTCAGCTATTGTTAGAAAACATAGCACAAAACGTACTGAAGTGCCGTCATAATTTAATAAATAGAAATAATAGCTATACAAGACGTTTGTAGCGAGCGTCATGGTATAGCTATTTTATTTGTATAGCGCTTGATGTAAAGTTATTTTAGCTGTCATACTATGTGCTAAACCAAATTCAGTTGTGTCATATCTTCGCTTTTTTGTCACTGTTATAATAGGTATAATCGGATATAATGAAAAGGTGAGGGAGGATTCAAAATGCGTAGGTTATTATATTCATTTCTTTTTTATATGATCATAGGTTTATTTAGTGGCTTTTTCTATAGAGAGCTAACAAAAGCATATGATTTTACTGGTACAACACAATTATCACTTGTACACACACATACACTTATTTTAGGTATGTTTATGTTTTTAATATTATTACCATTGGAGAAGTTATTTAAATTATCAAGTTACTACTTATTTAACTGGTTCTTCTATGTATATAACATAGGTGTTATCGTTACTATAGGTATGATGGTGACAAAAGGATTCTTCCAAGTCACTGGTAAATCATACTCTCCAGAAGCATTTTCAGGCTTTGCAGGTATTGGGCACACAGGTATGCTTGCAGGTTTATTGTTGCTATTTTTCCTTTTAAGACAAGCAATTCTTAAAGAACCACGTGATGAGTCTTTTAAAAAATAATATAACTAGAACTAAAAAATATACACATCTTTCAAAGGAACATTTTTGTTTCTTACTTTGAAAGGTGTGTTTTTATATTGTGATGGGATAGTTATTGATAATTCATGGCTAACTATGCGATTTATTTTAACAATATAAATATTAATAGTATAATGGCTTTAAATGATAATAATTATCAATTTGAGCACGTTAATGAAAGAAATGAATATAGAGAGTCATAGGAGGCACATAATGAAAGACGTTACAATCATTGGTGGCGGTCCGTCTGGTTTGTATGCAAGCTTTTATGCTGGATTGCGAGATATGTCTGTAAGATTGATAGATGTTCAATCTGAATTAGGGGGTAAGATGAGAATTTACCCTGAAAAAATTATTTGGGATATTGGCGGCATTGCGCCAAAACCTTGTCATGAAATTTTAAAAGATACAATTAAGCAAGGATTATATTTTAAACCGGAAGTTCATTTGAATGAACGTGTGGTAGATATTAGGAAAAAGGCAGAACGTCATTTCGAAGTTGAAACAGAAGCGGGAGAAATATATACATCGAAAGCAGTTATCATTGCAATTGGTGCGGGTATTATTAATCCAAAACAATTAGATGTTAAAGGTGTAGAGAGATATCAATTAACTAATTTACATTATGTTGTACAAAGTTACAGACGTTTCAAAGATAAAGATGTATTAATATCAGGTGGAGGAAATACAGCATTGGATTGGGCGCATGATATTGCCAAGATTGCTAAAAGCGTGACAGTTGTTTATCGAAAAGAAGATGTAAGTGGTCATGAAGCGATGAAAACGTTGGTGACAGATTTAAATGTGAAACTATGCCCAAAAACACGTATTAAATACTTGGTCGGCAATGATGATGAAACGCATATAAGTGAAGTTGTTTTGGAACATGTTGAAAGTGGCGATACGCATACAGTTAAATTTGACGATGTCATTATTAGTCATGGGTTTGATCGTTGTAATACATTATTGAGTGAAACATCTTCAAAGCTAGATATGCATGATGATTGTCGTGTTAAAGGATTTGGTAATACGACAACTAGTATACCTGGTATCTATGCGTGTGGAGATATTGTTTATCATGATGCAAAATCACATCTAATTGCAAGTGCATTTAGTGATGGTGCAAATGCAGCGAACCTTGCTAAAACATATATCCAACCAGATGCGAATGCAGAGGGTTATGTTTCAAGTCATCATGAAGTGTTTAAAGAAGCGAATAAGACTATTGTAAATAAACATTTATACTAGGTTGATATATTGTGTGATGAAAAGTGGGGTAAATAATGGTTAAAGTGACATATGATATTCCGACTTGCGAGGATTATTGCGCATTAAGGATTAATGCAGGTATGAGTCCAAAAACGCGCGAAGCAGCTGAAAAAGGATTACCTAATGCCTTATTTACAGTAACCTTGTATGATAAAGATCGGTTAATTGGTATGGGTAGAGTGATTGGCGATGGAGGAACTGTTTTTCAAATTGTTGATGTTGCAGTTTTGAAAAGTTACCAAGGTCAAGGTTACGGCAGTCAAATTATGGAACATATTATGAAGTATATTAAAAGTGTATCTGTCGAAAGTGCATACGTTAGTCTGATCGCAGACTACCCAGCGGATAAATTATATACAAAATTTGGATTTATACCTACCGAACCAGATTCAGGTGGAATGTATATTAAGTTTTAAAAATAAAAAGACATCTCGCAAAACGGGATGTCTTTTTCATGAATACTATTTATCTACACCGAAATCGATAACAATGCGGCCTTTATTTTCATGATTAATTACTTTGTTAAGTTGTTCTGGAAGTTCATCAAATGTAATAACTTGCTTGATCTCATGTAAATTTTCAGGCTTTAAATCTTTTGCAAGACGACGCCAAACGCGCTGTCTTAATTTCATAGCAGTAAATACCGAGTCAATTCCTAAAATGTTTACACCTCTTAAAATGTGAGGGAATACAGAATTAGTATAAGTATTACCGGCAGTCATACCAATAACTGCAATTGACCCACTATGATTTAAACGCTTTGTAACATAATTAATACCTTCGCCACCAACAGGGTCTACACAAGCTTGCCAAGTTGATGATGCGAGTGGCTTTTTATGATCATCTTCAACAGGAAGTCGATCGATAACTTCTTTGGCACCAAGTTCAAGTAATTGATCGCTAACATCTTGTTTACCTGTACTTGCGATAACTTTATAACCAAGTTCATTAAGCATGAGTACTGCTAAAGTACCGACACCACCTGAAGCACCGCGAACGAGTACAGGACCATCTTCAATATTCATTCCAACTTTTTCAAGTCTTTCAATTGCTAAACCGGCAGTATAACCAGCTGTGCCATATATCATTGATTCTTCTAATGTTAAAGTATCAGGAAGCTTGATAATCCATTCTGATTTTACACGCGCATATTCACTAAAACCGCCATAATGGCTAACACCTAGGTCATAACTCGTTACAATTACTTGTTCTCCTTTCTCAAATCCTGGTGCTTCGGATTCAACAATTGTTCCAGCTAAATCTATTCCTGGAATCATAGGATACGATTTTACGACTGCATTATGATCTTGAGTCGCTAAAGCATCTTTATAATTTATACCAGAGTAATGTACTTTAATCAGCACATCTCCTTTAGGTAAATCAGTAGGCGATAATTGTTTGAAAGTTGGTGTTACTTTACCGCTCTCATCTTTATCAATTACAAATGCTTTAAATGTTTCTATCACAACGATACATCCTCTCTTTTTCTCTTTTGAAAATACGGCCATTTTACTGGAATAAATGTATCATTTATTGATGTTACACACAATCAATACAATTTGTAATTGATTTGTGTTAATGTATTTTTAAATAGTTTTGGCTGAAAAATAACATAAGTAATATTTTGATTCGATCACTGTTTATTGGAGGATTTATATGGCTGGGATAATCAAAGAAATTTCAAAACAAGATGCTAGTGAATTAGTTGAATTAGCAACTAGAACATTTTATGACACGTTTGGTTCTTACTATGATGACAAAGATTTTGATCAATTTTTTAAAGACAATTATACTGTAGAAAAATTTACACAAGAGATTAACCATGTAGATTCATTTCATTATTTTTATCAAGAAGATTGTGCGAAAGTTGGTTATATAAAGATGAATATTAATAGTGCTCAAACTGAAGAAATGGGGGAGACCTATTTAGAAGTGCAGCGCATATATTTTTTGAAAGACTTTCAAGGTGGCGGAAGAGGTTCACAATTGATAGAATTAGCCGAAAAAATTGCTCAAGAACATAATAAACATAAAATTTGGCTAGGAGTTTGGGAGCATAATCCTCGTGCTCAAGCATTTTATAAACATCATGGATTTAAAGTGGTTGGTGAACATCATTTTCAAACAGGTGATGTAACGGATACAGATTTAATTATGGAAAAAGAGTTATAATGATTGTTTTTGCAGCAGATAAAATGAAATCATAGTAATAAATATTGTGTATACCTTGAAATGCTAAATGCGTAATGAATTGTTAAAGTAAAATAATTAAAGTTATAGAAAACATAAAATTCACAAAAATTAAATAATAATGAACAAAAATTAGGGTATAATAAAAAGAACCTTAGATTGTAGTTATGGATATTGTGATAATTCAGATCATATTAATGTTGACGTCTTTGGTAACAAGCCATGAAAAGATACACATGGTAGATATGTATTTCAAGATTATTCAATGAATATCGAATTATAGGAGGAGATATGTATGAAAAGATTAGTTACAGGGTTACTAGCATTATCATTATTTTTAGCTGCATGTGGTCAAGATAGTGACCAACAAAAAGACGGTAATAAAGAAAAAGATGATAAAGCGAAAACTGAACAACAAGATAAAAAAACAAATGATTCATCTAAAGATAAGAAAGATGATAGTAAAGACGTAAACAAAGATAATAAAGATAATAGTGCAAACGATAACCAGCAACAATCTAATTCAAATGCAACAAACAATGACCAAAACCAAACAAATAATAACCAATCAAGTAATAATCAAGCGAATAATAATCAAAAATCAAGTTACGTTGCACCATATTATGGACAAAATGCCGCGCCGGTTGCACGTCAAATTTATCCGTTTAATGGAAATAAAACTCAAGCTTTACAGCAATTGCCAAATTTCCAAACAGCTTTAAATGCGGCTAATAATGAAGCAAATAAATTTGGTAGTAATAATAAAGTGTATAATGATTATTCTATTGAAGAACATAATGGCAACTATAAGTATGTGTTTAGTTTTAAAGACCCAAATGCAAATGGAAAATATTCAATTGTAACGGTTGATTATACTGGACAAGCAATGGTTACTGATCCAAACTACCAACAATAATGTTAATATAACTATGATGCAAGTTAAAAAAATAAAACGGTAAACTCTATAATATGAATTAGGGTTTACCGTTTTTTGCGTATTTTAAAGTATAAAAGTTTACGTTTTATAGCACTTTTAAACCTCATTCACAGCCACTGAGAAATTTAAACACTATTGATTAGATGTCATCTTAGACAATATAAGTTGTGAAATAGATTCTAATGGTTGTTCTTTATGTTGTATTTGTGGATATTTAATCACTGGTATTGCCTGGGAAATTAAATTATTAATTAATAATTGTCGGTCTGTATACCAAATTTTTGATAGATGACGCCAAATATCTTCGTTAACACCTTGAGACACAATGTATTGACTGTGATTTGGAGTGTATAATGCTACTGTTTTGTCTATAGCCATCGCATCAAATATTATATTTGAGTAATCAGTGATAACGACATCAGACATTAGAATTAAGTCTTGAGCACTAAGATACTTTGGTGCAACAAGCGCCTCTTCTGGTAACATCGCTTCATCAACACCCTGAACCACAACATGATAGGCTTTGAATAAAGCATCTGATAGTGGTAATTGTTGCGCACTCACTAATCCAATAGGTGCGTATAATAAAACTGGTTTTTGATCATTTATTTTAAACGATTTCTTATACTGTTGTTGAGTAGTACTTTCGTTACGCTTTTGTAGTAAATATTGGTGTTTAGGATTACCATAAGCCAATACATTTGCTTGGTGACTAGGAAAAGCCGTTTGATAAAAGTGGCTAATATCATCAGCAGAATGTATAACATAATCGAATTGCAACCAGCGATTATACCTTTTAGCACGATAAAAAGGTGTTTCTATATTTTTAATAGGCTCTTTACTATCTAAAAATAATTGCATTATTGGTGTGCCTTGATGTAATTGAATTAAAGTACCGTTTGGTTGTAACGTTTCAGGTATATCATTTTCAACTATAACTACGCGTGCGCTGTTAATCAATTCGTCAGCTCTTTCAGACTTAGGTGATATGAAATGTGGTCCGCGACGATCGTCAGTAACAAAATAACAGGCAGTCATTGGATTATGTTTAACGAAGTAAGTAAATAAATATTTTGAATTACCTATATATTGATGATGATCACCGATAAAAACGATGTGATCTTTTAAAACATTTGGTTGCTTCGTATACAAGCCGAAGTTTTGTAATTGTTTGTTATCAGCACGTTGCTTTGCTATTTTATATAACCATTTAGGTAGCATAAACTTGGTAGAATACAACCAATTATCTGGCGAATTAAGTTGTTGTGAATCCTCGATAAAAAGGTTGCGAAAAGGTATAGGATGATGATCAATATAAGCCATTTTATTCAAATAAAACTGAGACATCATATCAAAATCTTCAATAGTTTTAATAGTTTCCCATATTGAAGCACTTGTTGCTAAAGGGGCTTTAAAATCAAAAACGACATGACCATCGATTGATAAATCACCTTTCAGAAGTGTCAATAAAGCTAAATCGAAAATCGTTTCTACAGAGTAATAATGTATTAAATCAAGAGTCTGTTGAATCGCATATATCAGGTTAGGATAATAATTATTGTTTTGAGCCCAATCGGCAATGTTGATCGATGATTGACCGAAATAGTGACAATCATTTTTGTATTGTCCATCCACAGTATAATCAACCACGATAGACTTAGGATATAATTGAACCGCATCTAACATAGATTGATAAATCATTATCTCATTGGCATATGGAACGACATGTGTATAACCTTCAGATTGAGCTTTCATTAATTGAGATTCAAACTTTTGCATATTAGAAACATTTATCTGTTTAATCATTGCTATAACTTCCATTTCTCATCGTAGTATCTTCCTTATTTTAGCACGGTCTTATGTAAAATTCATGAATAGTATAAGTTACTTCATTACATTAAGTACAATTCATTTTGATGAACAGATTTAAAATGAAAAATAAAACAATTAAATAGGAAAGTGATATTGTTAATAGTCTGAAAAAATGGTATATTTTAATTGTGAAAAAAATCACATTAATCTCACTGTTCTGTAAAATGTTATCGATAACAAAATGCTATAGCCAGAGCATGATTTTAATGAAGCAATTACACTACTACTTTATGGAAAGAAGAGTCAGCCTATGTTAGTAAATACGTTTAACCCATTTGATAATTTATTATTATCGTCTTTAATTGCAGCAATACCGATTGTACTGTTTTTACTATGTTTAACGGTTTTTAAAATGAAAGGTATTTATGCAGCTATTACAACACTTGTTGTAACATTACTAATTGCAATACCATTTTTCAAATTGCCAGTTGGTATCGCTTCTGGTGCAGTAGTCGAAGGTTTCTTCCAAGGTATCATTCCGATTGGCTATATCGTTATGATGGCAGTATTGTTATACAAAATTACTGTTGAATCTGGACAATTTTTAACAATTCAAGATAGTATTACAAATATTTCACAAGACCAACGTATTCAAGTTTTACTTATTGGATTTGCATTCAACGCATTTTTAGAAGGTGCAGCAGGATTTGGTGTACCAATTGCAATTTGTGCACTTTTATTAACACAATTAGGATTTAATCCATTAAAAGCTGCGATGTTATGTTTAGTCGCAAATGCAGCGTCTGGTGCTTTTGGTGCGATTGGTATCCCTGTAGGTGTTGTAGAAACGTTGAAATTACCTGGAGATGTTTCAGTATTAGGTGTTTCTCAATCAGCAACTTTAACATTGGCAATCATAAATTTCATTATTCCATTCTTACTTATCTTTATTATTGATGGTTTTAGAGGTGTTAAAGAAACATTACCAGCAATTTTAGTAGTTTCAATCACTTATACACTTACTCAAGGATTATTAACTGTATTCAGTGGACCTGAATTAGCAGATATTATTCCACCGTTATTAACAATGTTAGCATTAGCAGTATTTTCTAAAAAATTCCAACCAAAACACATTTATCGTGTTAATAAAGATGAAGAAATTGAACCTGCAAAAGCACATTCTGCAAAAGCAGTATTACATGCATGGAGTCCATTCATTGTATTAACAGTCATTGTAATGATTTGGAGTGCGCCATTCTTTAAAAACTTATTCTTACCAAATGGTGCTTTATCATCATTAGTATTTAAATTCAACTTACCTGGAACAATCAGCGAAGTTACACATAAACCATTAGTATTGACTTTAAATATTATTGGACAAACAGGTACAGCTATTTTATTAACTATTATTATTACAATTTTAATGTCTAAAAAGGTTAACTTTAAAGATGCTGGTAGATTATTCGGCGTTACATTTAAAGAGTTGTGGTTACCAGTTCTTACAATTTGTTTCATCTTAGCAATTTCTAAAATCACAACTTATGGTGGTTTAAGTGCAGCAATGGGTCAAGGTATTGCTAAAGCAGGTAATGTCTTCCCAGTTCTATCACCAATCTTAGGTTGGATAGGTGTGTTTATGACAGGATCAGTTGTAAATAACAACTCATTATTTGCACCAATTCAAGCTTCTGTTGCACAACAAATTGGAACAAGTGGTTCACTTCTTGTATCTGCTAACACAGTTGGTGGTGTAGCGGCAAAATTGATTTCACCACAATCAATTGCAATTGCAACTGCAGCAGTAAAACAAGTTGGTAAGGAATCAGAATTATTAAAAATGACATTGAAATACAGTGTATGTTTACTAATATTCATCTGTATTTGGACTTTCATCTTGTCATTATTATAAAATAACGTATTTCAAAATATAAATATACAGAGGGTGAGATGTTTTCTAACATCTCATCTTTTTTTAATGGATTATTAATGAAAGAAGTTTGACATTATAATAATGGTAGCGCTTTATGTTAAAATGAATAGTGAGTAATCAGCAATCAAATTAAATTGGTTGATAGCTGTTAAGGTTTGTGGTTTTGTCTTTGTGCTATCGCACATAAAGTATATAATTAAAGTAGTTTCGTTATTATAAAATATTAATATACATAGTAGATAGTAATAGAGCATCACCATGGGAACCTATTGAGACACTTATTGATTTAAAGTGGTATTAATATGTCGTATTTCTCGAACGTTCCATTATTCATTTTAAAAAGGGGGACTGTATTTGTTATGACAACACAACATAGCAAAACAGATGTCATCTTAATTGGTGGCGGTATTATGAGTGCAACATTAGGAACATTACTTAAAGAATTATCACCTGAGAAAAATATTAAAGTGTTTGAAAAATTAGCACAACCTGGCGAAGAGAGTTCAAATGTATGGAATAATGCCGGTACAGGGCATTCAGCACTTTGCGAGTTGAACTATACAAAAGAAGGTAAGGATGGCACAGTTGATTGTAGTAAAGCAATTAAGATAAATGAGCAGTACCAAATTTCAAAACAGTTTTGGGCATATTTAGTTAAAACAGGACAATTAGATAACCCAGATCGCTTTATTCAAGCGGTGCCACACATGAGTTTTGTCATTGGCGAAGATAATGTAGCTTTTATAAAAAGTCGTGTTGCAACGTTAAAGAAAAGTATTTTATTCGAAAAAATGAAATTATCGCAAGATGAAGAAGAAATGAAATCTTGGGTACCGTTAATGATTGAAGGTCGTAAGTCTGATGAACCAATTGCTTTAACTTATGATGAAACTGGTACAGATGTTAACTTTGGTGCGTTAACTGCAAAGTTATTTGATAATTTAGAGCAACGTGGTGTGGGAATTCAATATAAGCAGAATGTATTAGACATCAAGAAACAGAAATCTGGGGTATGGCTAGTTAAAGTTAAAGATTTAGAAACTAATGAAACGACAACATATGAATCTGATTTTGTATTTATTGGTGCTGGCGGTGCGAGTTTACCATTACTCCAAAAGACTGGGATTAAACAATCAAAACATATTGGTGGTTTCCCTGTAAGTGGATTATTCCTGCGCTGTATAAATCAAGAAGTGATTGATCGTCATCATGCTAAAGTGTACGGAAAAGCAGCAGTGGGTGCGCCACCAATGTCAGTGCCGCACTTAGATACACGTTTTGTAGACGGCAAGCGTTCATTGTTATTTGGTCCATTTGCAGGTTTCTCACCTAAATTTTTAAAAACAGGTTCACATATGGATTTAATTAAATCGGTTAAACCAAATAATATCGTGACGATGTTATCTGCAGGTATCAAAGAAATGAGTCTTACGAAGTATTTAGTGTCACAATTGATGTTATCTAATGATGAGCGTATGGATGATTTAAGAGTCTTTTTCCCAAATGCTAAAAATGAAGATTGGGAAGTGATTACAGCAGGGCAACGTGTCCAAGTAATCAAGGATATTGAGGATTCTAAAGGTAACTTACAATTTGGTACTGAAGTCATTACGTCAGATGATGGCACATTAGCTGCATTACTTGGTGCATCACCTGGTGCGTCAACAGCTGTAGATATTATGTTTGATGTTTTACAGCGATGCTATCGTGATGAATTCAAAGGATGGGAACCAAAGATTAAAGAAATGGTGCCGTCATTTGGTTATCGCTTAACAGATCATGAGGATTTATATCACAAAATTAATGAAGAAGTAACTAAGTATTTACAAGTTAAATAATAAACGAAACGGTAATGTCTTTTTTAATGTGATAGACATTACCGTTTTTTAGTGGTTAATAAAAATCATTTTAATTGTTTCAGTTGCTTGTTAATAGTGTCTACGTAGTTCTTGTTTTTAAAGAATTGAATTATCCAAATTAATACATAAACCACAATGAAGATAATTGTGAATATGATTAGATAATGCACTGTTAGTGGAAACCAACCGGCAAGCATTGCTAAAGGCAAGAATCCGACATACGTTGTTATGAAATGCATTATAGTTGCTTTAGTAATGCTCCAATCTGTGTATTTAAAGATAAAATCTCCAAGGAAAAAGACGACGCCTATGAGTAACCATAAAATGATAGAAATCAACATTACGGTAGTTTCTGTGAAATGCGTATAATACAATATGCCAATAGTTGATTGTGGGTTCAGTGGATAATATTTGCCGTCTGCAAATAACATACTAAAGAACAGTGAAAGGGACAAACCAATGATTAAGCTAATAAATAATGAGTTTTTCAAATTTTTCATATTGATAAGCGCTCCTTTATAGATTTTAAATAACGTCTAGAAGAATATGTGTAGTGTGCATCTTTAAGATACATACGTATAAGTCCATTTGGCTCTAATAATAATTTTTCAATGTAATACTTGTTGACGATTTCTGATTTGGAAATGCGAATGAAATGTTGTGGTAACTGTTTTTCTAGTTCATAAAGTCGTAATTTTAGTTTGAATTTTTGATTGCTTGTAATGGCTGTTACATTTTTATTAATAACTTGGAATGTTATAACATCTGATACATTAATGATATGGATTTCTTTGTCTATGTATCCGACTAATGTATGTGATTTGTCTAAATCATTGACTGCATTAATAATACTTTGAACGTGATCATTCATTTTAGGTGCATGTATATCAATATAAGATTCCGTCTCTTTTGCATTGATAAATAAATTGAGTTTCATCATAGGTTAATGCCTCCATCAAAATTATTAAACCATAAATGACCATCGATATATTTAAATTTTGTTGAATGGTAGAAATTAAATGTTAAGTGGCTAGAAAGCGCTAATCAATATAAAAGATACCTCCTGAAATAAAAACAGAAATGTTTTTTCAGGAGGTAGAGATTAAAGTGAATTATTTGGCAGTGTAATAGTAAAGGTGGTTACATACTCGTTACTTTGTGTGAATTGGATTGTACCATGATGCAATTCAATGATGGATTTTGTAATTGCAAGACCTAAACCATTGCTATTATCATGTTTGCTCACTTTATAAAAACGTTCAAATAAACGTGCTTCAGCTTGTGGACTAATTGGTGAACCATCATTACTTATTGTAAAAATGATGTTGTTGTGACTATGTTGCAAAGCGATGTCAATGGCACCACCAACATCTGTATACTTAATAGCATTTATTAATAAATTACTCAATGCTTGATGTAACAAACGTTGATTTCCTAGGAAATTGATTGATTCTAGATCAGCTAAAATAATTAACGACTTTTCATCAGCAGCAAATTGTTCATGTCGAATGATATCTTTAATGAGTTGATTGACTTGAATCTTATCATCGAATAATAAATGTTGGTGATTATCTAATTCGGATAAGAGCAACAATTCAGTTGTTAATCCGCTCAGCTGCGTTGTAATGGTATAGATATCATTTATATATTGTTGTCTTAATGTTTTATCAGAAGTTTGTTGTAACTCGCTTAATAAATGATGAATATGTGTTAATGGTGTTTTGATTTCATGAGATACATTTTGTACAAAATGCTGCCTCATTTGATCAACTTGTCCCAATGACTCTCTCATCTTATTAAAGTGATACTGTAATGTTCCAATTTCATCTTTGCGTGTTTGTTTGATAGGTGTTTCAAAATCACCATCAATTAAGCGTTCGGTCGCTAGCTTTAACTTTTTTACTGGACGAATGATTGAATAGGTTGATGCGATAACTAATGAAATCGAGATAAATAATAACAACATTAACAAGACGGCTAAGAATGTTCTAAACTCGCTAAATGTTTCTCCAATATCTGGACGCATAAATACTGCTATTGAACCGTCTTTTGTCTTAAAGTTAATACCAACAGTATTATCTGTTACATTGTCGAAAAATCCAGTTACGAATAATGCGAATGGTTTATCTTTAATACCATGGTAATCTTGATTGTTTAATACGTTGTTAATAGCATTTTGTGATAAAGTATCTTCTCTAAATGGCTCCCCATAAAATGTCTTATGACCTTTTTGATCAATGGTCATTATTTGGTAATTCATTTGCCCTAAATGTTTGAAATATTGTTGAATGTGCGTTGGTTTAGCTGATTGTTCATATTGTCTTGCTTCTTTAAGCGTCTTCATGATTTTCGCGTCATTAGATGCTTTTAAATTATAATGATAGTAAACATTTGTTAATACAAAACTTATTAATGCACTAAATAAAATAACCGTAATGGAATAAATCGCAATTCTAGCATAGAGTGTTTTAAACATGATTCTCCACCTTATAGCCTTGTCCTCTTACTGTTTCAATTGTAAGTGTGGCATTTAATTTTTTTAATCTTTGGCGTAGTCGCTTAATATGAACGTCAACTGTTCGCTCATCTCCTTCATAATCATAGCCCCAAATTTTTTCTATTATTTGTTCACGAGTAAAGATTTGCTTAGGACGTGCTGCAAGCATAAATAATAATTGAAATTCCTTGTTCGGTAACGTCATCGTTTTATTAGATACTTGGAGTTCCAAATAGGATTGGTTTAGCGTTAAGTTGCCAATAGTCATTTCTGAATTTGAATTGATATTATATCGACGTAATACCGCACGAATTCTAAAAATAAGTTCCTTAACCTCAAAGGGTTTGGTTACATAATCGTCAGTACCGCTTATAAACGCACGCTCTTTGTCACTAAGTGCATCCCGCGCTGTTAACATAATAACTGGTATATCATAATCATTTTTTAATGTATTACATAATTGAAAGCCGTCCATACCATCCATCATAATATCTACCACTGCAATATCGACACGCTGTTTTTCTAAAAGTTTTAATGCAGCTTCACCACTTGGTTGTGTGTATGCATCAATGTGCTCTGTTTGTAAATGGCTAGCTATATAATTTAGGATTCGAGGATCGTCATCGACAACAAGACATTGCACCATAGCTATAAACTCCCTTATCTTTTTCATTTATTATACATGTAAAATATTTTTGCGTAAAAAAACAATTGTTCATATTGAGTTCATATTTCAACCTTATACTGACGCTAAAGAAGAAATAGGGAGAAGTGAATCGATATGAAATTAGCGATAAAAGAGATTATGTTTTACAAATTTCGTTATATTTTAATCACATTAATCATTCTTTTATTAAGTATTATGGTGTTATTTATTAGTGGTTTAGCTCAAGGGCTTGGAAGGGAGAATATTTCGTTATTTGAACACTTTGATAATGATGAATATGTTGTTCAAAAAATGAAAGAGCCGCAAATTGAGAAATCGCAACTTAGTGATACGCAACAGAATCAAATTAAAAAGGTAATTCATCAAGAACCATATAAAATGAATATTCAAACATTGAAATTATCTAATAAAGAACAAGATGTGATTACAATGAATGACGTTAAACAACAACGCATACAACTTAAAAAAGGTGATTATCCTAAAAATGCTCATGAGGTCGCTATTAATGATAAGTTAGCTGCAGACAACATTAGAGTCGGGGATAGATTACATTTTAAAAATAATTCAACTAGTTATAGAGTTTCTGGTATTTTAAACGACACAATGTATGCGCATAGTTCCATTGTGCTATTGAACGATAACGGATTTAATGCATTGAATAAGGTTAATACGGCATTTTATCCAGTGAAAAATTTAACGCAACAACAACGTGATGAGCTTAATAAAATAAATGACGTTCAAGTTGTGAGTGAAAAAGATTTAACAGGTAATATTGCGAGTTATCAAGCAGAGCAAGCACCGTTAAATATGATGATTGTTAGTTTGTTTGCTATTACAGCAATCGTTCTAAGTGCATTTTTCTATGTTATGACGATTCAAAAAATATCACAAATTGGCATTTTGAAAGCAATTGGTATTAAGACAAGACATTTATTGAGTGCGTTAGTTTTACAAATTTTAACACTAACAATAATTGGGGTAGGTATTGCTGTGATCATCATAGTAGGACTATCATTTATGATGCCGGTAACGATGCCTTTTTACTTAACAACGCAAAATATTTTATTAATGGTGGGGATATTTATATTAGTAGCGATTTTAGGTGCCTCACTATCATTTATCAAATTATTTAAAGTGGATCCTATCGAAGCAATTGGAGGTGCAGAATAATGGCATTAGTCGTTGAAGATATCGTCAAAAATTTCGGAGAAGGTTTGTCTGAAACAAAAGTTTTAAAAGGTATTAATTTTGAAGTGGAACAAGGGGAATTTGTCATTTTAAATGGTGCCTCTGGTTCTGGGAAAACAACATTGCTAACGATATTAGGCGGATTGTTAAGTCAAACGAGTGGTACAGTGCTTTACAATGATGCGCCATTGTTTGATAAACAGCATCGTCCTAGTGATTTACGATTGGAAGATATTGGTTTTATTTTTCAATCTTCACATTTAGTTCCTTATTTAAAAGTGATAGAGCAATTGACACTCGTAGGTCAAGAAGCGGGAATGACCAAACAACAAAGTTCAACAAGAGCAATACAACTTTTAAAAAATATTGGTTTAGAAGATCGCTTGAATGTATATCCGCATCAGTTATCTGGCGGTGAAAAGCAACGTGTTGCGATTATGAGAGCATTTATGAATAATCCGAAAATCATTTTAGCAGATGAGCCCACAGCAAGTTTAGATGCCGATAGAGCAACAAAAGTTGTTGAGATGATACGTCAACAAATTAAAGAACAACAAATGATTGGTATTATGATTACACACGATCGAAGATTATTTGAATATGCAGATCGAGTGATTGAATTAGAAGATGGCAAAATAACTGATTAGTGGCTTGTAAAGACGCTAAATGTTAATGATTTAAGACATAGTAGTATAAAAGTTAGATAACAGAATACGATTTGGGTTTACAAAAAAGCGCGTCACTATTATATAAAATGATGACGTGCTTTAGTTTATTTATTTTCAATATAACAATTGTCTAATCAAGGATTAACGAATATTTAAAGATAGTTTGACGCAATATTAGAAACAACCTATAATAATAGTTTGTTTGTGGATTAACTATTATAAATAAAAGCGGCGTAAAGACATATAAACCAACTACTTGAACAATATAACGTTAATAACAATCTATACTGATACATTACGCCTAGATAATCTTTAATGAGCACATGTAAGAAAAAGTGATATGGTGTATGACTTCCGACACCATCGATAGATAAACCTAATTTTTGGGCTAGTCGTAAGGCGCGCAATACATGAAACTGACTTGTTACACAAACAATTTTAACTGCTTCATGATACAAATTGTTGATGATTTGTTTAGAATATAAAAAGTTTGTGTATGTATTTATAGAGTGAGATTCCATTAGTATATCTGTTTTATCAACACCATGTGCAATCAAATAACGTTGCATAGCTAAAGCTTCAGAAATTGGTTCGTCTGGTCCTTGTCCGCCAGATACAATAATCTTTGTTGCTGATGCTTGTTGTTGATAGATATCAAGTGCACGGTCTAAACGCGCTGCAAGCATTGGTGTGACAAATTCGGTAAAAATACCAGCACCTAACACAATTATGATATCGACTTCTTTGTTGTATGATCTATGTCTATATGATACTGTCCAAACGAGATAACAAATAAAGGTTAGTAACAGGGAAAGGCATAATATAGCTAACCACATAGACAAACCTTTCACAATAGGTGACTGAATCGTACTTATAAATAGAAGTGCTGATGTGTAGAGTACAAATTTATATGAAAAAGATAATAATTTTTTAATAAATAAGCGACTAGAAGTATGAGAAAATAAATATCTATGTTTGAATAGCATGATAATACTGATTATTATAAATGTTACAAACATAGACCAAGGGAAAGTATAGGTCATGATGCTATAGATGAGTGACAAAAATATCGATATGACAACTAAGATGTAGCATGTTAAATTTAACGTCAGAGTATAGTTGAAAATTAACGGACAAATAACGATAAGTATAAATATTAATAATAAATTCAATAACATACTGACACCTCGCTTATAATAAATATTAAATATAAATGTAGATGATTTAATTTATTAAAGCAAGGAGAACGCAGCAACATGTAAGTCTTAATTTGTTATATTATATATGGGTCAATATTTTTGTGTTTTTTAGATGTGCGATACAATGATTGCTGAGGATACTTTATAAAAATAGTAATTAGGGAGAAATAATTATGGTAAAACATTTACAAGACCATATTCAATTTTTAGAGCAGTTTATAAATAACGTTAACGCATTAACTGCAAAAATGTTGAAAGATTTACAAAATGAATATGAAATTTCATTAGAGCAGTCTAACGTATTAGGTATGTTAAATAAAGAACCTTTGACAATTAGTGAAATCACGCAAAGACAAGGTGTAAATAAGGCCGCAGTAAGCCGACGAATTAAAAAGTTAATCGATGCTAAATTAGTTAAGTTAGATAAACCAAATTTAAATATTGATCAACGTTTGAAATTCATAACCTTAACTGACAAAGGTAGAGCATATTTGAAAGAACGTAATGCGATTATGACAGATATTGCGCAAGATATTACTAATGATTTAAATTCTGAAGATATTGAAAATGTAAGGCAAGTATTAGAAGTCATCAATCATCGCATTAAAACATATAGCAATCATAAATAGGTTTTTGAAGGTGTTCAAATATAAGACTAAATATGTATGTATTGAACACCTTCTTTTTAGTTATAATTGAGAGAGTACTTTCATAAATAATGTAATAAGGTACAATTCTAAAGTAAAGTTAATCATTTCTTGAATTGTATTCTTGGGATAATATTTGTAAAATAATAATGGTAAAATAATGAAATAATTTTTGTGATATACATATAACAATTGAAGAGGAACAGAATTGAGGTGAAAGTATGAAATCTTGCCCGAAGTGCGGACAACAAGCACAAGATGATGTACAGATATGTACACAATGTGGACATAAATTTGATAGTCGTCAAGCATTATATAGAAAGTCAACCGATGAAGATATACAAACTAATAACATCAAGATGAGAAAAATGGTGCCTTGGGCAATTGGTTTTTTCATTTTAATCTTAATTATTATATTGTTCTTTTTACTAAGAAACTTCAATTCACCTGAAGCGCAAACTAAAATATTAGTGAATGCGATTGAGAATAATGATAAACAAAAAGTAGCAACATTATTAAGTACTAAAGATAATAAAGTAGATTCTGAAGAAGCGAAAGTATACATTAACTATATCAAAGATGAAGTTGGGCTTAAGCAATTTGTCAGCGACCTTAAAAATACGGTACATAAATTGAATAAGAGTAAGACCAGCGTAGCTTCTTATATTCAAACCAGATCTGGTCAAAATATATTACGTGTAAGTAAAAATGGCACACGTTATATCTTTTTCGATAATATGAGCTTTACTGCACCTACCAAGCAACCAATTGTTAAACCGAAAGAAAAAACAAAATATGAGTTTAAATCTGGTGGTAAGAAAAAGATGGTTATAGCTGAAGCAAATAAAGTGACGCCAATAGGTAATTTTATACCGGGGACATATAGAATTCCAGCTATGAAATCGACTGAGAACGGTGATTTTGCAGGCCATTTAAAATTTGATTTTAGACAAAGTAATTCTGAAACGGTAGATGTTACTGAAGATTTTGAAGAAGCAAATATATCTGTAACTTTAAAAGGCGATACAAAATTAAATGATAGTTCTAAAAAAGTAACTATAAATGACCATGAAATGGCATTTTCAAGTTCCAAAACGTATGGTCCATATCCACAAAATAAAGATATTACCATTTCAGCTTCAGGTAAAGCGAAAGATAAAACATTTACAACACAGACGAAGACGATTAAAGCTAGCGATTTAAAATACAATACAGAGATAACTTTGAATTTTGACAGTGAAGATATCGAAGACTATGTTGAAAAGAAAGAAAAAGAAGAAAACAGCTTGAAGAACAAATTGATAGAATTCTTTGCTGGATATTCTTTAGCGAATAATGCTGCGTTTAATCAGTCGGATTTTGATTTTGTATCGTCATATATAAAAAAAGGATCATCTTTTTATGATGATGTAAAGAAGCGTGTATCTAAAGGAAGTTTAATGATGATTAGTTCACCACAAATTATAGATGCCGAAAAACATGGTGATAAGATTACCGCAACCGTAAGATTAATAAATGAAAACGGTAAGCAAGTAGATAAAGAATATGAGCTTGAACAAGGCTCGCAAGACCGCTTGCAATTAATCAAGACATCAGAAAAATAGAGTATAAAACTTAAATAAGATGCATGTGTCATGGAATACAAACAACATCCTTTCAAAGTATTTACAATTAGTGTGAATTACTTTGAAGGGATTGTTTTTTGTGGAAAAATTTATGGAGTGCTGAGGTTTATATCATTTTATACCTTTTATAAGTTGTAATGATGTTCATGAAACTTGTGACTAATGCTAATATATAAAAGAGCATATTTAAATTTAGTTTCTGTTCGTGATAGTTATAAACTAATCATTATACAAAGGAGATAGTCATATGAATGATTTAACGTATTTTAACAAGCGTTCACCGATATTTATTATTATTTTAGGATCTTTGACTGCCATTGGAGCATTATCAATAGATATGTTTTTGCCTGGATTACCAGATATTAGACATGATTTTCAAACAACGACGTCTAACGCACAATTAACATTATCGATGTTTATGATTGGTTTAGCGTTTGGTAATTTGTTTGCTGGTCCAATTTCAGATTCAACTGGACGCAGAAAGCCGCTTATTATAGCTATGATTATTTTTACATTAGCAAGTTTAGGTATTGTTTTTGTACATAATATTTGGCTGATGGTTGCATTAAGATTTCTTCAAGGAGTGACAGGTGGAGCAGCAGCAGTTATTTCAAGAGCTATAGCAAGTGATATGTATAGTGGTAATGAACTAACTAAGTTTATGGCATTATTGATGCTTGTTAATGGTATTGCACCAGTTGTTGCGCCAACAATAGGGGGCATAATTTTAAATTATTCTGTCTGGCGTATGGTCTTTGTCATTCTGACTATCTTTGGTTTCGTCATGGTCATAGGTTCTTTATTAAAAGTACCTGAATCATTAACAGTGACAAATCGTGAGTCAAGTAGTGGATTAAAGACAATGTTTAAAAACTTCAAAATATTATTGAAGACGCCACGTTTTGTATTACCAATGCTCATTCAAGGTATGACATTTGTATTATTATTTACTTATATTTCTGCGTCTCCGTTTATTATTCAAAAAATTTATGGCATGACTGCAATACAATTTAGTTGGATGTTCGCAGGAATTGGTATTACGCTCATTATATCAAGTCAACTTACTGGGTACCTTGTTGATTTTATAGACTCACAAAAATTGATGAGAGGCATGACGATGATTCAGATTATCGGTGTAATTTTAGTGACGATTGTATTGCTTAATCATTGGAACTTTTGGATTTTAGCGATAGGATTTATCATTTTAATAGCACCAGTGACAGGTGTTGCGACACTTGGTTTTACAATAGCTATGGATGAAAGTAGTAGTGGTAGAGGGAGTTCATCAAGTTTATTAGGTTTAGTGCAGTTTTTATTTGGTGGTGTTGCATCGCCATTAGTGGGGGTAAAAGGTGAAGATAATCCTATACCTTACATAATTATTATTATAGCTACAGCAGTTATATTAATTATTTTACAGATTTATAATATGAGGGTATTTAAAACAAATCGATGATAAACATAGTTTCTTCTATTATATTGAATTGAAAAATTAAAAAACAAAACTTGAGCTATTCATAGACCTATGAATTTAGCATCAAAAATAAAAATGCCGAGATTATTATGTGGAAATCTCGGCATTTTTATATTGATAGCACCGTAACATATGTACTATTATCTATCCATTTGGTTTAACTTTATCTAGTTGTTTTATAGCATTTCTTTATTAGAATGAAACCGTATTATTAGTTTTGAAGTTTAATCGTATTAGCCAATAAAATGTCAGCAACTTCTTCAGGTGATTCATTACAACCATTCGAAAGCCAATTAATAAACACCCCAGCTTGACCGCCTATGATATATGTAACATAAAGCTGTTTATTGGTTACTGTAGTACTATAGTCATTCATAATTTGTTGATAGTAATCTCTCGCTAAATTTATATAGTCTATGAATAATGTTTTCATTGGATAGGTAACTAAAATGTCTTTGAAAAACTGCTCATTGTGCTTGATATACTTAGCAATAATAATGAAGAATTTATAAAGTTTAAGCTTATCCTGTTTAATATTTTCGAAATTATGATGTAGCGCGCTTAGAAGAAATTGGAATTTTTCTTTATGCTTTGAGTTGATGGTATCCAATAAATCAAATTTATCTTTGTAATAATCATAAAAAGTAGAACGATTAATATTACAATACGCGCAAATCATTTTAGTGGATATTTCTTGAAAAGGATATTCAGCCATCAAATCAACAAGTGCGTTTTGAATTTCTATTTTGGCTTGTCGTTTCATATTGTTACACCTTTGTGAATTTTAACCAACACTCTTATAAAAATTGTTGGTGTTTTTTTAGTTATCATGTCTCTATAATAAATAAAGTGAATTTTAAAAGCAAATAGGAGGAAATGTTTCATGAAAAAGATGATATTAATTAATGTCATTACGGTTGTTGTACTGTTAGCAATTGGGATTGCTGGCTTTTATTTCTGGAATAAAACAACAAGCTATGTAACAACTGATAATGCAAAAGTAAATGGCGATCAAATTAAAATAGCAAGTCCTGCATCTGGACAAATTAAATCACTTAATGTTAAACAAGGTGACAAACTCGATAAAGGTGACAAAGTAGCAACTGTTACTGTACAAGGTCAAGATGGCGAAACGAAAGATATGGATCTTAAAATGCCTCAAAAAGGTACAATTGCCAAATTAGATGGTATGGAAGGTTCAATGGTGCAAGCTGGTAACCCAATCGCTTATGCATACAATTTAGATGATTTATATGTAACAGCAAATATTGACGAAAAAGATATTAAAGATGTTGAAGTAGGTAAAGATGTTGATGTGACTATTGACGGTCAAAAAGCTTCTATTAAAGGTAAAGTTGATAGTATTGGAAAAGCAACTGCTGCAAGCTTTTCATTAATGCCATCATCAAATAGTGATGGTAACTACACTAAAGTTTCTCAAGTAATACCTGTTAAAATTACTCTAGAATCAGAACCGTCTAAACAAGTTGTTCCTGGAATGAACGCTGAAGTAAAAATCCATAAAAATTAAGGGGGTCATTAAATGACTACGACCTTCATTATTAGCTACATTATTTTAGCGCTCATTATTGTTGGGGTTATCAATTTATTTTTAATAAGATCAAGAAAAAAAGGCAAACGCCAACAAAAGGAACAACAATTTACGACACGTCAATCAAATCAATCTAAATTTAAAGCTAGTGATTTAGACAAAACAACTGATCAATCGACACAACGTATGACGCATGAAGAGTTGCGTGTTGACAATCAAGATGATCATAGCCAAGTTAGTCTAAATGGTTACACAAAGGGGTCTGAGAAAGATCAAGAAGCATTCACTAATAATAAGGATGAGGAAGCAGTTGCTGCTAAAAATCCTGAATCAGAAGAATATAAAGTGAATGAAAAAATAAAAAAAGAACATAAAAACTTTATTTTTGGTGAAGGTGTTTCACGCGGTAAAATATTAGCGGCATTATTATTCGGTATGTTTATTGCGATTTTAAACCAAACATTATTAAATGTTGCTTTACCAAAAATTAATACGGAATTTAATATTTCTGCGTCAACAGGGCAATGGTTGATGACGGGATTCATGTTAGTAAACGGTATTTTAATACCAATTACGGCGTATCTATTTAATAAATATTCATATCGAAAATTATTTTTAGTTGCGTTAGTACTCTTTACAATTGGTTCATTAATCTGTGCGATTTCAATGAATTTCCCAATCATGATGGTTGGACGTGTATTACAAGCCATTGGTGCAGGTGTACTAATGCCATTAGGTTCAATTGTTATTATTACAATTTATCCACCTGAAAAACGTGGTGCTGCCATGGGTACAATGGGTATCGCAATGATTTTAGCACCTGCAATTGGTCCAACATTATCAGGTTATATTGTACAAAATTACCATTGGAATGTGATGTTTTACGGTATGTTCATTATCGGGATTATCGCTATTTTAGTTGGTTTTGTATGGTTTAAGTTATATCAATATACAACAAACCCTAAAGCTGATATCCCAGGTATCATTTTTAGTACGATTGGTTTTGGTGCTTTGTTATATGGTTTCTCAGAAGCTGGCAACAAAGGTTGGGGTTCAGTAGAGATAGAAACAATGTTTGCGATTGGTATTATCTTTATTATTCTATTCGTTATTAGAGAATTAAGAATGAAATCACCAATGTTGAATTTAGAAGTATTGAAATTCCCAACATTTACATTAACAACAATTATTAATATGGTTGTAATGTTAAGTTTATATGGTGGTATGATTTTATTACCGATTTATTTACAAAATTTACGCGGATTCTCAGCATTAGATTCCGGATTGTTATTATTACCTGGTTCTCTAATTATGGGTCTACTAGGACCATTTGCAGGTAAATTGTTAGATACTATTGGTTTAAAACCATTAGCTATCTTTGGTATTGCTGTAATGACTTATGCAACATGGGAATTAACTAAATTAAATATGGATACACCATATATGACAATCATGGGTATCTATGTACTTCGTTCATTTGGTATGGCATTTATAATGATGCCAATGGTAACTGCAGCTATTAATGCGTTACCGGGACGACTTGCCTCTCATGGTAATGCTTTCTTAAATACGATGCGTCAATTAGCAGGCTCTATAGGTACAGCAATCTTAGTTACTGTAATGACAACACAAACTACACAACACTTATCAGCTTTTGGGGAAGAGTTAGATAAAACGAATCCTGTTGTACAAGATCATATGCGTGAATTAGCATCACAATATGGCGGACAAGAAGGCGCAATGAAAGTGTTACTACAATTTGTAAATAAACTAGCAACGGTTGAAGGTATTAATGATGCATTTATAGTTGCAACGATATTTAGCATCATCGCCTTAATTTTATGTTTATTTTTACAAAGTAATAAAAAAGCAAAAGCTACAGCTCAAAAGTTAGATGCAGATAATAGTATCAATCATGAATAAATAAAATAAATTAATTGAAGTGTGACTAATCAAAAATTATGTTGTGGGGACATGATTTTTAAAGTATCGGTGCCAAATATGGTTATCGATACTTTTTTTATTTGTTGATTTATAGAATGTTAGAGGAATTATATTAAAATTTGGCATTGACGTAGTAGGTCATTAATAAAGAAAAAGCAGGAAGTGGGTCAACGAAATGAATTTTGTGAAAATAACATTTCTGTCCCAATCCCTACTATATAACATTATTTTAAACGAGGCATGCGATTACGGAAGAATAAGCTTATAACAAGTAAACCGATGCTACAGCCAAGTAAAATGATGCCGTTATGAATAGCGTCAGCTTCTGTAATCACTTGATCTGGTGGTACATTTAAATAATATTTTTTGAAAACATCTGCAATTTCTTGTGCGAGTGCTTTAATAATATAACTGAAATACAATGTAATGACTAACATAATTGTTAACACTAAAATATTTACTACTTTTAGAACTGTGCGATTAAATACAATTGTCAGTATTGTTATGACTAGGCTAACGATACATAAAATAAAGAAACCGTTAAAGACTAAAATTAAGCGATCGATTCCTTGTTGTAAATCATTGATATTACCCAAATTAATATTTAATTGATGCATTTTTCCAATTGTCTCGTTAAAATTTTTAATGCCATCAAAATCTACAGATTCTTTGGTGAAGACAATATTAAAAATGGGTTGTTTCCACATGCTGTATCCAGCGATTGCGGTTAATATAACAACAATGATTTGAATAATCATGCTTACCAATGAACGTTTTTTCTTACCATATCGCTTACCACGATGAATATTCGGTTGTTGAAATGTCTCATCAAATGGTTCTAATCGTTGATTTGGATTTGTCATGCAAGGTACCTCCGTATAAAGTTCTTTTCTTTACTTATCAATATGTCTAGTTGTCTGTTATAATGATGAAAAATCACTGTTCAATTGTAGTCTTAAATTTGAAAGTGAAAAAGAAAATATCTTCTACATTATATACTTTTTTTGGCAAAGAATGTAGGGGATAGACAATCATTGGATACATAAAATATATAAAGGTAGGTTAAGACATTGATTAGAAACCGTGTTATGAATAGCGTTGTCAATAAATATTTGCTTCACAATCGCTCGATTATGTTTAAAAATGATCAAGATGTTGAAAGATTTTTTTATAAAAGAGAAATTGAAAATAGAAAAAAACATAAGCAGCCTTCAACATTAAATGTTAAAGCAAATTTAGAAAAATTGTCATTAGATGATATGCAAGTCTTTCGCTTTAATTTCAGACATCAAATTGATAAGAAAATTTTATATATTCACGGTGGATTCAATGCACTACAACCATCACCGTTCCATTGGAGATTGTTGGATAAAATCACTTTAAGTACATTATATGAGGTTGTACTGCCTATCTATCCAAAGACACCAGAGTTTCATATTGACGATACTTTCCAAGCGATACAACGTGTTTATGATCAATTAGTATCTGAAGTAGGACATCAAAATGTCGTAGTCATGGGTGATGGTTCAGGTGGTGCACTGGCATTATCCTTTGTACAATCTCTTTTAGATAATCAACAGCCATTACCGAATAAATTGTATTTAATCTCACCAATTTTAGATGCAACACTATCTAATAAAGATATTTCGGACGCCTTAATCGAACAAGATGCGGTTCTAAGTCAGTTTGGTGTCAATGAGATTATGAAAAAATGGGCGAATGGCCTACCATTAACAGATAAGCGCATATCGCCAATTAATGGCACAATAGAAGGATTGCCACCAGTTTATATGTTTGGTGGTGGACGTGAAATGACACATCCTGATATGAAGCTATTTGAACAAATGATGTTGCAACATCATCAATACATTGAGTTTTATGATTATCCTAAGATGGTACATGATTTTCCAATTTATCCAATTAGACAATCACATAAAGCTATTAAACAAATTGCCAAATCGATAGATGAGGATGTAACACAAAATAACTAATAACATATAAATGACCCAGTTACGATTTCATGCAAGATGATATTTGACATGAAAACGTAATTGGGTTTTGTTTTTGAAAATATAGCAAGGGTTATATAGACTAATTGTTAATGAGCTTCTGAGTGAAAATCACCAATAAGTGTATTGATATGTGTGATGATAAAGTATTGCCCTTTAATTTGATAAAATTGATCTAAAAAATTATCGAATTGACGTGGAATATCACTAAGTTCTGCAAAGTTAGCTGTTTTATCATAATTGCGATGAGCAACCTCATTTTGAAATTTATCATAATGTTCTAGGAAATGTTGATCTTCAAGCTGTTGTTCCACAATAGTCATAATATTATCGATGGCTTGCTTTTGTCCTTGAACATAAGCCATATGCACGCCACGCTTAAGTAGCTGATTTGCTGGTCCGTTAATGTATAACCCTTTTTGTGCATTTAATTCTGTTAATTCAAACTTAACATCATCTAATAAATCTAGTAATTCGATATGAATCTTTTGTTGTAATGCATCTGTCATTTTAATGCTCCTTTGTGTGGAATTGCTATTTTATGTCCTAATTGTTCAGGCCAAGTGATAGTTGATTGATTTTTATAATAGTGTGCTATTTGTGTTGAAAATGATTCAGGAAAAGCATCAGAACGACGTGTGTGCTGATTAATTCCCATCATCATTACTTCATTTGTTGATGCTAGTGTACCATCTTCTTTAGTTAATGTTAAAAATAAATGCAACCGCTTATAATCGTAATCATAAATATATAAAGTAACAGTAAATACATCGCCAAGAGACAATTCTGAGAGGTATGTCGTATGTTCTTCTAGTGTAAATAGCGTATATGCTAAATTTTCGCGTTCTTTTAAAGAAAGACCGTGGCTGTAATTAAAACGATTCACGACGTCACTAAAAATGATATTATAATTTGCATCATGCATATGATTGTTATGGTCAATGAATTCAGATGTTACGGTTTGAGTATGTGTAAAAAGTTGTTTGATAATAACCATCTCCTTAGTGACTATCATACTAAAATAAATTAAGACATACACGTTATTTAATTCATGATAAAATAATAGAGAATTCGTTATTTAGGGGGAGTATCGATGGCTTTAAAGATACGGTATCAAACTACATATGAACCGTTTAAAGTAGTTGATGATATCAAAGAGATACCAAAAGATGCGACTATTGTTTGGTATGATTTTGATGAACCGAATGAACAAGAAAATGAATGGTTTAAAGCACATTTTAATTTTAATGATTTAGAAGTGGATGATGCAATTAACGGTATGCCACGAGCTAAATATAAATCTTATAAAGATTATCAATACTTAGTATTCCATAGTATTATGGGGTCAAACTATTCACCAATAGCACTAAATATTTTTATACAAGACAATGTATTAGTAACATATCATCATCAAACGTTGGAATCATTAAATAAAGTAGTCTATAAGTATATGAATACATTAGATGCAGAATTAGATTGTGCAGATGTCGTCATATTAATTTTAGATATGATGGTTGATAAATATTTCAACTTTGTATATGCACTTGAAGATAGTGTTTATCATTTTGAAGACCGCCATGTAGATGATCGCTTTAATAAAATGGTCATGGATAGTGTCTTTAAGTTACGTTCGGATTTGATTAAAGTAAAACGTGTACTGTTTCCTATGCAAGAGCTAATTGATACAATGAAACAAAATGGTGATTTGATTATAGATAATAAACATTCGCTATACATTCAACATATCGATGACCACTTGATTAAGCAACGTAATATCATTCGTACTGCTCAAGAAATGACAAACGAAATACGAGAAAATTTTGAGTCATACACGTCATTTAGAATGAATAGTATTATGCAAGTATTAACGTTAGTATCAGTTATATTTTCACCGTTAACATTCATAGCTGGGATTTATGGTATGAACTTTGTAAATATGCCGGCATTACATTTACATTATGGATATTATATTTGCTTAGCTGTAATGTTTGTTATAGCTGTCGTATTAATCATCTTTTTCAGACGTAAAAAATGGTTTTAAATTAGAAATGACGAAAAGGTAGGTTTAATCATGAGTGATTTTCAAAGAGAACAGAGAAAAAATGAACATGTTGAAATAGCAATGGCCCAATCTGACGCAATGCATTCAGATTTTGATAAGATGCGTTTTGTGCATCATTCTATCCCATCAATTAATGTAAATGATATCGATTTGACATCACAGACGCCTGACTTAACGATGGCATATCCGGTTTATATTAATGCAATGACGGGTGGTAGCGAGTGGACGAAAAACATCAATGAAAAGCTAGCTGTAGTTGCAAGAGAAACTGGCTTAGCGATGGCAGTTGGATCAACACATGCGGCATTGAGAAATCCACGCATGGCTGAGACGTTTACGATTGCGCGAAAAATGAATCCTGAAGGCATGATTTTTAGCAATGTTGGTGCGGACGTACCAGTAGAAAAGGCTTTGGAAGCAGTTGAATTACTTGAGGCACAAGCGTTACAAATCCATGTTAATTCTCCTCAAGAATTAGTTATGCCTGAAGGGAATCGTGAATTTGTGACTTGGTTAGATAATATAGCGTCGATTGTATCACGAGTGTCTGTTCCAGTCATTATAAAAGAAGTTGGATTTGGTATGAGCAAAGAATTAATGCATGACTTACAACAAATAGGCGTCAAGTATGTCGATGTTAGTGGCAAAGGTGGTACTAACTTTGTAGATATTGAAAATGAACGTCGTGCAAATAAAGATATGGATTACTTATCATCATGGGGACAGTCTACAGTTGAGTCATTACTTGAAACAACGGCTTATCAAAGCGAAATTTCAGTTTTCGCGAGTGGTGGTTTACGTACACCACTCGATGCAATTAAAAGTTTAGCACTTGGTGCAAAGGCAACTGGTATGTCACGTCCGTTTTTAAATCAAGTTGAAAATAATGGCATTGCACATACAGTAGCTTATGTAGAATCATTTATTGAACACATGAAATCAATAATGACGATGTTAGATGCTAAAAATATTGACGACTTAACACAAAAACAAATCGTATTTAGTCCGGAAATATTGTCATGGATAGAACAACGTAACTTGAATATACATCGAGGATAAATAAAAGAGGAGGCGAAGGCCTCCTCTTTTATTTATGAGTTTGGTGTTTAACTAAACCATTGTATGAATCCCATAATGACTATAACACCAATTAAATCGATTAAGAATGCACCAACAATAGGTACAACTAAATATGCTTTAGGTGAGTTTCCATATTTTTTAGTAATAACATCTAAATTTGCCATGGCATTTGGCGTTGCACCAAGCCCATGACCGATAAAACCACCTACCATTACTGCAGCATCATAATCTTTTCCTAAACCTCTAAATAAAATTAAAACAGCAAATAAAATCATAACGACAACTTGAACTAAAACGATAATAATAAGAGGTATAGCAAGTTTATAAATTTCGATTAATTGAATGCTCATTAGCGCAAGAGATAAGAAAATACCTAATGCGACATCGCCAATTTGATTAGTAATTTTTAAATCTACAATATTAAAATTAAAACTTTCAGAGATATTTCGGACAATAACAGCTACAAATAATGAGCCAACGTAAATTGGAACATTAATCTCTGTTTGAGCTGTAAACAAATGACTGAAATAACTTCCAACTGCCATACAGAATACAACGATTGTAAATTGAATGAAGAATACTTCAGTGGCATTAAATTTACTATGTAAATGTTCGTTATATGCTACTTGGCTATAATCTTTAAATGTATCGTCACTATGTTGAGGCTTTAAGTTATAACGTTTGATTAAAAATTTTACAACTGGACCACCGATAAGCCCTCCAAATACAAGACCTAAAGTTGCAGCTGCAAGAGCCGCTGTCAGTGCCGAATCAATACCTAAATCTTGAATTGTCTTACCATAAGCAGCAGCATTACCATGACCGCCTTCCATAGACATGGAACCTGCTGTTAATCCTAACAAAGGTTTAATATTTAATACTTTTGCTAGTGATACACCAACTATGTTTTGAATGACTGAAATGATAGCACAAAACATAAAGTATAATAGCAAGACTTTGCCACCTAATTTAAATAATTTCAATGATGCACCAAGACCGATTGTCGTAAAGAATGCTAACATGAAGAAATCTTGAATGAATGAAGCATCTAATTTAATCTTAACCATGCCAAATGAATCCAAAGCCGCAACTAAAATAGCAAAGATTAAGCCGCCAATCACTGGTGCTGGTATACAAATACGTTTTAAAAAATTAACGTGATTAACGATAGCCTTACCAAGTAAATAAAGGATACAAGCTAAACATAATGTTGTAATTGCATTAAGTTCTATCATTTTCAAATCCCCCTTGTTGAATATCCCTCTCCCTAAATAAGCTTTTATATGTAAGCGTTATAAAAGGGCGCTTTTAACATTATACATGCAACAAATCAATATTTCTAGTTTTTGAAAATAATATCAATAATATTAATGCATCTAAATTTAATAATTATAAATAATTCTATTGTTATATTTTATAATTAAGAACAAGTTCAATAAGAGGAGATGAATCAAAAAATATGATGGATACAAAGAAAAACAATCAACCCATCCGCATGTTGACGGCACGATTGATTGACTTATAAGGAGATAGATTTCATTTTCATGATAGTAATCAATGAAAGATGGCATTTATTTCCAAGTATCTTCGGGAAACATACAATCTGATTTACGCATGCGAGACACAAATGGATTACCTTTCACTGTGTAACGTAAAGATTTATGTGTCCAATCACCTTTATTTGGAATACCGATTCGTGGACTAGCAATAATATCTTTAGGATATTTACGATTCTTAGTATCAATAGACAATCTACAGTCATTTAACGTAGCGCCATCGATAGCCCGTGGAATGTTAAATGCCTTAGTCCATTTTCCTGGGCCATTCGTTACCTCGTAGCCTTTCTTACCTCTGTTACGGAACATAGCGGATAAACCTTCTTCTGGTTCAATTGCGCGGATAAGTACGCCTTCAGGTATACCTTCAGATTTTGTTACAAAATTAATGAGTAAATGCGTATGCATGACATGTGCATAAATTGTACCACCACGTTTATATAATGACGTGACTTTAGGTGTTATTTTACCGCCATAGCCATGAGCCGCACGATCATTCAAACCTAAGTAAGCTTCCGTTTCCACGATGTAGCCTGTATACGTTTGAGTGGTATCCTGATAAATCACTTTGACACCTAATAAGTTTTTAGCAATTTGTCTTGTATCATTATTAACGAAATCCATAATATTCTCCTCGCAATTATATGATTAATTTAAATAAAAATGAAAAAGATATTTTTATTGTGGTAAATGTTTGATAAAATAGTATTGTTAAGAATTATAAAAATGTAAAGTATATACTTTGTTATGGAATATTTTATTTGCATAGATTGAGACTCTTTTAAACGTGAACATTGCAGTATGACATATTTTTAGTATAGTTAACGAAGCGTTGACTTTCAAATGAGTCTCCATATAGATGTGTACTTGTAGCGGGTTTTCATTTTACTAGTGATGAAATATAAAGTTCATTTTCCAAAGTGATTGACGATTGAAATGAAGTGGCTTGATAATGAATCTTGTAAATTATAACGGTAACAATAATTAAAAATATAAATATGATTAACGAAAGGGAGATTACAATGGAACAATTACCTCAAGTAGGTTTTATGAAATCATTCGTTTTATTTTGGAAAAATTATGTAAATTTTAAGGGGAGATCAAGACGTAGTGAATATTGGTATATGGCACTATGGCATTTGATACTTATGGTTCCAGCTGTGTGTGTGCTAATAATAAACCTATTTCTATTCTTTATTTCTATAGCGGCAGATAACGAAACATTAATAGTTATGAGTATATTGATGATTATCCTTACATCTGTGTATACTTTTGTCTATAGTTTGGCAACGTTTATTCCAAATTTAGCGTTGTGCGTTCGAAGATTTCACGATATATCAAGAACAATGTTATTTCCAATGATTATGACAGTATTCAGTATTATATTTTATATAGTATTACAGATTATCGATAGTTATTATGACAGTGATTTTACATTAATGCCGATGGGTCTTAATATTTTGTTAGTACTTCTTTATTTTGTTTATTTAGGCCTAACAATTGTTATGATAGTATTCCTATGCTTTGACAGTAAGCCGGCAAATAAATATGGCGAAAGCCCAAAATACCCGTCTACAATTAAAAATCAACCAGTGACATCTGAAACACCGGAAAAAGCGTGTACATCTGAAACACCGAAAACACCGGAAGAAACAGATAATCAATTGTAATGATATAAATATCTCGGCACAATGATGCTGGGATATTTTTTTACAAATAAGGCAATAAAGGCATGGAAAAAACATATCTAGTGCTAATGATACTTAACATGCAAAAATGGCACTATTTAAATTTTTCAATTTCAGAAATTTTAAAAATAAATTCATTTTAAAAATATTGCATTTATAGAGAATGGAAATGTTATATTAAGATAAATACATATTTTTTTAGGAGGCAAAGTATGGGACTTGTAATTGAACATGTTACGAAACGTTTTGGCAAGATGACGGCAGTAAATGATATTTCATTAAAGTTAGAATCAGGCAAAATGTTAGGTTTTCTAGGAAGAAATGGTGCAGGTAAAACAACGACATTTCGTATGATTTTAGGCTTAAGTGAACCAACTGAAGGACACATTACGTATAACGGTAAAAAACTAGATAAAACAATGTACAATCGTATTGGTTATTTACCGGAAGAACGCGGTTTACATGGGAAATTGACAGTTGAAGAAGAATTGAAATATTTGGCAACTTTAAAGGGAATGTCAAAAACAGAAATACAACAGCAAATATCGTATTGGCTTGAGCGCTTTGATATTACTGAAAACCGCAAAAAACGAATTGATAGTCTATCAAAAGGGAATCAACAAAAAATTCAGCTGTTAGCAAGTATGTTACATAAACCAGAATTACTAATATTAGATGAGCCTTTCAGTGGTCTAGACCCAGTTAATGTTGAGTTATTAAAAGAAGCAGTTAAAGACTTAAATGACTGGGGCAGTACAATCGTTTATAGTTCTCACCGTATGGAGCATGTTGAAGAATTATGTGATGATGTTTGTATTTTAGATAAAGGTCAACTTGTTGTTTCTGGTGATATCAATCATGTACGTGCATCTAATGGTAACAAGAAAGTTGTCATTGAATCAGAAACAACACTACCAGATTTAACAAACATTAGAGGCATCATTCATAGTGAAAACATGAAGCAAGGTCTTCAGTTGACGATTGAGAATGAAGAAGTAGCCAAAGATATTTATCAAGTTGTGGCACATCAAGGTTATGTTAAACGATTCCAAGTGGTAGAACCATCATTACAAGATATATTCATTGAGAAGGTTGGTGGCAAGGATGCATAAGTTTTGGGCGACATTTACTTTGACATATATCAAAAAAATTAAAGCTAAATCATTTGTAATTTTTATGATTATTATTGCTGCCTTAATGATTGGCCTATCTAACATTGATAAGATTATTAACATGTTTGATGATGGTCCAGATAAAATTGGTGTAGCAGCACCGAATGAACAAATCTATAAGGTTTTCAAGCAACAGGCGAATACATTTCATAGTGATGCTAAGTTTACTAAAGTTTCTATAGAAGATGCTGAAAAAGAAGTAAAAAAACATAAACTTGATAAAGCTTATATTATCAAGGTGAATCAAAATCGCACGTTACAAGGGACAATCATTAGTGAGAAGCGAGTAAGTCATGAAGATTCACAAAAAGTACAAGCACTGCTTACAGCTATTCAAACAAATATGGTAGCCGGGGAATTAAATATCAACAAAGAAGACTTACAAAAATTACAAGCACAAAGTAAAGTTGATAATAAGGTGATTTCTAATGATGAAGTCGATAAAGTATCAGAAGGACAAAAGATTTTCAACTATGCTTTAGCTTATGGCATTATCTTTCTAATGTTCTTTATTGTTTTAAATTATGCATCTCAAATAGCTATGGAAATTGCTAGTGAGAAAACATCGCGTGTCATTGAAATGATTATTACAAGTATTTCACCAATCCAACATATTTTTGCTAAAATTTTAGGCGTTATAGCAGTTGCCGTGACTCAGATTATTTTAATTGTATTGATGGCAGTTATATGCATTTTTGCCTTTGACTTAAAAGACTTGCTACAAGGTTTTAACGTGGAAATGAATCAATTGTCTTGGCAAATTATTATTGTCGGAATTATAAGTAGTATTGTTGGAATTATGGCGTATGTATTACTTGCAGCCATCCTCGGATCATTAACATCTAGAATAGAAGATTTAAATCAATCTTTGATGCCACTGACATTACTTGGTATGATTGCATTTTATATCGCGATATTCACGATAAATAATCCTGATGGACAACTTGCTTTAATCACAAGTTATATTCCGTTTTTAGCGCCATTTCAATTAGTTGTACGCGCTCAAACTTCAGGGCTTCAAATATATGAGGTCATCTTAAGTTCTTTAATCTCAATTGTAATGGTAGCTGTCTTGATATGGATTGCAATTAAAACATATAAAGATTCAGTACTTACATTTGAACGTGGCTTATTTAATTCAATGAAACGTGTATTTAAAAAATAAAATTGATGAGAGTGACACACATTTATCATATAAAATGATGATGAAAGCGTGTTACTCTTATTTTTTTATATTTAGCTATAGAATAATGTCTAAAAAAGTGTACAATATGAATGTGAAAACGAACTTTTTAAAATGGGAATGTGAAGTAAGAAGAAATGTAAACAAATGATATGTAGCCGATAGATTATTGGTAGCAAATATGTGATGGAGTGATTTCATGTTATATCCGATTTTTATATTTATATTAGCTGGCTTATGTGAAATAGGTGGGGGATACCTGATTTGGCTGTGGCTTAGGGAAGGACAGTCTTCACTTGTTGGGCTAATAGGCGGTGCGATACTCATGTTATATGGTGTCATTGCGACATTTCAATCATTTCCATCATTCGGAAGAGTATATGCAGCATATGGTGGCGTATTTATCATCATGAGTTTGATTTTTGCGATGGTCGTAGATAAACAAATGCCAGATAAATATGATGTTATCGGTGCAATCATTTGTATTGTAGGTGTTTTAGTAATGTTGCTACCCAGCAGAGCTTGAACACTTGTGGTTAGAAGGGAGAAGTAAAAATGATAGTTGAAGTTGAGCACCAAAGACAAGGTGTAGATTTAATCAAAATTGATAATGATGAAACTAAAATTATTTTTACGAATTATGGAGCAAGAGTAGTGTCTTGGAAATATCATGATAATAATATTGTTCTTGGAAATGTTGTTGAAGCGGATGAATTTTATCATAGTAATCCTTTTAAATTTGGTGCTTCTATAGGAAGATATAGCGGTAGAATTGATAATGCTAAATTTAAGTTGAAAGGTAAAGAATATCAGTTAGAAAAAAACAACGGTGAACATCATTTACATGGTGGATGTCATGGTTTGGACAATAAGTTATTTGATTATGAAATTAGAAATGAAATTGCTCAAATTAAAGTTATATTTAAGACGGTGTTGAAATCAGCTGATGATCATTTCCCGGGTGATATCGATGTGACGATTACACATATTTATGATGCGGATCACCAATGGTCGATTGAATACGAAGCAGTTGCATCAGAAGACACATTGTTTAGTCCTACGAATCATGTGTACTTCAATTTGAATCGAGATAATAATGTCGTTGATAATCATCGCATTTCAAGTAATCAATTAGATATGTATGTATTAGATGAGCGAAATATTGTTACAGGTGATATTCTAGATTTACATGAAGTGTTTGAAGATAACAAGTTAAAATTGAGTGATATTTTTACATCACAACATGCGCAATTAAGCCAACAAATGACACGTTTTGGTGGTCTTGATCACCCATTTACAGTTGGTGAACATAAAATGTATGTTGAAAATCATGAATTTATGTTAGAGGTCGATACAGATATGCCTCATGTTGTGTTCTTTACTTTTAACCAGCCTGATGAGTGGGATAGTCCATTTAATATTTATAAACCACATTCTGGCTTTACATTAGAAACACAATTTTTACCAAATGATATTAATTTATATGGTGAAAAAGCACCGTCAATTTTAAAAGCTGGTGAAGTGTTCAATTCGAAAACAAGTTTCCGTATCGAAGAAAAAGTAGAAAATGATTAAAAGTATCGGCATTTATATAATATTTATGTTATTTGGCGGAATTTTGAATAGGTTATCAAGAATCGTATCAAATGAAGTGACATCATTAATATACAGTTTGAAATAAAGAAAATATATAACATAAAAAAGGAATCAATAGCATCAGTGGTTATAGATAAGACTATTATACAAACGATGTGTAAGTTGATTCCTTTTTGTTTTGAAAAGTTCATTTAACACTTATAATGAAAGGTAATTATTTCAATGTTCTGTTATACATTTTTTGAAGTTTATCGCGTCTTGTTGGTGACAGAAATGGATTGTTTAGTGCATATCGTAACATATCTTGATTTTGTCTATCATTATAATAAAGGTCATTAAGCTGTTGTACAGATAAACGATGTTCGATTGGTGCTTCTTGTATTAAGTAAAGCTGATCATTTGGAGATACATAGCCTTGTTTTAATACCCGGAAATAGAAACCTGTTTTACCAGATGTAGACATGCGCTTCACTAAATCAGGAATATTATATTTTGCTTGAATTTTCCAGCATGGTTCTCTAATTTCAGAAACCTCAATTAACGCTTCACCTAAACGATATTGATTACCAAAGTAAACATCAGATTCGTCTAAATAATCAAATGTTAAATTCTCTCCAAACATCGCATGAGTAGGTAGTGTAGGTAAATCATCTTGATACAGTGCATAATTATGCTTACTAAACCCACAAACTGCTTTATGTGGTCCACCATGATCTTTATAAGCCTGTTCATCACCAGTGAAACCAGTTGAAGATAACCATGTTGTTTGTGAAATCTTAGTTTTATCTAAAGCAGAGCGCATCGGTCTTTTCGAGCTATAAGGCAAATCTTGGATTTTTCCTGTCGAAATTGCGTGAATTGATATCATATCATTCTCCTTAACGAGTATTATTTAAAATATATTGTACTATAAAACATTTTTAGAATTGTAAATTCTGATTGATATGTTTAAAAAAATGTTAGAAATAAGGGTATGTTAATTTATACGAGTCATGTAAAATATGAATTGAATAGATTACATAAATATGGGAGGCTACCTTCATGAAAGATGTCAAAGCACTCAAGTTAATGACATTAAATGATGTTTTAAGTCAAATCAATGGTGACATGACGCTGGGAATTGGTACAGGAAGTACAATGGAATTACTCTTACCTCAAATGGCGCAACTAATTAAAGAACGTGGTTACAATATTACAGGTGTATGCACTTCTAATAAAATTGCATTTTTAGCAAAAGAATTAGGTATTAAAATATGTGAAATCAATGATGTTGATCATATCGACTTAGCAATTGATGGTGCTGATGAAGTAGATCCATCTTTAAATATAATTAAAGGTGGCGGTGGTGCGCTGTTCAGAGAGAAAGTTATAGATGAAATGGCATCGCGTTTTGTTGTGGTTGTCGATGAAACGAAAATAGTTCAATACTTAGGTGAGACGTTTAAGTTACCAGTAGAGGTGGATAAATTTAACTGGTATCACATATTACGTAAAATTGAATCATACGCTGATATAAAAGTAGAACGTCGTGTAAACGAAGATGTCGCATTTATAACTGATAATGGCAATTATATTTTAGATTGTAAGTTACCAAAAGGAATTGACCCATATAAGTTCCATGAGTATTTAATTCATCTGACAGGTGTGTTTGAGACAGGATACTTCTTAGATATGGCAGATCAAGTTATTGTAGGCACTCAAGAGGGTGTTAAAATTTTAGAAAAATAATATATAGTATAGAAAAGCGCTTGCTAGCATCATCTTTTTAAGAGGTACTAGCAAGCGCTTTGTTATTATTTGTTTTTATCTGAAGATTGTTCTTCAGTTTTTTCGATATGTTTTTCTGCATCAATTACAACTGATGAACGTCTGTCTTCTTTATAAGTCGCAGGTTCTTTTAATGATTGCTCTATTTCATCTTCATTTGAATCGTTTGTTAAATCGTCACTTTGTGGTGCTTGTTTAACTGATTCTGCTGATTCTACTGACTCCGAAGTGATGTCATGATCTTCATCATGATTAGATTCAGTTTGATTACCTATGTGATGTTGAGGTTCTGTTTTTTCAGTACCTTCATGAATGCTTGGTTCGTCAGCCACTGTATTTTCAGTATCATTTTTAGCAACACCGACCGTTGATGCAGTAGCTACACCTGTTTTTTCAGCATTTTTAATATTTGAAGAAGATTTTTCAGCCTCAGTATGATTAGTTTCTTCATCGTCATTGACATGGTCTAAATAATTATTAGGCTCAAGTTCTTCAAGGTTTCGTCTTGTTGTTAAATATGCAATACCTCGGATAATTAAGCTTAAACCAATGTATCCTACTGCAACGATTGCTGTTGAAATGGCGATGACTTTGATTGAAAATAGATCGCCGATTTCTTCGCTAAACAAGAAAATAAGTCCGAATGTCATTGAAGCATGGAATGTCGTTGCAATATAAATTGTACGTCCTTTAGTCGCTCTAATTAATTCACCAAGAATCATAGAGAATGAGAATGTATAAAGGAAGTTATAAGCAGCAAATTCTGTACCATAAGTTGTATTTGCTGAGAAAACTGAATACATCAAACCAACAACAATACTTGCAAAGAACGTGTTCATTTTCGTTTCAACAATATTTTGTAAGTATGAACGGAATCCGAATTCTACTACGAACGCCATCAGAATATGTCCAATCAGAATGTGTGTAATAGGTACTGATAAGCCTGTTGATTGTAATAAAATAAAGCTATCTGCAAATGTATTAAAGCTGTACATACCAATAATTAGAATAATTAAAGGTAAAATTAAAGCTAGCAATAGACGTTCAATTACTTTCAGGCTGATTGAGAATTTTAAACCTGCAAGTTGGACCTTTTTATATTTGAAAACGAGTATACAAATGATTGCAGCAATTAATGGTGCTAGATCTGTAACTTCAAATATAAAGTGTTTGACACCAATTATAGACTGGAAATCTCTGAGCATAATGGATAACGCCATTGTAATGACAAAGAAGACGAAAATCGTCATTGCCCATTGAAAACCAGAAATTTTATTGTTCTTCATTATATGTAACCTCCATTAGGTAACAAGCAAAATATCTTTTAGTAACAATTATACATATTACAAGCCGAGAGATAAATTGTCTATGTCAATATTAATGAAAATGTAATAGTCTTGACGTATTTTATTAACATAAATCAGCTAAGTATTCGTTATTACATAGAAAATAGGGGTAAAAGTAATGTAGATAAGTATTTTTAAGATACGGATTTAACTATGAATTGAATTCAAAATTTCCTATACGTTATACTTTAATTGTTAATAAGCCACATAAATAAGAGGGGGAAATGCTGTGTACAAGCAAGGTGAACCAAATTTATGGACTGGAAGGTTAGATAGTGAAACAGACCCGAAAAAATTTAGACATTTTCAAACAGTAACATTTGAAGATTTGTCTAAGCTGGAAAAGAGTAGTATGCCATCAGGGGTCGGTATATTAGGCTATGCTGTTGACAAAGGTGTTGCTTTAAACAAGGGGCGCATTGGTGCAAAAGAAGGACCAGATGCGATTAAACAAGCATTTGCAGGTTTGCCGGATTTGAATCAATGTGAAATTTTAGTCGATTACGGAAATGTTTATCATGATCATGAGGAATTAATTGATACTCAAAAAGAATTTGCTATGCTTGCAGCGAAGTCAATTGCTAATCATAGACAAACATTTTTATTAGGTGGTGGACATAGTATTGCGTATGCTCAATATTTAGCAACACGTAAAGTCTATCCAACACAATCTATTGGTGTGATAAATATTGATGCGCATTTTGATACACGTGCTGAACAACAATCTACATCTGGAACGAGCTTTAGACAAATTTTAGAAGAAGATGAAAACACAGATTATTTAGTGCTTGGTATTGCTCAAGGTGGTAATACGCAAAGTTTATTTGATTATGCTAAAGAGAAAAAGATTGATTATGTCTTTGCAGATGAATTATTGAGTCACGTATCACCAACAATTAAAGATATGATTGAACGTTTTGTACATGAACATGATATCATTATGTTTACGATTTGTATGGATGTCATTGATAGTGCGTTTGCGCCTGGGGTAAGTGCGCCGGCAGTGTTAGGTTTGTATCCACATACTGTTCTTGAATTAGCAAAACGTATTATTCCAAGTGATAAGGTGTCTTCAGTTAGTATTGCTGAGATGAATCCAACATATGACGCTGACAATAGAACTGCTAAGCTCGTTGCTAATTTAGTGCATCATTTTTTAAAATAATTAAAAATATTTATATGTGACGAGATTTGCATTGCAGGGCAGAATGTGAGTATTTCTTAATAGAAGTTATATTAACGTTGATATATTTGAAAAATAATTGCAGTAAGATGACTCTTAAGTTGTAGTCATCTTACTGCTTATTTATGTTTGTTGAAATAGCAAAAATAACAACTGTATTGTTTGAAAAGTTCTCTTATTATATAATCATTAATTAAAATTTTAACGGAGTTCAAGAGGCCTTTTTATAATGACGCCTTATTTGTAAAATGTCATATGTGGTTTAGCCTCTTTATAATAATTTAATCTGTCCTCAAGTGTGCCAGTATGTAATTCTAGCTTATGACCATCAGGGTCGGTAAAGTAAATTGATTGTCTATCTCTAATATCTCTAACTCTTCCTTCTAAAATATTCACGTTATTATCTTTTAATCTCTGATGCCAATATTTAAATTCGCTGTCATCTATAGTGAAAGCTATATGTGTATATGAAAAGTGAATTTCATTACGTGGTATATCTTTTTCTTCATTTAAAGCAATCCATAGGCCTGCAAGCTCAAAATAAGCAGTTTTTTTACCAGTAAACAGCAATTTCCCAAGTAAAATATCTCTATAAAAATGTATTGAATCGTTTAAATTTCTGACTGAAAAGCATATATGATTAATAGATTTTAACATCTGCTTCACTTCTTTCTTAGAATTTTTATAATAAATTATTTTTGTATCGATTTTTGAAATGACGTCATTAATTTTTATACGATGATCTGCGCAACTGCATAAGAGGCTCTAATAACTTAAGTTAAAGGCAAAAGGTATACAGTTGACTGCGCAACTGCATAAGAGGCTCTAATTACTTAAGTTAAAGGCAAAAGGTATACAGTTGACTGAGCAACTGCATAAGAGTCTCTAATAACTTAAGTTAAAGGCGAAAGGTATACAGTTGACTACGCAACTGCATAAGAGGCTCTAATTACTTAAGTTAAAGGCAAAAGGTATACAGTTGACTGAGCAACTGCATAAGAGTCTCTAATAACTTAAGTTAAAGGCGAAAGGTATACAGTTGACTACGCAACTGCATAAGAGGCACTAATAACTTAAGTTAAAGAGCCTCTAAAAGTCCATATAAATAATCTTGGCATTGTTGTACGAATGTATGTACTTGTTCGGAGTGTTTGCGTTTTTTATGGTAATTGATATAAATTTTTCGGCCTAAGTTTGGACGAATTTTTTTATATTCTAAATTAGACGTGTGAAATGATTGGTAATAAAATCTCGGAATGATAGCGTAACCTAAGCCGAGATGAACAAATCCAACTGCTGATTCGAATCGATCTGTTTCTACAACGACATTTGGACGAATATTTCTTCTATTAAAATAGTCATCTAAGTGTTTGCGCACTTGAGAATTTTTGTTTGGTAATATGAGTGGCAAATTTTCAACATCTACCCAATTTTGATTTTTAAATGTTTCCTTGGGTGCTAATAAAATGTAAGATTCCTCATATAAAGGAATGGATCTTATATCTTCGTGGGTTATTTTTTCATTTGTTATAGCTAAATGAATATTAAAATTCAGTAATTGCTCTATAGATTGATGTTTGTCATGTATTTCATATAAACGATATTGCTGTTCAGGGTAGTCGGAATGGTGCTTTTGAATTAAATTCGCAATCCATTGATTCGTAGATTCAAGAGTCCCAATTTTTATCCTTGGTTCTGATGTAACGCTTAAATCATACATTTTTTCCATCGTGGATCGATATTGTTGAACTAATTCGCTCGCATAACGATAAAACTGTATTCCTTTTTCGGTAATCTTGATGTCTTTTGTTGAACGTGTAAATAAGTCATAACCTAAATCTGCTTCCATTTTTTTAATCGTAGCAGTTAAAGATGGCTGGCTAATATGTAAAAATTGTGCAGCTTTAGTAAAACTATTATATTTCACGATAGCCAAGAAGTATTCTAACTGAATAATTTTCATGTGTTTTGCTCCTTTTATTTATAGGTTCAAGCTATGGATAATTAGTTTATTTATATTTGTTGGCTATATTTTAACATACTATAATGAATATTGAAGATAATAATGTAAGCGTTTTAAATTTAGTGGAATTAACTTCTTAAAAGAACAGGAGCGAATTTTATGAGAAAAATTCAAGCAAAAAAAGGTTTGAGTATTGAGTGTAAAGGTTGGGAACAAGAAGCAGTACTTAGAATGTTATACAACAATTTAGACCCAGAAGTTGCTGAAAGACCAGAAGATTTAGTTGTTTATGGTGGTATTGGAAAAGCAGCACGTAATTGGGAAGCTTTTGAAGCAATAGAGAAAACGTTACGAGAATTAGAATCAGATGAGACAATGTTAGTACAATCAGGAAAGCCAGTTGCTGTATTTAAAACACATGAAGAAGCGCCACGTGTATTAATTTCAAATTCAGTATTAGTGCCTGAATGGGCAAACTGGGATCATTTTAATGAATTAGATAAAAAAGGTTTAATCATGTATGGACAGATGACAGCCGGTAGTTGGATATATATTGGTTCTCAAGGTATTGTGCAAGGTACTTATGAGACATTTGCCGAGCTAGGTAATCAACACTTTAATGGAGATTTAGCAGGCACTGTTACACTGACAGCAGGTTTAGGTGGTATGGGTGGTGCGCAACCGTTAGCAATTACTATGAATCATGGGGTAGCAATTTGCGTGGATGTTGATGAAACACGTGTTGATAAGCGAATTGATACGAAATACTGTGATGTTAAAACAGCTGATTTAGATGAAGCATTAAAATTAGCAGAAGAGGCGAAAGAACGTGGAGAAGGATTATCAATCGGGTTAGTTGGAAATGCTGTAGACATCCATCAAGCGATTCTAGAAAAAGGATTTAAAATTGACATTATTACTGACCAAACAAGTGCACATGATCCGCTAAATGGATATGTGCCACAAGGATACTCTGTAGAAGAAGCGAAAGTATTGCGTGAAAAAGATCCGAAAAAATATGTTGAACTGTCACAAGCTTCAATGGCAAAGCATGTTGAATTAATGCTTGAATTCCAAAAACGTGGCGCTGTAGCATTTGATTATGGTAACAATATTCGTCAAGTAGCCTTCAATAACGGAGTGAAAAATGCTTTTGACTTCCCAGGCTTTGTACCAGCTTACATTAGACCATTATTCTGTGAAGGTAAAGGGCCATTCCGCTTTGCTGCGTTGAGTGGTGATCCAAAAGATATCGAGCGTGCGGATGAAGAAATGCGCAAACTTTTCCCAGAAAATGAAAAGTTATTAAGATGGCTTGATTTAGCTGAAGAAAAAATTTCATATCAAGGACTACCATCACGTATTGCTTGGTTAGGCTATGGAGAAAGAGCGAAAATGGGCTTAGCTTTAAATCGTCTTGTACGTGACGGTGAAATTTCAGCACCAATTGTTATTGGACGAGACCATTTAGATGCTGGTTCAGTTGCTAGTCCTAACCGTGAAACAGAAAGTATGAAAGATGGCAGTGACGCGGTTGGTGATTGGGCTGTATTGAATGCACTCATTAACACAGCTGCAGGTGGTTCATGGATTTCATTCCATCACGGTGGCGGTGTTGGCATGGGATATTCACTTCATGCGGGTATGGTTGTTGTAGCAGATGGATCAGAGCGTGCTGAAAGAAGATTGGAACGTGTATTGACGACTGATCCAGGTATGGGTGTTGCCCGACATGTTGATGCTGGCTATGACATCGCTATTCAAACAGCTAAAGAAAAAGGTATTCATATTCCAATGATTGATAAAGCAGGTGATAAATAATGAATGATTTAATAATTAATCACATAGCAGAATTAATTTTACCGAAATCAACAGATAAACCTTTGAAGGGTAAGGAATTAGATGAATTAAATGTTGTGAAAAATGGTACAGTTGTCATTAAAGATGGCAAAATTGTATATGCTGGACAACATACAGATGACTATGATGCGACTGAGACGATAGATGCTAGTGGAAAAGTAGTTTCTCCGGCATTAGTAGATGCTCATACCCATTTAACATTTGGTGGATCTCGAGAACATGAGATGTCATTAAAACGTCAAGGTAAGTCTTACCTTGAAATATTAGAAATGGGTGGTGGCATATTATCTACCGTTAATGCTACTAGAGAAACATCCGAAGATGACTTGTTTAAAAAAGCAGAGCATGATTTGCTTACTATGATTAAACACGGCGTGCTTGCAGTTGAAAGTAAGAGTGGTTATGGATTAGATAGAGAAAATGAACTGAAGCAATTGAAAGTGTCTAATCGTTTAGCTGAGAAATATGATTTAGACATGAAACATACTTTCCTAGGGCCTCATGCTGTACCTAAAGAGGCAAGTTCAAATGAGGCATTTTTAGAAGAAATGATTGCGTTACTTCCGGAAGTAAAACAATATGCAGACTTTGCGGATATTTTCTGTGAAACAGGTGTATTTACAATAGAACAATCGCAACATTATATGCAAAAAGCCAAAGAAGCAGGTTTTAAAGTGAAAATACATGCGGATGAAATTGATCCGTTAGGCGGACTGGAATTAGCAATTGATGAACAAGCAATATCAGCAGACCACTTAGTAGCTTCTAGTGATAAAGGAAAAGAAAAGTTGCGAAATAGTGATACTGTAGCTGTCCTCTTACCTGCAACGACGTTCTATTTAGGTAAAGAAGATTATGCAGATGCAAGAGGCATGCTAGACAATAACGGTGCGATTGCATTAGCAACTGATTATAACCCTGGTAGTAGTGTCACAAACAACTTACAACTTGTTATGGCGATTGCAGCCTTGAAATTAAAGCTATCACCTAATGAAGTTTGGAATGCTGTTACGGTCAATGCTGCTAAAGCAATAGACATTAACGCGGGTACAATTAACACAGGTGATAAGGCTAATTTAGTAATTTGGGATGCACCAAATCATGAATATATTCCATATCATTTTGGTATCAATCACGCAGAAAAAGTTATTAAAGACGGTAAGGTCATCGTAGATAACACATTATCTTTTAAAGCATAAAATAATTAGAAAGCTCTAAGCATTGGTTTAAACTAATGTTTAGAGCTTTTTGTGGTTTGTAAAAACAAGTTTATCCGAGAATACGTTTTTGTATAGGTTCTTAATTATAAAAGTTAGAATAGTTTGACAACAGTGTTACGATATTATTAAACAACTGTCTATCATTAACGAAAGCAATTAACAAGAGTACATTGTTGTGAAATCATCGTTTAATAGTCAAAGATGATCATCGTAGGGTAGACAACATATCATTGACTTAAGGAAGGGGAATGACCGATGGGATTAAAAGATCAAGCTGTTACCTGGAGAAGGTATTTTCATCAATTTCAAGAACTATCCGATAAAGAATTTAAGACAACACAAAAAATTAAAGATATTTTAACAGAACATCATATTAGAATATTAGACTTACCGCTTATGACTGGGCTGGTTGCTGAAGTGGGACAAGGTCTGAGTTGTATAGCTGTTCGGGCTGACATTGATGCTTTACCGATTCAAGAGCTTGTTGAACAGGATTTTAAATCTGAAAATGAAGGTGTTATGCATGCGTGCGGTCATGATATTCACATGGCTAGTATTTTGGCTACGGCTGTAAAATTAAAAGAAATTGAGGGCACTCTTACTGGGCGTGTTAAATTCATTTTTCAACCAGCAGAAGAACTAGGACATGGCGCTTTTAAAATTATTGAAACAGATGCATTAAAAGATGTACAAGCAGTATTGGGTTTTCATAATGACCCATCGCGTTCGGTAGGTACATTTGCAATCAAAACAGGGGCAATTACATCAGCAGTAGATCGCTTTGAGTTTCATATTAAAGGCGTGGGTGGTCATGCTGCAAAGCCAGAACAATGCAACGATCCAGTTATTGTGTTGGCGCAATTGATTAATAGTATTCAATCCATAGTTAGTAGAAATCTATCTGCGTTTGATGAAGCGGTAGTAACAATTGGACAAATATCATGTGGTAATACTTGGAATGTCATTGCTGATCATGCGTATGTACAAGGCACAGTGCGTAGTTTTGATCCTGTGGTACGAAAGCTTGTAGAAACACGATTACAAGATATTGCGGACGGATTGGCTCAAGCATATAATATGAAAATTAATTTAAATTATACACATTTACCTGGCGCTGTGATGAATGATGAGGCATTGACGCATAAAGCAATTGCAGTAGCCCAACATGTTGGATATAAGGTGGAAATGATGGAACAACCGCTTACGATTGGAGAAGATTTTTCAGGTTATAGTCAACATTTTCCAAGTGTATTTGCGTTAATTGGTTCTCATAGTGAATATGATTTACATCACCCTCAATATAAACCGGATGAAAGGATTCTGGAAAAAGTACCTGAGTATTTTGTTGAATTTGTAAAGAGACTATTGCATGAGTAATTCGAGCTTGTTTTTATAAAGAAGAAAGTAATTTTTAGTGTAATCATGATTAAGTTCCTAGGAAGATTGGGTAAATAATAACCATTAAGCGAATAAGGAGATGTTAAAAAATGGCAACTCAAGATCCTAGAACAAAATTTAAAACAACGGAATATGAAAAACAAGAACAAGAGGTACCGGGTTTACAATCTGAAATGACGCCAGCACCTGATTGTGGCGAAACGTCTTACCAAGGTCATCAACGCTTACAAGGCTATAAAATGTTAGTCACAGGTGGTGACTCAGCAATAGGGCGTGCAGCAGCAATTGCGTATGCTAAAGAAGGTGCAGATGTAGCGATTAACTATCTTCCGAGTGAAGAACAAGATGCACAAGAAGTACGCCAAGTAATTGAAGAAAGTGGTCAAAAGGCAGTGTTAATTCCTGGTGATATAAGAGATGAGCAGTTCAACTATGATCTTGTTGAACAAGCATATCAACAATTAGGTGGCTTAGATAATGTTACTTTAGTTGCTGGACATCAACAGTATCATGATGATATTCATGGATTTACAACTGAGGCATTTACAGAAACATTTGAAACGAATGTCTATCCGCTATTTTGGACAGTTCAAAAAGCATTGGAATATTTAAAACCGGGTGCGTCAATTACAACGACATCATCTGTACAAGGTTATAATCCTAGTCCAATTCTTCATGATTATGCCGCTTCAAAAGCAGCAATTATTTCATTAACTAAAAGTTTTTCAGAAGAATTAGGACCAAAAGGAATTAGAGTGAACTGTGTAGCACCTGGTCCATTCTGGTCACCATTACAAATTTCTGGTGGGCAACCTCAAAGTAAAATCCCAACATTTGGTCAAAAAACACCTTTAGGTCGTGCAGGTCAACCTGTTGAGTTATGTGGAACTTATGTGCTATTAGCGTCAGAAGAATCAAGTTATACAACCGGACAAGTGTTCGGTGTTAGCGGTGGAGTGCAAATAGATTAGGTTTGTATGAAGCTTTTAATTGAACAACATAATATTAATTTAGTTACTTCAATCCATTAAATTAAAATGAATTGGTGAAGTGTATTTTAAATAGTCGGTAAAGGTGTGTATCTTTATCGGCTTATTTTAATACTCTGTCATAAGGAGCGTTTGCTCAGGGTGTGGATTATAAGGTTTAAGCAGAATAAACTTTCTTAATGAGGATGTCAGGACAACAACGAAAAAATTAAAAAATGTTGCGGGATTGGGTTTAGGGACGGTTAGTGGAAGAAAGTTAAATTCATTAACAAGTGAAATGCCTAAGGCTAGATATTAAACGTCAGAACGGACAAAGAATAATAGGATATGTTTTCAATTAAATAGCGAAGTATTTATATGTTAAGATGATGTAAATTACATAGAAACGCTACCCGTAGAAGTACTGATCATAGAAACGCTGATAAACGTAAATTTGCAAACTCGATATTAAACAAAGGGGGTGTTATTATGGCATTAATAGTATCTAGAGCTATATTATTTTTGATTTTAGCATTAGCTTTTGGAATAGCGACTGTTTTTCCTGAACAAAAATTACCATTATATATAGTATTCACATTATTTGTAGCAGTTGCGATCGTTTCGAATGTATGGCTTACACATCAAAACGTTAAAAAGCATATCATTAAGTTTAACAAATACGTCGCATACTTTTTATCCTTTGTCTCAGGGTTACTTTACATTGGATTTGTAATTTATACATTAACTATAGGGAGCTATGATGTTTTACCAATTATTATATTTGCAATAAGTATCGTATTGGTTCAAATATTAGAAAATATACTGGGAATCAGTATAAAAAATACGCGTCCATCAAACAAACAGTTGAAAGTTATTTCTGAACAAAGCGCACAGCAATTTAAAGTCATATCATTAATATTAGTAAGTGTATCTATCGTGTTCATTTTTATTGCATTAATGCTTAAATGGTGGCTTTTACTTGTTATTAGCATTATTGTTTTGATTATTATTACAGTAGCAATGATTATTTATGAAAAATATTATACGACTCCTGATTAATTTATGATTGACGTACTAAGGATTATCTTGTAACGTAAACGTAAATAAGCATCACTTATCTAGAGAGGTGGAGGGACTGGCCCTATGAAGCCTCGGCAACATCTCGAATGTGCCAATTCCAGTAACCGTAATGGTTTGAAGATAAGCAGGTAAAGCACATGAAAACCTCTTTCTTCATCGTTTGTGAGAAAGAGGTATTTTTAATTGGAAAGCAGGTAAAAAGGATGGAAGTACATAAAAAGAGCAATGCTTGGGCATTATTCCCCTTGTTATTATTTGTGGCGTTGTTTTTAGGCGTAGGTATTATCACAGGTGATTTTACTTCAATGCCATTAAATGTTGCAATTACGATAACGGTAATTGTGGCGTTATTAATGAATCGAAAAGAATCATTTGCTAAAAAAGTTGAGGTCTTCACGAAAGGTGCAGGCCATTCAAACATTATTTTAATGATGTTGATTTTTATTTTAGCAGGTGCATTTTCAAATACAGCTGAAAAAATGGGTGGCGTAAAGTCGACAGTTAATTTAGGACTATCATTAATCCCAGAAAATTTAATTATTGTAGGATTGTTTGTGATTTGTATGTTTGTTTCTATATCTATGGGGACGTCAGTAGGGACTGTTGCTGCAATAGCACCTGTTGGTTACGGATTTGCACAAGCGACAGATGTACCAACTGCGCTAGCAATGGCTACAGTTGTTGGAGGTGCAATGTTCGGCGATAATCTATCAATGATTTCAGATACAACAATTGCTGCGGTTAGAACACAACATACGAAAATGAAAGATAAATTCAGAGTAAACTTTAAAATTGTATTGCCAGGTGCTATTTTAACGATTATTATTCTGTATTTCTTAACGAATGGCATTTCTTTAAATCATGCTAAAAACTATGATTATAATCTAATTAAAGTTGTACCGTATATTTTAGTATTGGTATTAGCATTATTAGGTGTAAATGTCATTATCGTATTGATTGGTGGAACATTATTAGCCGGAATCATTGGTCTCATAGATGGTTCATTCGGTTGGATGGGGCTACTAGATGCAGTGTCCAAAGGTATTATAAGCATGGAAGATATTGCTATGATTGCGTTGCTAATTGGTGGTTTAGTCGGTATTATTCAACACAATGGTGGTATTGAATGGTTGTTGCAATTTGTTCGCTCTAAAGTGAAATCAAAGCGTGGCGCAGAATTAGGAATTGCTAGTTTGGTAAGTGTCGCAGATATTGCCACGGCAAACAACACCATCTCTATTATTATGTCAGGTCCTTTAGCTAAAAATATTGCAGATGAATATGATGTAGATTCAAGGAAATCAGCAAGTATTCTTGATATATTTGGAGGCTGCTTCCAAGGTTTATTACCATATAGCCCGCAAGTCATTTCAGCGGCTGGTGTAGCTGGTATTTCACCGTTAATGTTATTCCCATACAGCATTTATCCTATATTATTAGGTGTATGCGGACTTATTGCGATTTTATTTAATTTTCCAAAGCTAAAAAAGAACACTAGTCAAGAAATGAAACATTAATGCTTAACAATATATCGATGTAGCCAAGTAAGGTGGCTTGTTATATTAACAGATCATGTTGTACTCACCGTATAACGCTAATCTTTTAAAAATGATGATCATCTATGTTTGGAACTGAGCAAAAATACGTTGAAATAAAAGTAAGAGCGAAAGTGGGTGGACAACAGTGGCAAAATTTAATGTAGAGAATGAACATGTCGAAGTTGAAATTGAAAAGCTTTATAAATTTTCTCCAGAGTTAGTATACGAAGCTTGGACAAAGAAAGATTTGTTGAAACAATGGTTTATGACATCAGCCAGAACGAATAAAGAGATTGAAGCGGACGTTAAAGAAGGCGGTAAATATCGTATTGTAGATCAACAACGTAATGGCAAAGTAAATGTGATTGAAGGCATTTATGAATCTTTAGTTATGGATGAATACGTTAAGATGACTATCGGTATGCCTGGACTAAGTGAAACACAAGATGTCATTGAGGTAGAATTTTTTGAACGTGAAACAGGTGGCACCCAAATGCTATTTTATTATCGTTCATTAGTTGAAAAAGAAAGACGATTTACTAATTTAGAATACAAGCAAAAGAAAAAAGAATATCATGATGCCATGGTGCATGGTTTCGAATTGATGTTTGATAAGATGTACCACGTTATCGAAACATCAACACAACAATAAAATGATAAAAGGAAGTTATGATAGGCTCAAGGCCATTAAATCATAACTTCCTTTTTTCTAATTTGAAATATCATTATGTAGTAAATACTCATTATATTTTCTTACAAGTGTTTCAAAGAATATATGATAACTGATGAAGCTAGAATAGTCTGTACCATCAGTTAAGTAGAATGTGTTACTGGATACATAGACGTTGTAATTTGCTTTTTGAGCAAGGGTATTATCTTTCATTGTAGTAACAGAAATAAAGTATTTTTGTCTAAGTTGAAGCAAGTTTGTTACTTCTAATAATTCATGTGTTTCACCTGATAATGAAATAATAAAGAATAAATCATTAGGTTCACTCTTGTTCAAAATCATTTTAAGTTCATGTTCATCATGAAGTACAATGACATGATTATGTAACGTTAACAATATACGCTGTGCCTCTGAAGCAACGTTTAACTGTGCACGCCCTGTACCATACAAATATATTGTTGAAGCTGTATGCATTTTTTTAGTAAGAAGCTGGTAATCAACGCGTTCTAAATAACTGAATGTACTATCGATTTCTTGTTTGAAACTATCGATAGAGTTAGAAGGTAATTGGTGTGTCTTATTACTTTCAAATTTAAGGTACGATTTAAAATCACTATAACCGTCAAAACCTAATTTGCGTGTAAATCTGTGAATGGTTGCATTCGAGGCATGTGTGAATTGCGCTAAATCTTGTATTTTCATATTTTTACATTCATCTATATGTGTATTGATAAAGTGAGCGATATGTAAATCATTATCATTAAGTTTATCAAAGTTTCGATTAATGTGTTCATCTAAAAACATATTCAACCTCCTTGAAAATAAATGTGTAATAGATCGTTATTACATTAAAATCTTGTATGTCATTATATATATTTGTGTATTGATATAGGTTTGATTATGCGTTTAAAACGAATGTATTACAAATACAACGATGTCATATATAAGGTCGTGAAAAAATTTTCACTATATGAAAAGATAATCTGATTATACAAAATACTTTCAAAATACGTCAATGTCGTTGTAGGTGTGTAAGCGTTTACTATATATTATATTTAAATAGTAAGACATCTATTTATAAATGAATCTAATTAGATGTATTGTTAGGAAAGATGATATGGAGGGAATAGAAGATGAATGCGATAAAGCGTTTCGGTAGTGCAATGATTGTACCGGTATTAATGTTCGCTTTCTTTGGGATAGTGCTTGGCTTTGCGACATTATTTAAAAATCCTACAATCATGGGGAGTTTAGCAGATCAACATACGTTTTGGTTTAAATTTTGGTCAGTAATAGAATCTGGTGGCTGGGTTATTTTTACGCATATGGAAGTTGTATTTGTTGTAGGTCTACCACTTTCTTTAGCTAAAAAAGCACCAGGTCATGCAGCACTTGCAGCATTGATGGGTTACTTAATGTTTAATACATTTATAAATGCCATTTTAACACAATGGCCACATACGTTTGGCGCTAATTTAGAAAAAGGCGTTGAAAATGTACCTGGTTTAAAATCAATTGCAGGTATTGCCACATTGGATACGAATATTCTAGGTGGTATTATTATTTCAGCTATTATTACTTGGATTCACAATAGATACTATAGTAAACGATTACCAGAAATGGTTGGTGTATTCCAAGGTTTAACATTTGTAGTTACGATTTCATTTTTTGTGATGTTACCATTAGCAGCAATTACTTGTGTTATTTGGCCAACTGTTCAGCACGGTATTGGTTCAATGCAACACTTTATCATTGCTTCAGGCTATATCGGTGTATGGTTGTATCACTTCTTAGAACGTGTATTAATACCAACAGGATTACATCACTTTATTTATGCACCAATTGAAGTTGGACCAGTAGTAGTCAATCACGGCTTGAAAGCTGAATGGTTACAACATTTAAATGAGTTTGCTAAGAGTACTAAGCCATTAAAAGAGCAATTCCCTTATGGCTTTATGCTTCAAGGAAATGGGAAAGTATTTGGATGTTTAGGTATTGCTTTAGCAATGTATGCTACGACACCTAAAGAAAATCGTAAAAAGGTGGCGGCACTACTTATTCCTGCCACATTAACAGCAGTCGTTGTAGGTATTACTGAGCCATTAGAGTTTACATTCTTATTCATCGCACCATACTTATTTGTTTTACACGCAGTTTTAGCAGCATCAATGGATACTTTAATGTACGCATTTGGTGTTGTAGGTAACATGGGTGGTGGCTTGTTAGACTTTATTTCAACAAACTGGTTGCCATTAGGTAAAGAACATTGGGGTACTTATGTTGCACAAGTTATTATCGGTCTGATATTTGTAGCGATTTACTTCTTCTTATTCAGATTCTTAATTTTGAAATTTGATATTCCATTACCTGGACGTAAGAAAACAGAAGAGGAAGTTAAATTATTTTCTAAGCAAGATTACAAAAATAAAAAAGGTGATAGCGTAGATTCTAAACGTGCTTCAACTGGTAATGAATACGAAGACAAAGCTGCATATTACCTCGACGGTTTAGGCGGCAAAGAAAATATCAAAGATGTTACTAACTGTACAACAAGATTACGCTTAACTGTTTATGATGAAAGTAAAGTTGCAGATACGGAATATTTCACGCATCAACAAATGGCACACGGATTAGTAAAGAGTGGTAAGAGTATCCAAGTTGTAGTAGGTATGACAGTACCACAAGTTCGTGAAGCATTTGAACAAATGGTTGAGGATCAATCGTCCGAAGATAAATAATACAAAAAAAGACACATCACTATACGCAATCATTGTAAATGATCATCGTATAGATGTGTCTTTTATTATGATATACGAGCTTTGCTCATAGATGACGATCTATAATTGGCAGATAGAATGTCGATATTTCTAGTTGCAATCGTATGTAACAATTTAGCAAATATTTCTGGCGTACATATAATATGTGCATGAGACTTATTCAACGTATAAGTGATATCAGTGTGATTTTGGAACATATTCATAATATCGATGACTTTGTCTTTAATGAAAGCATCTTGCAAGCCATCAATATTGATATCGAAACGCTTTGCAGATTGATATAAATTATCAGAATCAAGTAATTCATTTATTTTCTTTGGTGAAAGTACTTGGAAAATACTATACTGATGAAAACTTAAAAATGAAATGAAGTATGGAAGTTGTTGCTTTGGTAAGCTAATTTCTAATACATACTGATTAAACTGTTTGTTTATTGAGAATTGCAACGCATCACAAAATTGTACACTTTTGCATAACTTACTTAATTTTTTTCTAGTAGTACGGTCATTTAAACCGGCGATGTTGATGATGTATGTTTCGAATTTATCAATTAACATGTGAGGACCTCCCGAGGAATACATGGCATTAAATACACGTTTAATATTTATAAAGGTGACTTAATTTTGTTCAAGTTGATTTTACCACGCTTTTTTTCTTTATTCACTAAGACTTTTGAATGAAGTTTAAAATAATTGTTTATCAGTGATAAAATATTTGCAATAAGAAGAGAATGACTAAATAATCTTAATTTTCAGAAAAGTAATTGTAACCTTACTGGTCTTATGGTAATATTTTTCAATATTATCGACGAGGATGTGTTAACAATGTTTCAAAAATTGAGTATATTTGCCACGAAGAGTTTTTTGGTATGGATGTTAGTAGCAGCTGTTATTGGATTTATTTTCCCACAACATGTTGCGACATTAGGTAAATGGGTACCTTATTTACTTGGTATTGTTATGTTAGGTATGGGATTAACAATTACACCTAATGATTTCAAAATGGTCTTTAAAGCACCTAGAGCAGTAATTATTGGTGTCTGTCTACAATTCAGTATTATGCCCACATTAGCATTTATAATTGCAAAGTCTTTTCATTTACCACCTGATATTGCTGTTGGCGTAATATTAGTTGGATGTTGTCCGGGTGGGACATCAAGTAATGTAATGAGTTATTTAGCCAAAGCTAACGTAGCACTTTCTGTTTCTATTACGACGGTCTCTACGTTGCTAGCGCCATTCGTTACACCTGCGTTAATATATCTATTTGCAAATGAATGGTTGGAAGTATCTTTCGTGAGTATGTTGTGGTCAGTTGTTCAAGTTGTATTAATTCCAATTGCTTTAGGTATTGTTTTGCAAATTATTAATCGTAAAATTGCTGAAAAAGCTTCTACAGCTTTGCCAATTATATCAGTTGTTGCTATTTCATTAATTTTAGCAATAGTTGTAGGTGGCAGTAAGCACCAAATCTTAACTACAGGATTATTAATATTTTTAGTAGTTATTTTACATAACGTATTAGGGTATACGATTGGATATTGGTTAGCTCGTCTTTTAAAATTAGATCGACAAGATCAAAAAGCAGTCAGTATTGAAGTTGGAATGCAGAACTCTGGTTTAGCTGTGTCATTAGCAGCATTGCATTTTAATCCAATTGCAGCAGTACCAGGCGCAGTGTTTAGTTTCATTCATAATATAACAGGGCCTATTTTAGCAAAGTATTGGTCAAAAAAGTTATAATTGCACTAATAGAATGAAGTGGTCATCGGACTATGTTAAGCTTTGATAAAGAGAAAAAATAGAGGAGTAAATATATGTATAGAGCAGTTATATTTGATTTCGATGGAACAATAATAGATACGGAACAACATTTATTTAATGTTATTAATAAACATTTAGAGATGCATAATGCCGATCCTATAAGCATTGATTTTTATCGTTCTTCTATTGGAGGAGCAGCTACAGATTTGCATGACCATTTAATTAAAGCGATTGGTTCGGAAAATAAAGATAAACTTTATGAAGAACATCATCTTACTAGTACAACATTACCGATGATTGATACGATTAAATCATTGATGGCATTTTTAAAGCAACGTCACATTCCTATGGCAATTGCCACAAGTAGTGTGAAAGCGGAAATAATGCCCACCTTTAAAGCATTAGGTCTAGACGATTATATAGAGGTAGTTGTTGGTAGAGAAGATGTTGAACAAGTTAAACCTGACCCTGAATTATATTTATCTGCAGTACAACAATTAAATTATATGCCGACACAATGTTTGGCTATTGAAGATTCTGTAAATGGTGCAACAGCCGCGATTGCAGCTGGATTAGATGTTATTGTTAATACGAATAAAATGACAAGCGCACAGGACTTTTCTAATGTAGATTATGTAGCAAAAGATATTGATTACGATCAAATTGTAGCGCGTTTCTTTACGAAATAGGAGGCGTATCATGATGGGTTACATTATATTGTTTTTTCTAGCTGGTCCAGTAATTTTAGGCGTTGGAAATTTGGTGATTGGTCCTATATTTAACAAACAGACACCATTTCGCGTGCAAGTAAGATCTTTTGTTGTTGGTTCAATGATTTACTTAATACTCGCAACAATTGGCTATTTTTTACTATTACAAGGTAAACTTTAACGAGAAAACCACCTTACCTCATTAAATGGACGACCATATGTATGTGAAATGGTAGAACGTTCATGTTTATGTATGAGATAGGGTGGTTTAAATAGTTACATATATTTTAATAATAACGTCACGATGATAAGTACAATTAAGATAATATCTATGCCTACCATAATTGTAGCTCTTGTTGCATTACTTCCTTGTTCTTTTGCTGATTTCATAGCACGGTAGTTTGGCACAAAGCTAATAATTAGTAAGATTAATACAATTACACCAATTAATGCTGTTGTCATGATGAACGACCTCCTTTATTTTTTTCAATCAATTCCCAAATAAACGTAGCAATCACACCGATGATTAACCCAGTGATGACACCGATTTGTACCGTTAAAAATATGGCGCCGAAAATGATACCAATAATTAATGCAATCGGTAAAGTCGTACCGAGTTTAATCTTGCGCTCTGGAGAATTAATAATAGTAAATACTGTAAGACAAATGAGTATGAAAGCAAGTGTTGCAATAATAGTTCTTCCAACTAAATATAGGATGTCAGGTTTTTCCATACCGATATAATTTATGATGAAAAATGCTACAGCAAAGAGTACCGATATTTTTGTAGCACGTAGCAGTATTTGTTTTAACATTGATATACTCCTTTTTAATATTATTAAAATTATATCATAATTACCAAGAATAGCTGAAGTTGTATGTGACTCAACGGTACTTGAGCAACTTTTTTAATTTTTTAGAAAAATCACAAAATAATTGTTTGCAAAGTTGCAAAAGCCTGCTATAGTAGTTCTGTAAACGATTGCATGGTATGCAAATATTAATGTACCAAAATCGATAATTTATAGTATAATTACGGCAATAAGTTTTTTTATGGATTTATTTAGTATCAATCAGAGATGGGGTAAGAAGTTATGGAGAACAATGAACTACAAAGGGGATTGAGTGCCCGTCAAATTCAAATGATTGCACTTGGTGGTACGATTGGCGTGGGGCTTTTCATGGGTGCGACAAGTACAATTAAATGGACAGGCCCATCAGTTATCCTTGCATATTTAATTGCGGGTATCTTTTTATTTTTAATCATGAGAGCAATGGGGGAAATGATTTATTTAAACCCTACAACAGGATCATTTGCAACATTTGCAAGTGATTATATACATCCTGCAGCAGGTTATATGACAGCATGGAGTAATATATTCCAATGGATTGTAGTTGGTATGAGTGAGGTCATCGCAGTAGGAGAATATATGAAGTTTTGGTTCCCGGAATTGCCAACTTGGATTCCTGGTGTTATTGCTATTTTATTATTAATGGCAGCGAATTTATTCTCGGTAAAAGCGTTTGGAGAATTTGAATTTTGGTTTGCTTTAATTAAAGTTGTAACAATTATTTTAATGATTATTGCTGGTTTTGGTCTTATTTTCTTTGGTTTTGGAAATGGTGGCCATGCGGTAGGTATTTCTAATCTATGGACAAATGGCGGATTTATGCCAAATGGTATTGTTGGTTTCTTCTTTGCATTATCAATTGTAATTGGTTCATACCAAGGTGTGGAACTGATAGGTATTACGGCAGGTGAAACTAAAGATCCTCAGAAAAATATCGTTAAAGCAGTGAATGGTGTTATCTGGAGAATTTTAATTTTCTATTTAGGCGCTATTTTTGTTATTGTTTCAGTGTATCCTTGGAATCAATTAGGAGACATTGGAAGTCCGTTTGTTGCAACATTTGCTAAAATCGGTATTACATTTGCAGCTGGATTAATTAACTTTGTTGTATTAACTGCAGCAATGTCAGGATGTAACTCAGGTATTTTCAGTGCGAGTCGTATGATTTATACACTTGCTCATAAAGGTGAAATGCCGAAAATATTTACTAAAATCATGAGAAATGGTGTACCATTGTACACTGTTGTAGCAGTATCTCTTGGTATTTTAATTGGTGCTTTATTAAACGTAATTTTACCTTTATATATCGATGGAGCGAAGAGTATTTTCGTATACGTTTATAGTGCGTCTATTTTACCAGGTATGATTCCTTGGTTTATGATTTTATTCAGTCATTTACGTTTTAGAAAATTACACCCTGAAGAATTGGAAGGTCACCCATTCAAAATGCCTGGTGGCGCAGTAACTAACTATTTAACAATCTTATTCTTAATATTAGTATTGGTTGGTATGGTATTTAATGTTGAAACTAGAATATCAGTGCTTATTGGTGTCATCTTCTTAACGATTGTAACGATTTATTATTTTATTAGATATAATAAAAATAATGTAAAAGCAAAATAGTATGATTATAATGTGCGCTTATCTTATGACAAACTTGGCCCTAGCTTATTAAAGTTAAATAGCCAAAGAATGTTATGAGTAGGCGCATTTTTTTATAAATATAGCTTAAATCGAAGTTGTAGTGTGAAAAACTTATAAGTGGCAATATTATCGTTAGTTTTTACTGTGGGCTTTAAAATAAAAAATAGCATTATTAAAATAACAAACGCAATTGATATATGGAATGAATCCGTTAATCAACTGCGTTTGTTTTTAATATAAGAAATTGAATGGCCTTATCAAATCATTGGTCATATGCGTATGTTATACAAGATAAAAGACATGTAAGCTTTGAAAATGATGCATAAATTATTATATGACATGATTAAAGAATTTATATAAGACTGTTAATGTTTAAAGTTAATATTTGATAAATGTTTACGATAGTTATCTAAAGCCATTTTAGATTGTGTTATGAAATCTAATGATGCGTGATAATTTAATGCAACATAACGATAATATAAAATATCAATAGTGAACATTTGAGCAAATAATGAAGTTGTTGCTCCCATATGCATCTCATTTTCATCAGTTTTCCCATAAGTTAAAACAATATTTGATGCCTGTGCTACGGGATTATCCCTTGTACTAGTAATTGTAATTATAGGTATATGGTAGTCATCAATAACTTTAACCATTGATTGCATTTCACTTTGCGTACCATTGTTAGTAATAAGAATAACACTGTCGTTCGAATTGTGAGTTGCTAATAATGTAGCAAAAATATGTGTTTCTTGAACAAGTTGAATATTAAGACCTATTCTTGATAACTTTTGGTATAAGTCGGTAGCAACTACAAAAGATGCGCCAAAACCATATATAAAAATCGTCTCAGAACGTTTTAAACAATGACATATTTGATCAATAGTTTTATCATTTAATTCGTTATTTGCATGATTAAGTGCGCGTGTAGTACGTGTATGGAGTTTAGTTCTTAAAGATTCTGTGCTTTCGTTATTCATTAATTCAACATTGTAAATTGATGATGCTTTAGGAACATATTTAGATATATTTATTTTCAAGTCGTGAAAACCGCCATCAGTAATTTTCTTGCTGAATCGAATGACTGATGATGTACTAATATCTAATAAGCTTGCTAAGTCTTGAGACCTCATTTTAATCACCTTTTGAGGTGAATTTAGTATAAATTTAGCTATCTTTTTTTCATTTTTAGTCATATATGGATATTGACTATCTATTTCTGTTAGTACGTTTGACATATTAATCACTCCACTTTAACGCAATATATTTTATTAGCGTTGGCTATTGTTGTTTAACGCGATGGTATTTACAACTTGTAACGTAAGAGAATGAAAAATAAGCTGAATATGTTGTTTGTTTAATGATATTGAATTGTAAAACTGTAAATTTTTTTAAGATGTATAGATAAAAAATAGCATACTCCCATGTGCAAATAATATATCAATATATTGATATATTACCGTAAGTCATACTGTATATTCCCAATTTATACATTATGTACTCATCTATTTAAATCTTAGTAAATGTAGTTATATAAGACTAAATCTACCATCTTAATCATTATGATTATAACTCGATTAATGCATCTTTACAATTTGAAGAAACTTTTTAATTGTATAATTTATGTAATAAAGTGAATTTTAATAAATAACTTGTTTAAATGACATTTTATGAAAAATAGGTTAATGGGCAAATTTAATTGCAAATAATGCGTTAGATAGTTCTGTATGATAAAAATTAAGATATTGAATTTTGTTACCATAGTCGACTTGTCGGAGGGGACGTTTATTAAGTAGTGTTATAATTTCATAATAGGAAACTTGATTTTCGTTTATTATATATGATGTTTCAAAGCCTTTGAACTTATTCAATTCATTAGTAACTATTTGGTTAAATTTATAAATATGCGTTTGAATGTTCCAATCTGTCATTAAAGTATTATATTTAATCGTATCAATGATTTGAATCAAATTAGTAATTTGTTGTCTCATATACTTAGTTTCGTTTATCATGTAGAAGTACCTCCAAAAATCAATTATTAAACAGGAAAGGATATAACAGTGGAAAATGAAAAAAAGAAATACACGTTTAAAGATATAGCATGGAGAGATTTGCTTATAATTCCAATTATAGGTGTTATATTTTATGCACTCACAATTGCAGCTTACATAGGACCAATTTTGTTTGGTTATTATGAAATCGATAGTAATCTGATATTTGTAGCGACTATCACACAAGCTTTAGCATATACGATTGGGATTGGCGCATTTTATTTATTTCATTTAAAAGTGATGCCATCAAGGCTTCGAGCTGGTTTTGCGTATATCAAAAAATATTGGCTTAGATTGTCAATAACGTATATTATTGCTCTCATCTTAATTTATACATATGAATATATGACACAGTTTCTACCTAAACATTTGCAATATAGTGAAACAGCCAATGAACTTGAGCTAAATAAAATGTTTGAAGTGCCTGCATTTTTACCTGTAGCATTCTTATTAATTGTGATTGTAGGTCCAATAGTTGAAGAAATCGTATTTAGACATATTTTAATTGGAGAATTAGGTAAGAAGTTTAATTTTATAGCTATGAGTATTGTTTCGGTGTTCTTATTTGCATTTATTCATGTGACTGATGCAAAGTCGCCGTTTGAGTTTGGTCCATATCTCATACTATCCATCATATTAGTTTTCACTTATTTAAAATCTGGAAGAAACCTAGGTTCAACAATTGCATTACATATAGCAAATAATTTTGTTTCTTTCGTTATATCAGTAATAAGTATTTATGCGTAGATAAAGAGGTCGGGACATTAAGTTTTTAGGCAATGAAAAAAGCTGATTTCTATTAATTATTTGATAGAAATCAGCTTTTTTGATATGCATTTTATTATGAAACTGAATAAATAAAGATTCAATTAGCGCATCAGTATTAGGATTCACTCTAAAAAGATTAATAGTTTTATAAGAAGGTGTTTGATCTTGAGCTAACCACATCATTCGAATACTGTTATGAAGTAATTTTTCTATTCTACGGCCAGAAAATTCAGATTGAGTATATGAATATGAGGTGATTTTTAACATCATTTTTAGATGATAGGATGTTGCGCCACGATGATGTCTGAATTCATCGAATTCGCTATCAGCTATCTTTTTAACAATTTCATTAACATATCGCGAAATATCATTTTGAGGAATTCTAACAGCAGTTTCTATTGGTAGTGTAAGTTGGGCAAAGTGTTTTATTTTTTTAAGTATTTCAAAGTAAAATTACATGTTAATACGTAGTATTAATGGCGAGACTCCTGAGGGAGCAGTGCCAGTCGAAGACCGAGGCTGAGACGGCACCCTAGGAAAGCGAAGCCATTCAATACGAAGTATTGTATAAATAGAGAACAGCAGCAAGATATTTTCTAATTGAAAATCATCTTACTGCTGTTTTTTAGGAATCGATGGGGTTTAAAAATTGATGATAGTTATCAATGGATATGTCTCTGGTTTGAATCGTCTTACCGAATGAATACGAAATATCTATAATATTTTTAATTTCGAGTTCGGCAGTTTTGTCTTGAGCAATGTCATAAATGACTGCATGCCAATGTCCATGTTTACACAAAAGGCCAATAAATATAACGTTTTCAGCTTTAATATTATCATCAACCCTATGATCTACTAACATCACATTTCGTTCTGTACAATAAATTAAAATGTCGGAAAACAGCATTGGGAGTGTCATATGTTGTGTGTCATCAAATTTAATATAAAAGTCCATGCGTTTAAGCAATTTTCTTAAGCGTGTTTGTGGAAGACTTAAACATTGTTTTATAATTGCGTTGATTTCGCTTTTATATGGTAATGTCGAGTACGACTGACTTTCATTAAGCACTAAAAATAAGGCCGATAATTGTGTTTCAGATAAGTTTAATGCAATTTTAGATTGTGCTTGTTGTATTTGGTAACCACCATTTTTCCCATAATGCGCATAAATTTTAACACCTTGATTTTCTAAATCATCAATATCTCTTAAAATTGTGCGTTTGGATACGTTGCAATATTTAGCTAATTCTAAAGCGGTCATTTTTTTATTTTGTTGAATTGCAGTAATTATTAAATTTTGCCTTTCAGCTTTATTCATGACAGCCACCTCCTAAAAGATGATATATTACACAAAGTATAACATAAGAGTGACAATGAGGACATTTTCAATATCTTTTAAAAAAAATCGGAAAAATTTTGTGGAAAACGCTTACATTTTAAAAAAGATTGTGCTATGATATTACTTGTAACAGGGGGAGCGATTAAACAAAGGGGGAGAGCTATATAACAGATAGCTTTTAATCGTTCAAGTTACATCACAACATCTTCAATATTTATTACTTACTTTCCTTTCTATTTGTCGGCTAGCACGTGACTAGCCGATTTTTTTATGCATAAAATGAAGAAGTCTTCAGTTGTATTGTTGATTCTTTTAATTTAGGGTAATAATAAAATGATAATGATATGAGAAGTGGTGGACGAAATGACAGATAAAACATTACAGCAAATAGATAAGTTAATATGTTCGTGGTTGAAACAAATAGACAATGTTATTCCGCAATTAATTATGGAAATGACTACAGAAACTAAGCGTCATCGATTTGATTTAGTTACAAATGTAGATAAACAGATTCAACAACAATTTCAACAATTTTTAGCAACATATTTTCCGGAACACCAACTATTAGCGGAAGAAAAAAGTAATGCAATGATTACGAATGAAATTAATCATTTATGGATTATGGATCCCATTGATGGAACTGCCAATTTAGTAAAACAGCAAGAAGATTATTGTATTATATTGGCGTATTTTTATGAAGGTAAACCAATGTTATCGTACGTATATGATTATCCGCATAAAAAGCTTTATAAAGCAATACGAGGAGAAGGTGCTTTTTGTAATGGAATTAAGATGGAAGAACCACCATCGTTAAAATTGGAAGACGCTATTATATCGTTTAATGCACAAGTGATGAATCTAGATACGGTGCAAGATTTATTTGACGCCTCATTTAGTTATCGTTTAGTTGGTGCTTGCGGATTAGATTCTATGCGAGTGGCAAAAGGTCAATTTGGGGCACATATTAATACAAATCCTAAACCTTGGGACATTGCTGCACAGTTTTTATTTGCAGAACTATTGAATCTAAAAATGACGACTTTAGATGGTAAGGCAATTGATCATTTAAAGGGTGCACCTTTTATTATAAGTAATAAAGCATGTCATGAAACGGTACTTAAAATTTTAAATGCAAATGGTGGTTATCAAAAATACAGATAGATATTCTCTAGAGATAAAAAATGATAAAAAATAGTTATACGTCTACAGAAGTATAGTAAAAAAATTATTTTACTATATAATAAATAGAGAAAACAGACAAAGTATGTAAGGAATAGTAAAGGAGTGGTGGGATTGAAACGTTCGTCTAAAAGTAAAATGAGCCTACCGAAAAAAATATTTTTATGGGTATTCGGTATTTTAGTAATCTTAGCGATTGTAGCTGTTGTGTATGTAGCTGCTAAAATTTTTATTACTGGTAATAAGATACACAATCCGTTAGATCGCAATCATTCAGAATTAAGAGATAAAAAAGTGAGTTTAAACGATGGTGATCCATTCACAATCGCTTTATTTGGTGTCGATTCAGATGCTGATCGTAAGAAAAAGGGTGGCGGAGAGCGTAGTGATAGTATTATGATTTTATCTATCAACCCTAAAACGAAGAAAACTGAAATAGTAAGTATACCGCGTGATACAAGAGCGGAAATTGTTGGCCGTGGTACTACTGAAAAAATTGCACATGCCTATGCATATGGTGGACCAAATATGGCTGTTAAATCACTTGAAAAATTAATGAATGTGCCAATTGATCATTATGCGACAATCGATATGGATGGTTTGCATAATATGATAGATAGCATCGGCGGTGTTGATGTAGTAAGTAATGATACATTCACTGTTGATGGTGTTCGTTTTACAAAAGGACAGCAGACACATGTAAATGGTGATCAAGCATTGAAGTTTATTAGAAGTCGTAAAGAAGAAGGTGCTGGTGGTGACTTTGGTCGACAACAACGTCAGCAAATTGTACTTGAAGCGATGGCTAATAAGATTGCAAGTCCATCATCGATTACACATTTTAATAGTCTAATGAATGAAATTCAAAATAATGTTAAAACAGATTTAACATTAGGTGATTTGAATACGATTAGAAGCAATTATAAAGATGCTAATGACACGATTAATAAACATCAATTGAGTGGTCAAGGCGGCATTCAAAGTGACGGATTGTACTACTTCATTCCTAGTGAGCAGTCAAAAGCTGAAAGTACTAAGTTATTAAAAGATAATCTAGAGTAGTAAACTAAGGGAAAATAAGTTATCAAAATTGTACACAAATTAATTAGATAGAATGATCTGTAAATAGAATAACGAATAGAACTAATAGCCCGTAAATAGAAGGTGATAACACTTTGTATTTATGGGCTATTTTATTTAATGCCTGATTTGATTTTTATAAATTAATCCATTACAAATTTAATTTAAAGATAAATATTACCTTCTAAATGATAGTAGATATTTATCAAACTTGGGTTATTAATTTTCAGAAAAAGGGTATTTATAAATAGTATAACGATTTTTAGGTGAGGTGATTATTAAATATTGTCATTAATAAGGTTGTGAAAGATATGGCAAAAAGCGTGAAACAGATAATTGGAAAACTAATAATGATAATTATTTTCAATTAAACAAAAAGATGATTTAATTTCGCGCAAAATATTTCAAATAAAAATGATTGTAAAAAGGCAAAATACAAAATTTCACTTAACAACTAGTACATAAAGTAATACAATTAAATTAATTCTATCTGAAAGATGTGTGGGGCATCGTTATTTTAGGTGGATATGAGCAATTTATTAAAAGTCATTTACGGAAAATATATATAGACGGGGTGAGTAATATGCAAGAACATTTGGTGGTTACACTTGATGGAAAAGATTATCTTGTAGAACCAGGTACGAATTTACTTGAATTTATTAAATCACAAGATACTTTTGTACCTTCAATTTGTTATAACGAGTCGATGGGACCAATTCAAACATGTGATACATGTACTGTTGAAATTGACGGTAAAATTGAACGTTCATGTAGTACGGTGATTGATCGTCCAATGACTGTAAATACTGTGAACAATGATGTGAAAGATGCTCAAAAAGAAGCGCTTGATCGAATTTTAGAAAAGCATATGCTGTATTGTACAGTATGTGATTATAATAATGGTGATTGTGAAATTCATAATACGATGGATGCATGGGGGCTTCAGCATCAAACGTATGAATATAAAGAGAAGCCATATGAAAAGGATTATGGTCCATTTTATCGTTATGATCCAAATCAATGTATCTTATGTGGGCGTTGTGTAGAAGCATGTCAAGATATCGAAGTGAATGAAACTATTAGAATTGATTGGGATCGTGAACATCCACGTGTTATTTGGGATAATGATGTACCGATTAATGAGTCTTCATGCGTATCTTGTGGTCAATGTGCGACGGTATGTCCATGTAATGCCATGATGGAAGTGAATATGGAAGGTAATGCGGGTTATATGACTGATACGGAACCTGGTTCATTAGCAGCAATGATTGATTTAACTAAAAAAGCAGAACCTGGTTATGGTCCACTATTTGCAATCTCAGATTCAGAAGCAGAAATGCGTAAAGAGCGTATTAAGAAAACTAAAACAGTGTGTACTTATTGTGGTGTGGGTTGTTCATTTGAAGTTTGGACTAAAGATAGAGAAATTTTAAAAGTACAACCATCACATGATTCTCCAGCAAATAAAATTGCGACTTGTGTTAAAGGTAAGTTTTCATGGGGACATATTAATTCAGATCAACGATTAACTAAACCACTAGTAAGGAAAAATGGTGAGTTCCATGAAGTAGAATGGGATGAAGCTTTAAATGTCATTGCAGATAATTTTACATCTATTAAAGAAAAGTATGGCCCAGATGCACTATCATTCATTTCTTCTTCTAAAGCGACGAATGAAGAATCGTATTTAATGCAAAAATTAGCAAGACAAGTTATTGGCACAAATAACGTTGATAACTGTTCAAGATATTGCCAAGCACCTGCAACAAAAGGCTTATTTAGAACGGTTGGACACGGCGGTGACTCAGGTAGTATTGAAGATTTAGAAAAAGCGGCAATGTCTGTATTGATAGGTACCAATACAGCCGAAGCACACCCAGTTATTGCATCACGCATGAAACGTGCTCAAAAATTATTTGGACAAAAAATACATGTGTTTGATATTAGAAAACATGAAATGGCTGAACGTGCGGATCGTTTTTATCAACCGAAACCAGGTACGGATTTAGCGTGGTTAAGCGCAGTGACTAAGTATATTATTGATCATGATTTACACGATAAAGCATTTATCGATGAGTGGGTAGATGATTTTGATGAATATTACAAATCATTAGAAACATTTACAATGGCTTTTGCTGAAGAAGCAACAGGTATTCCTGAATCAGAATTGATTAAATTTGCTGAAGAATGTGCTAAAGCTGAATCTGTTGTAATTTGTTGGGCAATGGGTATTACACAACAAGACATTGGTAGTGACTCAAGTACAGCGATTTCAAACTTATTATTAGTAACAGGTAATTATCGTCGTCCTGGTACTGGTGCGTATCCATTACGTGGACATAATAATGTTCAAGGATGTAGTGATATGGGAAGTATGCCTGATAAGATTACTGGTTATCAAAGTATTGAAGCGGATGATATTCGCGCTAAATTTGAAAAAGAATATGGCGTTAAATTGAATCCAAAAGCTGGTAAAGATAATCATGAAATGGTAGAAGGTATACATGACGGAGAAGTACACTCATTGTACTTATATGGTGAAGATACGGGTATTGTGGATTCAAATATTAATTTTGTACAAGCTGCGTTTGAAAAATTAGATTTCATGGTAGTCCAAGATGAATTTTTAACATTCACAGCAACATACGCAGATGTTGTATTGCCAGCAAGTCCTTCACTTGAAAAAGACGGTACTTTTACAAATACCGAACGTCGTATTCAACGTTTATACCAAGCATTAGAACCTCTTGGTGATTCAAAACCTGACTGGAAAATTTTCCAAGCAATTGCTAATAGATTAGGATTTGATTGGAATTACAAGCATCCTAGTGAAATTATGGATGAAGTAGCACGCTTAACACCTCTATATGCTGGGGTAAGTTATGATCGTTTAGAAGGATTCAATAGTTTACAATGGCCAGTACAACCTGATGGTACTGATGAGCCTATTCTATACTTAGAAGGATTCAATTTTGATAATGGTAAAGCAAAATTATTCCCATTATCATTTGATAATTACTTTAAGCAAGATGAAATTTATGATATTCATGTAAACAATGGTCGATTGTTAGAGCACTTCCATGAAGGTAATATGACTTATCAAACACCAATGATTAAATACAAAGTGCCACGTGCATTTGTTGAAATTTCTCCAGAGCTTGCTGAAGATAGAGGCATTCATGAAGGTGCAGAAGTTAAGCTGATTTCTGAAACAGGAGAAGCGGTATTACAAGTTCACGTGACAGATCGTGTTAAAGGTAAAGAAATCTATATTCCATTAAATAATGATGCGATGGAAAATGGAGATCTAGGTGCAATTAACTTATTAACTAATAGTGATGTTGATCAATACACGGATACACCATCTTATAAACGTACTAGCTGTCGTTTGGAGGTAATTACGAAACGTGGTAAGTCACCGTTGAATCCTAATAATTTCCGTGTCAATAAAAAACGTCATCCGCAGTACAGTGTTCAAGTACAGAAAAAATGGGAACGTTCAGATTATGTTTTCCCGGGAAATCAGGTGGATAAATAATGGCTGAGAGAATATCTTCTAAAATTAGACGCTTAGAAAAATCAGAAGAACAAATTAAGTTAGAAAGTTTAAATGAAGTTACAGAGGCAATTGCAGCGAATAAAGATAGTATATTAAAAGCAATCAAGCTTATTAAAACATTAGATGATGCAAAACTATTAGATGCTTTAAATGGTGCAATTCGAGGACGTCAAGTCATCATAAATAAATTTGCAGTTGAACTTAATAAAGATATTTATACAGGGCTATTATCTAATATGGCTTCAATGGTATTTTTATTAGGTGAACTCAATGTATCAGATTTAAGCGACTTCCTAAATAAAGTTAATAAAGGATTACACGTTGCCAATCAAGCGAGTCCAAATGCTAAGACAACTATAAGAAGTCTATTGGGCGTATTGAAAGATGACGACATGAACCGTAGTTTAACATACATGCTTAATATGCTAAAAGGTATGTCTCGAGAAGAATAACATTACAATGAAAAAGTGTTTCTACATGCAAGCAGTGTAGGAGCACTTTTTTTAATTTTTGTAAAAATTAAAAAGGGTGTTTTTGATGGAATAAATGAATAATATTGAAAAACAAAAAAATCACGTGCTATTGTGAATCAATCATCGACAGGCCTATGAAACATCATGTATTATTATGATTATGTAAGTTATTTAAATAAAAAGGGTGAGTGCATATTAATTCGAGAATGTTAAAAACGTCAGCTGTAATTTCTAATACATTATTAGTCATAGGTTTAGTCTGTCTATTTATGATGAAATTAGTGTTAGCTATTACTTTTTTTGCTGTTTCATTATCAATTAGTCTAGTTGTCTTTAATATGATGTTCAGAGATAGAACAACGATGAAAGTAATCGTTAACGCTTCTTTTTTAATCGTAATATTAGCGATTGTAGTGGCATATTTTTTATTGTCTAAGTAAGAAAAATGAGGTTTTGTCTATATGAAGAAGAATTTCAAGTTACGCATTTCAACGCTACTATTGATAGTTATTTTAGTTGTTTTTGCTGTATTACTCATCGTGAATGAAACTAAATTGTTTAAAAATGATGTGAATTACTCTTTTGATGAGGCTGTTTCAATGCAACAAGGGAAAGGTATTGTACAGACAAAAGAAGAGGATGGTAAATTTGTTGAAGCAAATAATAATGAAATTGCTAAAGCAATGACTATTTCACATAAAGACAATGATATGAAGTATATGGATATCACAGAAAAAGTGCCAATGTCGGAATCTGAAGTTAACCAATTGCTAAAAGGTAAGGGGATTTTAGAAAATCGAGGGAAAGTTTTTCTAGAAGCTCAAGAAAAATATGAGGTTAATGTCATTTATCTTGTTAGCCATGCACTAGTAGAAACAGGTAACGGCAAATCAGAATTAGCAAAAGGCATTAAAGTTGGAAAAAAACGCTATTACAACTTTTTTGGTATAGGAGCATTCGATAGTAGTGCTGTTCGTAGTGGGAAAAGTTATGCTGAAAAGGAACAATGGACATCACCAGATAAGGCGATTATTGGTGGTGCAAAGTTCATTCGTAATGAATATTTTGAAAACAATCAACTGAATTTATATCAAATGCGATGGAATCCAGAAAATCCTGCGCAACATCAATATGCGAGTGACATTCGCTGGGCAGATAAAATTGCCAAATTAATGGATAAATCCTATAAGCAGTTTGGTATAAAGAAAGATGATATTAGACAAACATATTATAAATAAGACATCGGTGCTTAAAGGAGCTGGAACAATTTATTGTTTCGAGCTCCTTTAGCGCATTCTGAGTGTGTTAGTTAAATGGATTTTAACCTAACAAAAAACGCTATATAGCATCAAATATGCTATATCCCACATCATTGTTACAAATGTACATTATGTAAATGAATATTGCTGTCTAAATGTGCATGTAATGTACAATGGTGCAGATAATACACTTAAGTCCTTAAAAATGAAACGTTAGTTCCAAGAGTCATTTTTAAACAATAGTGCATGTGATAAAATAGAAAAGAATGAAAAATATAGAGGTGACAATATGAAGATAGCAATTATAGGTGCAGGCATCGGTGGATTAACAGCTGCTGCATTATTACAAGAACAAGGTCATACTATTAAAGTCTTTGAAAAAAATGAGTCAGTTAAAGAAATTGGCGCTGGGATTGGTATCGGAGATAATGTGCTTAAAAAACTAGGTAATCATGACTTAGCTAAAGGTATTAAAAATGCTGGGCAAATCTTATCTACAATGACAGTGTTAGATGACAAAGATCGCCTGTTAACTACTGTTAAATTAAAAAGTAATACATTGAATGTGACGTTACCACGCCAAACATTAATTGACATTATTAAATCTTATGTAAAAGATGATGCAATATTTACAAATCATGAAGTCACGCATATAGATAATGAGACAGATAAAGTTACCATACATTTCGCGGAACAAGAGAGTGAAGCATTTGATTTATGTATTGGTGCTGATGGAATTCATTCTAAAGTGAGACAATCTGTAAATGCTGACAGTAAAGTATTATATCAAGGGTATACATGCTTTAGAGGTTTAATTGATGATATTGATTTAAAGCATCCGGATTGTGCAAAAGAATACTGGGGAAGAAAAGGAAGAGTAGGTATTGTTCCGTTATTAAATAATCAAGCATATTGGTTCATTACAATTAACTCGAAGGAAAACAATCATAAATATAGTTCGTTTGGTAAACCTCATTTGCAAGCATACTTTAATCACTATCCAAATGAAGTTAGAGAGATCTTAGACAAACAAAGTGAAACAGGTATCTTATTGCATAATATTTATGATTTGAAACCACTCAAATCTTTTGTTTATGGTCGTACTATTTTACTAGGAGATGCAGCACATGCGACAACGCCTAATATGGGGCAAGGTGCTGGACAAGCAATGGAAGATGCTATCGTATTAGTAAATTGTTTTAACGCATACGACTTTGAAAAAGCATTACAGCGTTATGATAAAATACGTGTCAAACATACTGCAAAAGTAATTAAGCGTTCTAGAAAAATCGGTAAAATTGCCCAATATCGTAGTTGTTTATTTGTTGCAGTTAGAAATCGTATTATGAAAATGATGCCAAATGCATTAGCAGCTGGACAAACTAAATTCTTATATAAATCGAAAGAAAAATAATACAACAATATGAAAACCCCCGTATGTTGAAATGAGAGCTCAACATATGGGGGTTCTTGTTTTTATAATAAATTCAATTATTAGTTAACGACAAATTGTGGTTTCTCACCTTGAACGGCACTAATTGCAGCATTAGCAACAATTTTAGACATCATGTCACGTGCTTCAAATGTAGCATTACCAATATGCGGTGTTAATACTACATTATTAAGTGATTTTAAGTCATCGGTAATATCTGGTTCAAATTCATATACATCAAGTGCAGCACCTTCAATTTCATTATCTTTCAATGCTTGCACTAGTGCTTGTTCGTGCACGATTGGACCACGAGAGGCATTGATTAAATACGCCGTAGATTTCATCATTTTAAATTGTTCTGTATCAATTAAATGATGCATTTTAGGATTATAAGCAGCGTTGATAGTGATAAAATCTGCATTCTTTAATAGTGTATCTAAATCTACATATTTTGCACCGATTTCTCGTTCTTTTTCTTCTTTGCGATTAGGTCCAGTGTATAGCACATCCATGTCAAATGCTCTTGCACGACGAGCTACTGCACTACCAATTTCACCTAAACCGATAATGCCGATTGTTTTCCCAGATACTTCTCTACCTCTGAAAAATAAAGGTGCCCATCCGTCAAATCCAGTTGTACGTGATAATTGGTCCCCTTCAACAATACGACGCGCTACTGCAAGTACTAATCCAATTGTTAAATCAGCAGTCGCGTTTGTTGATGCTTTAGGTGTGTTTGTAACATCTATACTTTTTTCTCGGGCATACTCGATATCAATATTATTAAAACCAGCGCCATAGTTGGCAATGATTTTTAAGTCTTTACCAGCATCGATAACATCTTTATCAACGTTTGTAGATAATAAACTAATTAAGGCAGTCGCGTTTTTAACACCTTTAATTAAAGTGTCTTTATCGACTAATCCTTTACCTTCATACATTTCAACTTCAAAATGTTCTTGTAAAAGTTTTAAACCTACTTCTGGTATTGCACCAGCAACATAAACTTTTTCCATAAAAGATCACTCCTTTTATCTTAGTATAGTAGAAGATTAGACAGTATACAACTATGTCATGATGTCTTGTGTATCAATGATGTAAGCGCGTACTTTTGATGGAGGTGATATAACTTAGGCACTGTAGAACTATGAATATTGTAATGTGGAAAAACTGGATCAATTAAATTAGATAACGTAGTTTTAAAGTTAATAGTATTAGAAAAAATTAATATTATGAATATGGGAGGAAATATAAATAAGTAGGTGGCAACGAAAAATAGCAAAAAAAGAGCTTCTCCTATAAAGGAAAGCTCAAAGTTTTTTGATGACATATGTACTAGAATTAAGTTTCAAGACAATATGTATCATCGTGTTTATATTAAATATGGATGTAGTTGTAGTTACCTGCTTCACTTGCAGAAATAGTTCTAGAACTTACTGAGAAAGGTCCGCCACTATAATTCATTTCTGAAATTGTAACTGAACCATCACTGTTTACACTTTCTACATATGCAACGTGACCAAATGGCCCTTCAGAAGATTGTAGGATAGCGCCTTTAGAAGGTGTATGATTTACTGTGAATCCAGCACCTTGTGCAGCAGCAGCCCAATTATTAGCATTTCCCCAAGTAGAACCGATTTCTCCGCCAACTTTATCATATACATACCAAGTACATTGTCCTGCAGTGTATAAGTTACCAGAATGTGAAATTGATGATGTAGTTGTCGTAGTTGTTGTAGTCGTTGTAGTTTGAGTCGTGTTGTAGTTATAGTTGTTGTAATTTGTATAATTTTCAGCAGCATCTGCATGATGTGCTTGACCTACTAATGCTGTGCCGATTCCTGCTGTTAACGTAGTTGCTGTTACTAATTTTTTCATGAATAAAGTCCTCCAAAGTTCTATATCTTTTTTTATAAATAAAACGTAGCGACTGTTTTATTCTCACATCTCGAATTGATGACAATAGTTACTTTAACAAAATTAATGCTTCTTGTGGGGAATGTTATTGATTTGTAAAAGAATAAAAAAACTTTGACTAATTTTGTAATAAAAATTAGTCAAAGTTACAATGAGATTAACAGATAATTAATAGGAAATATTTATTTGTAATATGTTTAAATAAATCGAATTGTTAAAGGTATTACATATTCTTGGCCATTATAATATTTGACACACGCAATAATTGTGAATACAAAAGATAATATTGAGAAAGCGAATATGGATAAAATACCGATAAATGTAATGATGAAACCTATAATGATAATGAAACTAATATCGGTAGCAATTAGGAAAACGCCTATTAAAGTGATAACGACTAAAACGATAGACCAAATAATATAAGAAATCGTATAGTTAAGATAATTTTTTCCAGCACGATCAACTAGTTTCGATTCATCTTTTTTCAATAACCATATAATCAGTGGACCAATAATAGATGTGAATAAACTTAATAAATAGATAAGCATCGCCATAATGTTCTCATCATTGGATTTGCGATTCGGTTGATGATTTGTTACGTCGTTCATTTCAGTTGTCATATTAGACACTCCTTTGAAAATTGTAATATTATCTTTAACTATAACAAAATATAATCAAAAATAAACATGTTTATTAAACAATTATTAAAAATAAAAATAATTGGTGGACGTCGGCGTTTAAATAGGTTAATTTAAGGTTATATATACTTAACATTTATAATGATGCGTAATGAATTCGCATCATTTTTATATTGTCTTACGTATAATTTGTTTTTAATTTTAACCAAAGATAGAAAGAGGGTTGTTTATGAAAATAGCAATTGTAGGATCAGGAAATGGCGCAGTTACGGCAGCAGTAGATATGGTGAGCAAAGGCCACGATGTTAAATTATATTGTCGTAATCAATCTATAAGTAAGTTTCAAAACGCAATCGAAAAGGGCGGATTTGATTTTAATAATGAAGGTGATGAACGTTTCGTAAAATTCACTGATATTAGTGATGATATGGAATATGTTTTAAAAGATGCTGAAATTGTTCAAGTGATTATTCCATCTTCATACATAGAGTATTATGCTGATGTAATGGCAGAGCATGTAACTGATAATCAGTTGATATTCTTCAACATGGCTGCAGCAATGGGGTCAATTCGTTTTATGAATGTTTTAGAAGATAGACATATTGAAACAAAACCACAACTAGCGGAAGCTAATACGTTGACGTATGGTACGCGTGTCGATTTTGAAAATGCAGCAGTTGATTTATCTCTAAATGTACGTCGTATCTTCTTTTCAACATATGATAGAAGCTGTCTAAATGATTGTTATGACAAAGTTTCAAGTATTTATGATCATTTAGTAAAAGAGGAAAGCTTAATTAAAACAAATCTTGAAAATGGTAATCCTGAAGTGCATCCAGGACCAACATTATTGAATGTCGGTCGCATTGATTATGCTGGCGAGTTCGCTTTATATAAAGAAGGAATTACTAAACATACAGTTAGATTACTTCATGCAATCGAATTAGAACGTTTGAATTTAGGCCGTAGATTAGGTTTTGAATTATCAACAGCTAAAGAATCACGTATTGAACGTGGTTATTTAGAACGTGATAAAGAAGATGAACCATTAAATCGTTTGTTTAATACAAGCCCAGTATTTTCACAAATTCCAGGACCAAATCATGTAGAAAGCAGATATTTAACTGAAGATATTGCATATGGTTTAGTACTATGGTCAAGCTTAGGTCGTGTTATTGATGTACCGACACCAAATATAGATGCAGTAATTGTAATTGCATCAACCATTTTAGAGAGAGACTTCTTTGAGGAAGGCTTAACAGTTGAAGAAATTGGTTTAGATAAGCTTGATTTAGAAAAATATTTAAAATAAATGATGGCTTGAAGATAGAAAAGGATATAGCATTATGCAAAAGCAATAAATTGAAGAAAAGAGGTTTCTCATCAATAAGCGAAGGGGACGATAGATGATGAAAAGAAAACCAACCTTTTTAGAATCAATTTCGACAATGATTGTAATGGTTATTGTTGTTGTAACAGGCTTTGTGTTTTTTGATATTCCAATTCAAGTATTATTAATTATTGCCTCAGCATATGCCACATGGATTGCAAAACGTGTAGGCTTAACATGGCAAGATTTAGAAAAAGGCATTGCAGAACGTTTAAATACTGCAATGCCTGCAATTTTAATTATACTAGCGGTAGGAATTATAGTAGGCAGTTGGATGTTTTCTGGCACAGTGCCAGCCTTGATTTATTATGGCTTAGATTTATTGAATCCAAGCTATTTTTTAATATCAGCCTTTTTTATAAGTGCTGTTACATCTGTAGTAACTGGTACAGCATGGGGCTCTGCGTCAACTGCAGGGATTGCACTTATTTCTATTGGTAATCAATTGGGGATTCCTCCAGGGATGGCTGCGGGTGCTATTATAGCAGGCGCTGTATTTGGCGATAAAATGTCACCATTATCAGATACAACTAATTTAGCGGCGCTTGTTACTAAAGTTAATATATTTAAACATATACATTCGATGATGTGGACGACGATACCTGCATCAATCATAGGTTTATTAGTATGGTTTATTGCTGGATTTCAATTTAAAGGGCATTCAAATGATAAACAGATTCAAACTTTGTTATCAGAGCTTGCACAGATTTATCAAATTAACATATGGGTCTGGGTTCCCTTAATTGTGATCATTGTTTGTTTGCTATTTAAAATGGCTACAGTGCCAGCTATGGTAATATCAAGCTTTTCTGCCATTATAGTGGGGACTTTTAATCATCATTTCAAAATGACAGATGGTTTCAAAGCAACATTTAGTGGTTTTAACGACTCAATGATACATCAGTCTCATATTTCATCCAGTGTGAAAAGCTTGTTAGAACAGGGTGGTATGATGAGTATGACCCAAATATTAGTAACGATATTTTGCGGATATGCATTTGCAGGTATTGTAGAAAAAGCAGGATGTTTAGAAGTCTTATTAACTACTATTTCTAAAGGCATCCATTCTGTAGGAAGTTTAATATGTATTACTGTTATTTGTTGTATTGCGCTTGTATTCGCTGCAGGTGTTGCTTCGATTGTAATTATTATGGTCGGTGTGTTAATGAAAGATTTGTTCGAAAAATACCAAGTCTCTCGTTCCGTTTTATCAAGAACACTTGAAGACTCAAGTACGATGGTCTTACCTTTAATACCATGGGGAACATCAGGTATTTACTATACGAATCAACTTCATGTCTCTGTTGAAGAATTTTTCATATGGACAGTACCATGTTATTTATGCGCAATTATAGCAATTATCTATGGTTTTACAGGGATAGGTATTAAAAAGTCATCGAATTCACGTTTAACTTAATGTGAGCGTGGAATATATATAATATGTTGAAACACTTTAATCATTTATAATTGTAGCGGTTATAATTTGAAAAGGTTTTAACTTAGAATAAATATCCTCTATACATATACTGAATATGTTTTGTAGCGGAACATGTTGATATATGTAATGTAAGTTTTATGTCATGATTTGTAATGACTAAATTAATTGAGAATTTGAAGGCAAGTATATTTGTAAGTACTTTAACTAAAAATTTATCAATGTATAGCCGATTTGACATGCCTAAATTTGGGTGTGTCAATGGCTGTATGTTGTTTATTCTTTATTACAGAGTGAATCGGATTGGTGAAAATCGAAATTTTGAGATTTTTACCAATTCGATTTTTTTCATAGAAATTAAAAAAGCCAACAAGGCTCTTGAAACCTTGTTGGCGTAAAACTTAGTCATCACTAATTAGTGAATGAAGTTATAACCAGCAGCTTGGCTAGCTGAGATTGTACGTGAAGTTACAACACCTGGGCCATAACCATAGTTCATTTCTGAAACTCTTACTGAACCATTGCTGTTAACACTTTCAACGTATGCAACGTGACCGTATGCACCTTGAGTTGTTTGCATAATTGCACCAGCTTTTGGTGTATTGTTCACTGTGTAACCAGCTCTTGCAGCTGCGTTAGCCCAGTTACTTGCATTGCCCCAAGTTGAACCGATTTTACCACCTACACGATCAAATACGTAGTATGTACATTGACCAGAAGTGTATAAGTTACGACCAGAAGTGTAACCACTTGAGATTGAACGGCCATTTGATGATGGAGCCATAGTTGTAGTTACTTGAACATTGTTGCTTGAAGTGCTGTAGCTTGCACCTAAACCACCAGTACGGTAGCTGTTTGTGTTGTAACTATTATAGTTATTGTAGTTATATGATTGATTATTATTTGAGTAGTTGTTATAACGGCTGTAATTATTGTAGCTATAACCATTGTTGTAATTGTTGTAGTTATAGTTATTGTAGCCATTGTAGTAGTAATAGCTGTAGTAGCCATTATCTTGGTTTAATTGACTTGGATGCCAGTTACCTTTCCATGTGTAATGGTAGTTACCTTGTGCATCAATAGTGTAAGTATAGCTATATGATGTTGGGTCATTTGGATTATAACCGTAGTTATCTTGCTCAGAAGCATGAGCTTGATTTCCTGATGCAATTGCGATTGTAGCGAATCCTGCAGTTGCGATAGTAGCTGTAGCGATTTTCTTCATTTTAAAAATATCCTCCTAAAAATTTTAAATCTAAAATATTTTCGTAATGTCCGTGTGACAAAATTAATGTTATAAGTTATCTCTCGTAATTAAACGACAAGAAAGACTATAACAGAAATTAGCGTCCTTGTGTGCTTTGTTAACGTTTTGTAATTTTTTGCTAATATCTTGACACAATAGAATTTTAAAAGTATAGAAATTTGCATTTTGCAAAACTTATAACTACGGCATTCTTTGTGAAAACTGAATGTTCCGAAAATAAGTCTGTTACAAATTTGTAATATTACTGAAAATTCTAAATGTATATTTTGTGCATAATATAGGACTTTTAATCAGAAAATGCATAAAAATTCGACACGAACGATCAAGTTTCTATGATTATGAAAGCTTTGGTATTTGGATGAAAATGTATATTTAATGGATAAAATATCCTAATTTAGCATAAAAAAATGTTTTAATAAAAGTATTATTTGATATAATCGATTTATGTTTTGTTACTGCTAAAAAACATGTGGCGATATAATTGGTAGTGAATATTAGATGTTGACAATTGATTTGAGAAAGACAAACAGGAGTAAATCAATATATTTGTATATGTGAGGATGTAAGATGACAGATAATTATTCACTACATATTTATAAAAGTATGAAAATGAGTAGTGTGAAGGAAGCGAACTTAAAAATTATATATTGGCTACAAGGTACAGGTGTAGTTTCAATCAATCTACAACAATATGATGTAAAAAGAAATGATGTCACCGTTATTATGTTGAATGATTTGTATCAAATTGATGGTCATGATGATAGTGTATGTTGTGTTGTTGAAGTAAGTGCAAAGACATTTTTGAAGTTTATGAATGCAAACTATATGATGCGTGGCAAGGTATTAACAAATGAGGTTGCTAGCACTTTTAGAATCTTGATTAAGTATTTAATCTACAGCAAAATTAAACAACAGTCTTATAATGCTAATGATAAGATTATTAATTACATGTGTGTTGAATTAATGTCATTAAATACATACGATGGTAGTCGTCATTTAGTAGCCGAAGAAGTGCACGATTATTTAACAAACAACCACCATAAAAAGATAAATAGGAAAGATGTCATTAATCAAGTTAGTATTACAAACAAAGCTTTAAGTGACATGTTTAAAGCGACACCTTATAGTAATTTTATTCAATATTTAAATCATATTAGACTGGAGCATTGCTTAATTGATATTTTAACTTCTAAGAAGCCTATTGAAGAAATCGCAAGTAGTCATGGTTTTAATCATTATTCTCGTTTTATACACCTCTTTAAAGAAACGTATGGTAACACTCCTAAATTAATTAGAAAAAGATATAGTCCAACATCTCATTCAATTAACCATTCCCAATTAGTTGAAATTGATAAAAATATAATTGAATTATTTGATGATACTAATCAAAGTTCTTCAAGTATGCGCGAGATTGATATACCTTTTGAGCCTACAAAAAGGAGTCAAATGTATCAACCTAAAAACATTTATATTAAAGGAAGTAATTTTTATTGGATGGATTATTATACTATTAAACAAATCATTCAAAGATTAGGTGTTAATCCTGAAAACTTGCATATAATTGTTACAATCGACACAAGCAATGAGCTATCGATTGAACAAATCACTTTATTACTTCAAAAGATAGTGAACTACAATGTAAATGTAGTATTTCGTATTAAACATGAATATAAGGAATTGTTAACGAGTACTGAAAGAGGCAAGATAGAAAAGCTAGTAGCCACAATTTTTAATATGACATTTGAGAGTAATAGATGTAAGATTGCATTTTTAATTAACGACTTAAATATTACTGCAATTCAAAAACTGAAACGCTTAATAGATAATTATATAGGAGTATTTGAATTAATATATCATCTGGAACCAAAAGAGTTGAATACGCGCTATGATAAAGAAATTGATCATCTAATAGACTATTTTATCTTACCGCTAAGACAAATAGAACAGGTGTCTATTGCATGTTCTAAAATTATATGTGATGTAGATTTGATTAATGAGAATAATGACTTAAAAGAAAAAATCACAATGTCTGATTTTAATAAGGTTACTGAACTTTTGACAAATTATACAAAATTTCGAGGACTTATTATGCACATGTCAATTATAAGTGAAGCGAGCAAAGAAATAAATTTAACTAGATTATCAATATTCATTTTTATCATAAATATACTTAATCAATTACGAGGGATTGTTATTTATCAAAATGACACGATGATTGTAACGAAGTTCAAACATGAAGTACAATGTGTCATTTGTTTGCCAGCCGCATTGTTAAATGAGAATTCAGACGCTATACGTTTATCGTGTAAGGGTCTTCAACAATTTAGCCATGCTAAAACTAAACAAATTGTTTTAAGTATAGATAAAGATAATCATACTTCCGAAAATGGTGTACTTGTGAATGATATTATGCAACAACACAGTTATTGGAAAGCTAATTTTATAGAAAGAAATATTTATGATCATTCATTAATGGTCTCAAGCAATAGTATTGTTCATTTGAAATATCATCTTGAGATATAGGCATGGTTTAAGAGAGGTTTTAAAGATGTCTAAATTTAAAGTTAAGCGTTTAACTGCACACATACTAATGTTGAAAGTCATTAATGATATGTTGAAATATTCATTTCATCTCACTTTGACTCAAGTGAAACTATTAAATCTATTAGTTAAATATGATAATTCTGATTCCAATAGCGCTTCAATAGATAGGTTATTAAAAATGAAAGAAATCCAATCTAAGATGGCACTTCTTCAAATGTTAAGTTATTTAAACAATCATCAATGGCTATTGAAAGGAAGAGATCAAAGGGATCAACGTAAATTGACTATTTCGATTAATAAAATGCATATAGATAAAATAGAATATATGAATAATGAGCTTAGTGACTATATTGAACGTTATTTTGGTCAATATACATTTGATTTTAGTTGTGACTATGTATCGTATTTATTGTCGTCACAAGAATTATTTCGAAATCTAAAGTGTTATTTAAATATGTGTCAATTAACATTAGAAGAGTTATACGTTTTAGGAATATTAAATCTGCATAAAGGTCAATTGACGGTTAAAGAATTACAGGGTGAATTCCATCACCCGATATTTGCGGTTAGCCCGATTTTAAAGTGTTTAATTTTGAAGGGATTAAATATTATATTTCACAATAGCCTTTAACACCAGCATTTACAGTGCTTTTAAGCACTTTCTAAAATAAAAAAAGGGCAGAAAAAGGGCGGATTCATTAACTAGGAATACTTTCAATTTTTTGAATTAATTCTTTGTCCATTTTTTCCGTTACATGAGTGTATATCTGAATAGTTGTTTTTTCATTAGTATGTCCGACTCTTTTCATAATTGCCTTTAAAGATATATTCATTTCAACCAGCAGACTTATATGTGTATGCCTAAAAGTGTGAGTTGTAATCTTTTTATTAATCTTTAAGTCTTGAACTGTGTCGCCCAACAAATCATTAATTTTATGAGTGGCTAACGGGTTTCCTTTTCCTGTGGTGAATATAAAACCACGTTCTATATAACCTTTCTTCCACGAAGCTAATTTTTTATTCTCCAACATGATTTTTTTCAGAATGTCTACAGAACGTCTGTTTATTGCTATTTGTCTTTTAGACCCTTTAGTTTTTGTTGTATCTTTATAGCCAAAGCCGTTTTCGTATTTAATCCAGTGTATTGTTCCAGTAATATCAATTGTTTGATTTTCTAAATCTATGTTGCTAATTTGTAAGGCTAAAACTTCGCCAACTCTCATACCAGTTAATGCCTGAAGCTCTATTATGCTAGCGACCAAAAGTCTTTTCCTATAGCTTTCTCCTTGTTTATTTAGTATATGATCGCGAATTTGCAAAACTTGACTCATTTCTAAGTAGTTTTCCCTTTTAGCTTCTTCTTTTTCAATATCTTTCAATGTTTTACTATTTTTAGGTATCTCGATGTCCGTTAGCAAATGTTTGTTTTGGTAATTGTAAAATTTAACGGCATATTTAATAGCTTTTTTCATATCTCTAAGTTGTTTACTTGCTTGATTTATAGAATGTTTATCAGATAATGTATAAATAAAGTTTTGCATGTATTTAGTATCAATCTTGTTTAAAAGTAGGTTCTTAGAACTATTTGCTTTTATTATTTTGATTCGCGATTTTGTATTAGTTATCGTAGTCACCTTTGAACCTGATGTTTTTATATGATATTCAAGCCATTCATCTAATAGCGCGTGAAAAGTCAAAGTTTTTAATTCGCTTGACGACTTGTTGTTTAGTTTTTCTTTTATCTTTTCTTCTAAACGAAACATTGCCTCTTTTTGTGATTGTTTTGTATCCTTGTTCAACACAACACTTACGCGCTTCCATTTATCTGTATATGGATCTTTGTACTTCTCGTAGTATCTGTACTTAGTTTCGTTATTTTTGTTTTTAAATTTTTCAATCCACATGTTTATACCTCCTGTGAGAACATACGTTCTGTAAATTTTTAAAAAATAATAAGGGTAGGCGGGCTACCCGTGATTTAGTACTAGGTACTAAATGTGATATAATAAAATAAAAAGTAGGTGATAAGATGACTCAATTTCTAGGGGCACTTCTTCTTACAGGAGTTTTAGGTTACATACCATATAAATATCTAACAATGATAGGTTTAGTTAGTGAAAAAAACAAGGTTATCAATACTCCTGTATTATTGATTTTTTCTATTGAAACATGTTTGATATGGTTTTATAGTTTTATAATTTTTAATAATGTTGATTTAAAAAAATTGAATTTAATTCAGTTGCTTACAGGTCTAAAAGCAAATATTTTGTTTCTATTTATTTTTGTTTTAACAGTGTTTGTAATTAATCCTTTAATTGTTAAATTTATTATCTGGTTAATTAATAAAACCAGAAAGTTTATGAATTTGGATTGTATAAGCTTATTAGACAAAAGAGACAAGTTGTTTAATAACAACGGTAAACCAGTATTTATAGTTATTAAAGACTTTGAAAACAGAATCATTGAAGAGGGTGAACTTAAAACCTATAATTCAGCTGGTAGCGATTTCGATTTACTAGAAGTTGAGCGACAAGATTTCAAAGTATCTGATTTACCGTCAAACGATGAGTTGTATATTAAACATACGCTTGTAGACCTTAAACAACAAATTAAATTGGATTTATATTTAATGAATGAATACTAATCTTTTTTCTTAGCTTTTTCTGATAAAGTGCTTTTTAAGTTTTCGCTGGCGCCCGACTTTTCAAAACTTTTGTTTAATGGGTTACTACGAGTAGTTTCTTGTTTTTTGTTTTTATCTACCATAAAATTCTCACCACCATTCAACGTCTACACTAGTAGGCGTTTTTTTGAATTTTAAATTAAAACACCATAAAGTGTTATTACTCTTTATAATCATCTGGATTATATTCATACCCATATTTCTCAGCATCTCGTTTACGAATTTGTTCTTTTTCAGCTTCTGAAGCGTTTGCCCACTCAACTTGATCATTCACCCAATTTTCATGAGCTCTTTGCTCTTGTTCAGTACGATAGACACCATTATTATCGTAATCTCTCTTTTCAGGGGATGACGAATATATTGATTTTTCTGCTCCGCTTTCAACTCTTAAGGAACTTTCGAAAGCTGCAATAGCTGGACCCTCCATAACATTACCTTGTGGAATCACACCGTTTGCTACTGCGCTATTATATGCATTGATTTTGTCTAATTCATTATAATTTCCATAAATAATTGACTTTAAAGTATTTCTATCCGTAATGTTATTAAAGTTTATTTTCTGTATATTCTTTTCATTACCATTAACTTGATTATTATCAACGTTTTTATTTACAGGTGTTTTTGCAACATCTTTTTCTTTACTGTTACTATTAAGTTTTTTATTCTCTTTCTTTGTTTCGTTATTTTTATTCTTTTCCTTCTTTTCATTGCTATCATTTCCACATGCGACTAAAATCAATGTACTGGCTAGTAATAAGCCGAATAATCTTCTCATGTTGTTATCTCCTTTTATGTATCTTTATATTTCATTAAGTTTAGTAACTGAAAGGGGGCTAAATCTAATTAAGTAATTTCGATGTATTACATCTAAACCGTATATCGAAAAATATTCATCTAATACTTTAGATACATAGTCCTCATTTAGTTCCAAAAATTCAGATAATTCATGTAAGTTTCGCACGCCACTTTGATTAGCTTTTATCAGGTCATCAAACGTTACTGCTGAATGATTTGCTAAACGGCGTGCTTTGTTTTCGAAATAACGGTTTATAGGCTTTTTATAGTCCAATATATCTCCAGCAGTTATTTTATAGTGTGCTATTTCTTCATGTAAAATTTCAAGCTTTCTTAAATCATTCAATGACTTTTTAATGTAAATTTCCCCATCAAAAAAACAACCAGATTGGAAATCAGGTAATAAATCGGTTTCGTAGATTGGTATCTCTTCATGTTGAATAACCAATTCCTCATATTTTCCCATCAACTAACACCCTTATTTTCTGTTTTTTCTACGCTTTATTATTTCGATAAATTGTCTTACTTCATCCAATTCCTCCTCTGTTAAATCTTCTTTATCAAAGTGAGCGGCAATTGTATGTTGTTGAGTTGATTTATCTTCAGTGATATCTGAAGGCATAACATCAAAATAATCAGCGAGTAGTTCAATTTTGTCTCTTCTAGGATATTTGACAGCGTTAATCCAACTGCTTACAGTGGATTCTTTTAAATTAAGTTCTTTCGCCATATCAGTTTGTGTTTTTCCTTTGCGACTTAAAAGTTCTTTTAAATTTTGTGAAAGAATTTCTTTAGCCATTTTCTTGCCTCTCTTCTTATTTAAGTGATATCTAAATTATAATTAAAAGTTTACAAAAAGTAAAGTGTATTTACAAAAAACTTTACTAAATGTGTTGACACTTTACTTTTAGTGTAGTAAATTAGTTTCAGAAGCAAAAAGGAGGTGCAAACATGACGGATAGAATTGAAACGTTTTCTTTAAAGGGTGCTAGGAATGAATTCAATTACACTCAAGAGCAAATTGCTGATAAATTGGGCGTTTCGAGAGCACAATATATTGCGTGGGAAAAAGGTGATGTTATACCAAAAAGTATGGTTGTTTATGCGTTAGCATATATTTATGGTATAAATGCTGACTTGTTAAGAGTTAGCAAAAAATTTTAATATCAACTACACTTTAAGTAAAGTCGATAGTTCGTTAGCTAACTTAAAAATCTAAAATCAAAGGAGAAACAATCATGCAACAAGAAAGAGACCGCTTATTAAAATTAACAAGACTTCAACACAAATACTCGAATCTAGCGGGGCAAATTGAAGCTTATGACAAAACACTTAAAGAAATAAGATACACTCGAGATCTTTACAACAAATATCTAAGCATGAACAACGAAGACGCATTTGCTGGTTTGGAAATGGTTGAAGATGAAATCACTGAGAAGCTTCGAAGTGTCATAAAAGAATTACAAAAAATAGAAAAAGAAATGAACAAGCTCAACGGAGTTGAAAGTGATAACAAAGTTACTGATTTAACAGAGTGGCGGAAAGTGAATCAGTAACGTTCACTTTCCTATTAGAAAATTTAAAGGAGGCTTACAAATGCAAGTTCAAAACAAAAAAGTCATCTATTACTACTATGACGAAGAAGGTAATAGACGACTATTATCAGTTGGGAATTTGGAATCCTATTTATTAGCAGATATCAAATCGAGATTTGATTTATATAAAAAGAAAATAACCGACTTAGATAATCTGTTCGTTCAAATAGACGGTGTTGAATTTAAACTATTATAACCCGAGCATCTTATTAACGACTGACGATGCAATTTGTTGGATTACAGGGATTGAAACCGAAGAAACTTTTGACGCTTTAGCTTTAGTTTCTCTCCAAACTTCGACATCTCTAACATCATCCAAAAGGTTGTGACCTGAAAAATTCATGTGTTTAACAAAATAACCTTCCATATAGAATTCAGCGTCTATATAACCTGCACCGGTCAATTGTTTAACAGTGTATTCGATGTCTTCACGTGAGAAATTTTTAATTGTATTTTCTAGGTCTTCATTATCTAGAGCATTATTTAATTTTAAATCACTCTCTATAACTAAAAGAACTTCACGTATGCAATCGTGTTTTAACTTCATACCAATTCACCTCCTTCCATTAGGAGATAACTAAATTATACATGAAGGGAGCATAAACAATATGCAAGCATTACAAGAAATACAAATAGAACACAATTCAGAACTCGGCGCAGTCGTATCTAGTCGAGTAGTAGCAAAAGAAATTAATAGACGTCACGACAATGTTAAGCGTGATTTGGAGCAAATTTTAATATCCTCAAATGTGAGTACATTAATCATTCCAAGTAACTACAAAGATTCAAGAGGCAGGAACCAAAAAGAATATCTTTTAACAAAAGACGGTTTCACTTTATACATGTTCAATATACAAGGACATAACGAATTTAAAATGGCATACATTAACAAATTTAACGAGATGGAGAATGCTCTACAAAACAGATTGCCAGCAACATACAAAGAAGCTTTGGCACAACTACTTGAGACAGTAGAAGAAAAAGAAAAGTTAGAACTCGAGAATAACATGAACAAGCAGAAAATAGCTGAATACGAACCAAAAGCATCTTATTTAGACACGATTTTAAATAATAAGAGCTTAGTAACAGTAGGACAAATAGCAAAAGATTATGGAATGTCAGCACAAGCGTTGAATAAATTACTTCATGATCTAAAAGTTCAATATAAGCAATCAGGTCAATGGTTGTTATATTCCAACTTGCACGCTGAAGGTTATACACATTCATCTACTACAGAGATTGAGCATAAAGATGGTAGCACTTCGGTTCGAATGAATACTAAATGGACGCAAAAAGGGCGCTTATTCATATATGACTTACTTAAAGAAAATGACGTTTTACCGGTAATAGAGCAAGCAAATTAAAAGGAGTGATAGAGATGCCGAAAATCATAGTACCACCAACACCAGAAAACACATATCGAGGCGAAGAAAAATTTGTGAAAAAGTTATATGCAACACCTACACAAATCCATCAATTGTTTGGAGTAAGTAGAAGTACAGTGTACAACTGGTTGAAATATTACCGCAAAGATAATTTAGGTGTAGAAAATTTATACATTGATTATTCAGCAACGGGCACATTGATTAATATTTCTAAATTAGAAGAGTATTTGATTAGAAAGCATAAAAAATGGTATTAGGAGGATTATCAAATGAGTAAAACTTATAAAAGTTACTTAATAGCAGTGCTATGTTTCACAGTCTTAGCGATTGTGCTTATGCCATTGCTGTACTTCACTACAGCGTGGTCAATTGCAGGATTCGCAAGCATTGGAACATTCATATACTACAAAGAATACTTTTATGAAGAATAAAAAAACTGCTACTTGCGTCAACAAGTAACAGTGACAAACGATTAACAAAATTAATTCATTTTCAATATAAAACGAAACAAGGAGGAAGTCAACCATGACTAAAAATTATAAAGATATGACTCAAGACGAATTAAGGGATTTATTGGCTGAAAAGAATGCAGAATTGTTTGATTTAGCGAGCGAAATCGATAAAGAAACTGAATTTGACGTTTTACTTTTTTCAAATGTAGGGATTAGCAACGGAGATTTTACACCGTCGTCACATTGTGTGATTGGGAATGTTGTTGATATTGCTAATTTATTGAAACGTAGAGCTGTTTACCGAGATATCGCTGATGTTATCAAAATGCGTTAAAAATTCTAGCTATAGATAATGACAAGGAGGACGAGAACAATGTATTACAAAACGGGTGACGTATGTCGAAAAATAATTAATGTAGATGGCTTTGATTTTCAATTAAGAGTTAAGAAGCGAGCATATAGCGTCGAAATAGTCGTTTTAGATCATGAAGGAAATTCAATTGACGGGATACTAGTTTCTGATGAGAACGATCTATACACAGCGTTAGATATTTTGAAACAAAGTATTTATGAATGGATTGAAAATAACACAGATGAACAGGACAAACTAATGAACTTAGTCATGAAATGGTAGGTATAAGCATGAGAGATACAGAAAGAAATATATTGAATATTTTTAAGACGTTATTCGACGAATATACTTTGTCAAACCAACGAGCATTATTGGAAATTGAACGTAATCATCATGGATATTTATCGATTAATTTCTTGCACTACCATGATAGTTACAAAACGAACAATAAGCTTGTGCAGATACATGAAATCAATCCAGACAGCCATGAACGAATAAAAAATTTAATTATCGAGGTGCTAAGAGGTCATCGGAAGATTAAAAAAGGAGCGTGAGGAAGGATATGAAAATAAATAAGTTAACAATATCGAACTTTGCTGGAATCAAAGAAGAAAAATTTAACTTTGACGGTAAAGATGCAAAAATATACGGCAATAATGCGACTGGTAAGACTACAACAGCAACCGCATTACAATGGTTGCTTTTCGATAAGGGGTTGGACGGTTCAACCAAATCATTTAACCCTGTACCTTTAAACGAAAAAAACGAAGAAAATTATGAGTTAATTCCGACTGTTTTCGCAGAATTTGAAATCGACGGAAAAATTACGACTTTTAAAAAAGAGTCACATCCTAAATACACAATAAATCAAAAGACGAATCGCAAGGAATACTCACGAAGTCGAACGAAGAAACAATATATCAATGATGAATCAATAAAAGTAAAGGATTATAAAGCTCGTATTGATGAACTGATTGATGAAGATGTATTCAAGTTAATTACGAACCCTCAAGCATTTAACTTACTAGATTGGAAAAAACGAAGAAGTTTGTTGTTTGAAATTGCTAAACCAATCAATGATGAGGATGTCATTAAAACAAATGATGATTTTAAAGAACTAAATAATATTCTTGGAGATCATGAAATTGAAACAAAGAAAAAGATTCTTACGGACAAGATAAAACAGATTAACAAAGATATCAAAGATATTCCGATACGTATTAACCAAACCCAACAAAATAAGCAGGATGTACCGGAATTCGATAATGATAGATACACAATTATCAAACAAGAAATTGAGCAACTTGAAAATGAGCGTATAGAAATTCAAAACGGTGCAGAAGAAATTAATTTGCGTAACCAATTAGCTGATAAACAATCAGAATTGAAGCGCATAGAAGCTAATAATAGCGCCAGTAATGAGAATAAAATACATGCTTTAACAAATGAGCTACACGTTGAAAATGGAACGGTTGCGAATCTTAAAACAAGATTAAAGCAAAACAAACAACAAATTACACATGAAGAAAATAGACGTAATCAATTATTAGAAAATCATAAAGGATTAAAAAGTGATTTAGAAAAAGCTAAAAATCAAAAATTTGAATATCTTGGTGACAATGTATGTAGTTGTTGTGGTCAACAGTTACCAGCTGAACAAGTGGATGTGGCAAGAGAAAAAGCTTTGCAGAAATTCAATGCTAGCAAATCGAAAGAATTAGAAACAATACAAACATCTATCAATCACATTGTTTCAGAAGGTAAGAAAATAAAGCCAATCATCGAGAAGTTAGAGGATGACAATAATAACCTTCAAATTAAAATCAACGAAGCAGAAGAGCGTTCAGAGAGAATACAAAACAAAATTAATAAGTTGAAAACAACTCACGTTGACGTTACGCAAACTGACGAATACAAAGCAGTAATGTTAGAGATAAATGAGATTAATCAAAAACGCTCTAACATCAGGAAAACTATTCAAGATAAAGTTTCAGGAATAGATGACAAAATAAGCGAACTTACTCAAGAAAAATCAGAAATTGAAGTGTCAAGATCAATCGAAAAATCAAATAAACATCTAGATGATGTTATTTCTGAATTAAGAAATGAAGAAGATAGATTATTGGATGAAAAAGAAAAGTATTCACATGACCTTTATATTTTAAAAGAATTTACAACAACAAAAGTCAAAATGCTTACCGAAAACATCAATAACGAATTTGATATTGCTGAATTTAAGCTATTCAATACCTTAGTTAACGGCGAATTAGAAGAAACATGTTCAACAACGGTTAATGGTGTCGAATATGACAGCGGTTTAAATAACGCCTCAAGAATTAATGTTGGCTTAGATATCATCAACACACTATCAAAACATTTTAAAGTTACAGCGCCAATATTTATTGATAATGCTGAATCAGTAACAGAGCTTATCAAAACAGAATCACAACAAATTCAATTGATAGTAAATGAACAAGATAAAAAATTAAGAATGGAGACTATATAAAATGACGAACGAATTACTATTAAAAAACAATAAAATGGGCGACAACGTTCTATCTAGAGTTAAGACATTAGAAGCACAAGGAGATTTACAGTTTCCTGCAAACTATTCGCCTGAGAATGCAATGAAGTCAGCAATGTTACAACTACAAGAATTAAAAGGATCTAAAAAAAACGGTTATAAACCAGCACTGGAATTTGCAACTTCAACCAGCATAGCAAACGCCTTAATGGACATGGTTGTACAAGGTTTAAATCCTGCTAAGAATCAAGGCTATTTCATTATGTATGAAGATAAGGTTCAATTCCAAAGAAGTTACCACGGAACAATGGCAGTAACTAAACGTGTAGCAGGCGCAGAAGAAATTAATGCAGAAGTCATATTTGAAGGTGACGAAGTTAAGTATAAAACCAAAAACGGAAAAATTGTTGAACTTGAACATACACAGTCTTTTGGTAACAGAAACACACAAAACATTATCGGTGCATATGCAACAGTTGTATTTAAAGATGAAAGTAAAAATTACACTGAAGTCATGACATTTGAAGAGATTGAAGAAGCATGGAAGCAATCACAAATGGTTTATAACGGTGTATTTAAAGAAGACGGTACGCACAGAAGATTCCCTCAAGAGATGGCTAAAAAGACTGTAATAAATCGGGCATGTAAAAAGATTTTAAACAGCACGGATGACGCTAGTCTTCTATCAAATCAGATTAAAGAATCTGAACAGCGCCAACGTAAAGAAGTATTGGATGCAGAAGTTGAAGAAAATGCAAATCAAGAACAATTGGATTTTGAACAACCAGTTTTTGAAGAAGCACAATACACAGAATTAGAAAATGAAAAGCCTATTGATGTATCTGACTTTGAAGAAATAAAAGAACCTGCTTCAGAAAAAGAAAGCGAAGAAGAGCCATTTTAATTGAAACAATAGCAACTGGTTCAAGTGGTAACTGCTACGTCTTAAATGATGGACGTACTACGTTACTGCTTGAGGCAGGAATAAAATTTGAACGTGTTCAAAAGTATTTCAAATATAAAACAAGACATATAGCAGGGTGTCTTATCACACACGAACATGGTGATCATGCAAAGTACACAAAGCAGTTTGTCGACAATGGTGTAATCAGCTATATGACTTCTGGAACACAAAGAGCTATGAATTTTGAAAGTCATCGCTTATGCACGATTAAGGCAAAGCAAGAGCTACGAATTGGTACGTGGTCAATTTTACCATTTGACATTGAACATGATGCTAACGAGCCAGTAGCTTTCTTATTACAAAGCACATTAGGTTATAAGGTTCTGTATGTTACTGATACAAAGTATTTGAAATACAAATTTAACGGCATTACGCACATGATGTTAGAAGTTAATTATATCTATGAACAAATGCAGGAAAACATAAAAAACGGCAGTGTGCACAGCGCATTAGCAAACAGAATTATGGAGTCTCATTTTAGCTTAGAACATGCTATCGGAATGTTAAAAGCAAATGATTTAACTAGACTCGAAGAAATACATTTAATTCATTTAAGTAGCCAAAATTCAAATGCAAAATACATTAAAAGTGAAATACAAAAAGTGACGGGCGTGCCCGTTTATGTTGGAGGTTTATAAATGATAAACAGAACAATATTAGTTGGTCGTTTAACTAGAGACCCAGAATTAAGGACCACGCATAGCGGTGTAAATGTAGCATCGTTCACATTAGCAGTTAACCGCACATTTACAAATGCACAAGGCGAGCGCGAGGCAGACTTTATTAATGTCATCGTATTTAAAAAACAAGCAGAGAACGTTAATAAATACCTATCTAAAGGATCGTTGGCGGGCGTAGATGGTAGGTTACAAACGCGGAACTATGAAAATAAGGAAGGTCAACGTGTATACGTTACGGAAGTTGTTGCCGATAGTATTCAATTTTTAGAACCGAAGAACACAAATGATAATCAACAAGATTTATACCAACAACAAGCGCAACAATCACGTGGACAGTCTCAATATCCATATAACAAACCAGTAAAAGATAATCCGTTCGCAAATGCGAATGGTCCGATTGAAATAGATGACAATGATTTACCATTCTAATTTAACCGGTTTGAAAGTGAGGTGTGTATATGACTGGTTGGATAAAACTTCATAGAAAACTATTAGATTCGCCTATTTTTCAGAACGAAAAGTTATTCAAAGTATTTGCATATTGTCTTATGAAAGCTAGTCATAAGGACCATACACAGCTTGTTGGCAGGCGGGTTGTTGAATTAGAAAAAGGTCAATTTGTGTTCGGGAGAAAGCGAGCAAGCGAAGAGTTACGTCTCAAAGAATCCACAGTAAGGGACTACATAAAGCTTTTAGAAAACCTTGGAACTATCGTCGTAAAGTCCGACAACAAATTTTCTGTTATAACCGTTGTCAATTGGGCGATTTATCAAAGTATGGAAGAAAATTCCGACAGCAAAAACGACAACAAACCAACAACAAATGGACAACAAATCAACAACAAATCAACAACAAATGGACAACAAATCAACACAAACAAGAATGTAAAGAATGGGGATAATGTAAAGAATGGTGAGAATGAGAAGAAGAAGGCGACTGCCTTCGACTTCTTCCAAGATAACGGATTCGGTTTCATAACTCCATACAATTTAGACGATTTAAATTATTATCTTGATTCATTTGAAAATGATTCAGATGAAATAGTTACGGCATCACTTAAAATCGCTAAAGACAGAAACAAAGTTACTTGGGGATATGCTAAAAGCATTTTGAATACATGGCTTAATGCAAACTTGAAATCTATTGAACAAGTGCGTGCATTTGAAAAGCAACAACTTGAAAGCAAAAAGCAAACATACAAACCTCATGTTAAACAATCAAAAGAAAAAACGCCTAAATGGCTCACAGACGGCACGAGAGAAACGAAAACGCCGGAAGTAGATGAAAACCTTGAGAAAGACAGAGAGGCTTTTATTAAGCGTCTGAATAGCAAATGGGAGTGATTGAAAATGGATGCATTTGATAAATACTATCTATTTGATTATGACGGCAACAAAATGTTTTCAGTTACACCACATTTTAAAGATGGTCGGCATTTAGTTGTTGGAATAAAAGAAACAAAATTTAATGGTCGTCGTTGGTATTTAGACGATTATGAATTAAATACACTTATTGATAATGAACAAATGGAGTTAGGACACCAAACAAACTTATTTGAATATATATGAGGGATTACATGGAGATAGTAATTAAATTTAACGAAGTGTTTAATGCGCCGATGGGCTCGCCTCGCCCACGCTTTCGTAATACAGGTAGATTTGTTCAAACTTACATGCCTACGTCTTATACAAAGCATAAAGCGTATATACAAGGTCAAATGCCTAAGCTAAATCTAGAAAGCGCATTAAAAATCGAATTAGAGTTTCACTTTACTCCACCTAAATCATGGTCGAAGAAAAAGAAAACTCAAGCGATTGGACAATTAAAAGTGACTAAACCAGATATTGATAATTTGATGAAGACAGTTCTAGACGCTTGTAATAATTATTTGTGGAAAGATGACAATCAAATTGCATCTATAAATAGCTCAAAGCGCTATGGTACTGAGCCCAAAATAATCATTCGAATAGAAGAAATATAAGAGGTGGATAAAATGGCGAGAAAAGCAAGAATTGTAACAATAAACGATAAACCTTATAGGTTCAGTAAATTTGAAATGGAATTAATAGAAAGTCACGGTATAACCGCTGGAATGGTTTCTAAGAGAGTAAAAGACGGTTGGGAACTACATGAAGCAATGGACGCACCAGAAGGTACGCGTTTAAGCGAGTACAGAGAAAAGAAGACAATTGAAAGACTGGAACAAGCTAGACTCGAACGCAAATTGGAAAGAGAACGAAAGAAAGAGGCAGAGCTAAGAAGAAAGAAGCCACATTTGTTTAACGTGCCACAAGTGCATCCAAGAGGACGTTATGCGTGCTACCTGATGGAAAACGACATATTCGTGAAAGTTGAGAATTAGACCATGACAGATAGCGCACGTAAAGAACACTTAAATCAATTTTTCGGCTCTAAGAGATATCTGTATCAGAACAACGAGCGAGTGGCACATATCCATGTAGTGAATGGCACTTATTATTTTCATGGACATATCGTACCAGGTTGGCAAGGCGTGAAAAAGACATTTGATACAGCTGAAGAGCTCGAAACATATATAAAGCAACATGGTTTGGAATACGAGGAACAGAAGCAACTAACTTTATTTTAAGGAGATGTAAACAATGAAAATCAAAATTAAAAAAGAAATGACATTAGACGAATTAATTAAGTGGGCATGGAAAAACCCTGAATTAGTAAGAGGAGAGAAATTTTATGCGCAAGGCAAGAGTAATGAAACATATGTGTATTTCCATCTTTACGACGGAAGAAAGTGCATCTTAAGAGAATATATATCAGCCGATGACACTTTTACTGTCGAATATGAAGAGGAAGTCACGGAAGAAACTGTAATACCGAAGTTAGTAAAAATGTACGAAGACGGGAAAATGTCCGTTTACAATGACTATTCGATTAAGCGTTCTTTGCTTTATTCTCCTAAAGCATACTACATCTTAAACGACAACTTAACTATGACGTTAATCTGGAAAGATGGGGAGTTGGTAGAATGATGCAAACCTATAAAGTAAGTCTTTGTATCAAGTTCTTAGCATCTAAATGTGATTATAAATTAAAAAAGCATTATTTCGTGCAAAGTACGAATGAGGTAGAAGGCGCGTATATGGCATTAAAACTGACGCGTAAAAAGCTCCCATTCAAAACTGCAAGCATAGAGGTCGAAAAAGTGGAGGTAGTAGAATGATGCCGAAATATCGAGTATGGGACACCGAAACAAAAAAGATGTGTGAGGTTGTGGCGTTAGATCTTCACAATAGCGAAGTAAGTTATTCAACAAAAGAAAATGAATACGGCAAGGTTATAAAGGAGTTTATAAAGACTGAGAAAATGGCAGATGTAGAACTTATGCAGTCAATTGGTATAAATCTGTGGGGAAGAGAATTATACGAGGGCGATATATTAAAAGTCGTATCAACGAAACTGCGGGGCATCGAACGGGATAAAACATACATTTATTTAGATGCTACAGGCGTAGTCACTCGAAACGCTATTGGCACTATAATTGGCGACGTACATCTATTGAGAGTTTTTGAGGCTGAAGAAGTTCGTGAAATGCCAGCCATTGAATACTTGGGCAATAAGTTTGAAAATCCGGAGTTACTGGAGGAGATAGAATGAACTATGAAACAGGGTTCCAACTAGGTGTAATGGAAGCTAGGTTGAAGGATATGAGAAAACAACGTGATGCGTACAAGAAGCAACGTGATGAACTTATCGTGGATATAGGTAAGTTAAGAGAAAAGCAAAAAGCATTTGATGAGATAGATAATCTGATTTATGAAGTATTCGAAATGATGAATTGCTTTAAATGCAGTTTTATCAATGAAAATAAAGAGCTTATCCTCGATGGAGAATCAAATATTTTCTTTTCACTAAAAGATTGCGCTAACAAATTAGATTTAGTTGTTAAATTTATTCATTGGGTTAGCAGATGTTGTATTGAAAATACGTCTTCTAAAAGAACGCAGGCATTTTTACAAGCAGGTTTCGAACAGTATATTGGTAAAGGTTTAACAATAAATGATTACGAATACATGTATAGATGCTTTGGCAACGGATTAAATAGTGATGGCGCATATAGTTATGCCAGAAGATTATTAAATATTCCGGAGGGGATACAATGACACGACCTACTAGAGAGGAATTGTTAAGTTACTTTAAAAAATATGGAGTAGAGAGAGTAGACTCTATTACTGACGACGAAAGTGCAATACTCCATTTTAGAACTAAGGCGTTTTACTATAGAGAAGAAAACAAAAAACTTTCTGAAAATATCGATAAACTAGAAAAACGCAACAAAGAGTTGGAGAACATGTGGCGCACGCTTAAAAATGAATTGCTTGGAAGATACGAACATTACTGTTTTAAATTTAGAGAACTACACCCTGAGAGCAAAGATAACAGGATAGGAGCTCTCTATATAGGAGGTAAAGGCACTGCAGATATTATACTGTCACGAATGGAAGAACTAGACGGAACAAATGAGTTTAACGAATTTTTAGATCAAATGGAGGATGACACTAATGAATAACCGCGAACAAATCGAACAGTCCGTTATTAGTGCTAGTGCGTATAACGGCAATGACACTGAGGGATTGCTAAAAGAGATTGAGGACGTTTATAAGCATAAAGATATGTGGGAAAAACTTAAAAAAGACTATTTAGAAACTTATATCCAATATAGAAATGACGAAAACAGAAATATTATAGGAGAACAGCATATATTAAGTTTCATATATGCAATGGATTTATTTGATGGTAATAAAGATGCAGAGAATATGTTCAAGAAATTGGAGCGTGCTAAATATGTAGTTTATGCAAAAGGCTCATTTGTGCAAGACGTTCATTTAAGTGGAGGTACTAAACAAGGAACTTTTTGGGCTAGTTATACCCCAAAAGAAGATGCAACTATTTTAAACACATGGATTACTGACGATATTAACAAAGCTAGAGCTGTAGCACTTTTAGTTGGTGGCAACACAATGCAATGGGAGGACAACGATAATGACTAACACATTAACAACTGATCAGTTACAAGAATTATTACAAATACAAAAGGAGTTCGACGATAGAATACCGACGCTGAACTTAGGAGATAGCAAAATAGCATATGTAGTTGAATTCTTTGAATGGTTTAATACATTGGAAACGTTTAAGAACTGGAAGAAGAAACCAGGTAAGCCGTTAGATGTACAGTTAGATGAATTGGCGGATATGTTGGCGTTTGGATTGAGTATTGCGAACCAAGTAGGTGTTTCATCAGAAGAGGTAAAAGAAGCGATTGAATCAAGTTTTAAAGATACAGAATTTCACAAAATGTTTAATTTTAAAGATAAAGAATTTGCTCAAGGCGCAGTTGTCAGTACGCCACAGATAATATTCGAAGAATTTTATCCCGATCAATTGGCAATTGTAATAGCGATAGACATAGCTTACAACTTATACACTATCGACCAACTCATTGACGCATACAAAAAGAAAATGAAAAGGAACCACGAAAGACAAGATGGAACAGCAGACGCAGGAAAAGGATACGTGTAAAGATATCTTAGATCGAGTCAAGGAGGTTTTGGGGAAGTGAATTACATCATTACATTAGTTCTAATATTTGTATTCATAGTAATATTTAACAATTTACTCAACAGATATATGGTTTTGTACAAAGAATTAGATTTATTTACATGCAGAATTGGAATGTTATTGGTCTTAATCGTTCTAGTAGATTTTGCAAAGCAACAAAATATGTTGGCTACATTGAGTGTTTTACTAATACTTTTATTCATAGAAAAACTTAGAATCATTCAAAGGAGCGATAAGAAGTGACGCAATATAAAATAAGCTATTTTAACAGTTACTATAAATTATATCTGTACTTAAACGTAAGAAGTGTGATTTTACAGTTATTCTTATTTTTTAAAAATGTATTAAAAGGATTTGCAAGTAACGTGCAAGTAACGCGCAAATAACATGCAAGTGAAAGAGGTGTCGAGTAAGTGATAGGGTACGTTATAGCAATGTTATTTTGCATGAGTTTTATAGGGTCGATTGTAAGTTTGTCAGTTTTTATAGTTGACTTGATAGTTAATGAACAACTATTTAAAAAAGGACCATCATTCTTTTTCTTGTTGGGAATAATATTAAATATTATAGCTATTCTGATTTATCCAATCGGCGTAGATTATGGAGTGTTAAAGAAATGACACAATACTTAGTCACAACATTCAAAGATTCAACAGGACGTAAGCATACACACATAACTAAAGCTAAGAGCAATCAAAGGTTTACAGTTGTTGAGGCAGAGAGTAAAGAAGAAGCGAAAGAGAAGTATGAGACGCAAGTTAAAAGAGATGCAGTTATTAAAGTGGGTCAGTTGTTTGAAAATATAAGGGAGTGTGGGAAATGACGAGAGTTAAAATTAAAACTATTTCAGGTAGAGATTATTATGAAACAACAAATATAACTTTTGATAATTACATTGAAATTTTTTCGAAGTATCCAATCCCTTTTATTTATGTCAAAGATGAGTTTGATAATGAGGTGTGGGTTAAAACAGATGCAATTGAAGCAATCACACTTATTAAGGAGTCGGAAGATGATTAAACAAATATTAAAATTATTATTCTTACTAGCGATGTATGAGCTAGGTAAGTATGTAACTGAGCAGGTATATATTATGATGACGGCTAATGATGATGTAGAGGCGCCGAGTGATTACGTCTTTCGAGCGGAGGTAAGTGAGTGATGTGGATTACTATGACTATTGTATTTGCTATATTGTTATTAGTTTGTATCAGTATTAATAGTGATCGTGCAAGAGAGATACAAGCACTAAGATATATGAATGATTATCTACTTGATGAAGTAGTTAAAACTAAAGGATACAACGGGCTAGAAGACTACAGGGTTGAATTGAAGCGAATAAATAACGATATTAAAAAGTAATTTATATTATCGGAGGTATTGCATTGAATGATAAAGATTGAGAAACATGATATCAAAAAGCTTGAAGAATACATTCAGCACATCGATAACTATCGAAGAGAGTTGAAGATGCGAGAATATGAATTACTTGAAAGTCATGAACCAGATAATGCGGGAGCTGGCAAAAGTAATTTGCCAGGTAATCCGATTGAACGATGTGCAATAAAGAAGTTTAGTGATAACAGATACAATACATTAAGAAATATAGTTAATGGTGTAGATAGACTTATAGATGAGAGTGATGAGGATACTCTTGAGTTATTAAGGTTTAGGTATTGGGATTGTCCTATTGGTTGTTATGAGTGGGAAGATATCGCGCATTACTTTGGTACAAGTAAGACAAGTATATTGCGTAGAAGAAATGCACTGATCGATAAGTTAGCGAAGTATATTGGTTATGTGTAGCGGACTTTCACCCTATGTAAGTCCGCATTAAAACAGTTTATTATGTTAGTATCAGATTAATATTTAAAGTTATTAAATGCTAATACGACGCTTTTATTTATGAGGTATGAACATGTTTAAACTAATTGTAAATACATTACTACACATCAAGTATAGATGTATCTTAATACTACTTAAGTTATATAAGGTGAAACATTATGATGACTAAAGACGAACGTATACGTTTCTATAAGTCTAAAGAATGGCAAACAACAAGAAAAAGAGTGCTAGAAAGAGATAATTATGAATGTCAACAATGTAAGAGAGACGGCAAGTTAACGACATATGACAAAAGCAAACATAAGTCGTTGGATGTAGATCATATATTATCGCTAGAACATCATCCGGAGTTTGGTCATGACTTAAACAATTTAGAAACACTGTGTATTAAATGTCACAACAAAAAAGAAAAGAGATTTATAAAAAAAGAAAATAAATGGAAAGATGAAAAATGGTAAATACCCCCGGGTCAAAAAAATCAAAAGCGATCAAAACGCTTGGGGAACGGGGAGGGGCTCGACTTCGCGATAATTTTAAAAATCCATGTACAACCCCCCTCTTATAACCATTTTAAGGCAGGTGATGAAATGGAGATTATAGTTGATGAAAACTTAGTGCTTAAAGAAAAAGAAAGGCTGCAAGTATTATATAAAGACATACCTAGCAATAAATTAAAAGTAGTTGATGGTTTAATAATACAAGCAGCAAGGCTACGTGTAATGCTTGATTACATGTGGGAAGACATAAAAGAAAAAGGTGACTATGATTTATTTACTCAATCTGAAAAGGCGCCACCATATGAAAGAGAAAGACCAGTAGCCAAACTATTTAATGCTAGAGATGCTGCATATCAAAAAATAATCAAACAATTATCGGATTTATTGCCCGAAGAGAAAGAAGACACAGAAACGCCATCTGATGATTACCTATGATTAGTAATAAATACGTTGATGAATATATAAATTTGTGGAAACAAGGAAAGGTAATTTTAAATAAAGAAAGAATTGATTTGTTTAATTATCTACAAACGCATATATATTCACGAAATGATGTATATTTTGATGAACAGAAAATCGAGGATTGTATCAAATTTATTGAAAAATGGTATTTTCCAACATTACCATTTCAAAGGTTTATCATAGCTAATATATTTCTTATAGATAAAAATACAGATGAAGCTTTCTTTACAGAATTTGCCATTTTCATGGGACGTGGAGGCGGGAAAAACGGTCTAATAAGTGCAATTAGTGATTTCCTTTCTACACCCCTACATGGAGTTAAAGAATATCACATCTCTATTGTTTCCAATAGTGAAGAACAAGCAAAAACATCGTTTGATGAAATCAGAAACGTTTTAATGGAAAACAAACGAAATAAGACGGGTAAAACGCCAAAAGCTCCTTATGAAGTTAGTCAAACAAAAATAATAAACCGTGCAACTAAATCAGTTATTCGTTATAACACATCAAACACAAAAACCAAAGATGGTGGACGTGAGGGGTGTGTTATTTTTGATGAAATTCATTATTTCTTTGGTCCTGAAATGGTAAACGTTAAACGTGGTGGACTAGGTAAAAAGAAAAACCGACGAACATTTTATATTAGCACTGATGGCTTCGTTAGAGATGGTTATATCGATTCAATGAAGCGCAAAATTGCGAGTGTATTAAGTGGCAAAGTTAAAAATAGCAGGTTATTCCCTTTTTATTGTAAGTTAGATGATCCAAAAGAAGTTGATGACAGAAATATGTGGGAAAAGGCAAACCCAATGTTACATAAACCGTTGTCAGAATACGCTAGAACACTGCTAAGTACTATTGAAGAAGAATATAACGATTTACCATTCAACCGTTCAAATAAGCCTGAATTCATAACTAAGCGGATGAATTTGCCTGAAGTTGATCTTGAAAAAGTCATAGCACCATGGAAAGAAATACTTGCGACTAACAGAGAGGTACCAAATTTAGATAACCAAATGTGTATAGGTGGTTTAGACTTTGCAAATATCCGAGATTTCGCAAGTGTAGGGCTACTATTCCGAAAGAACGACGATTATATTTGGTTAGGACATTCTTTTGTAAGACAAGGGTTTTTGGATGATGTCAAATTAGAGCCCCCTATTAAAGAATGGGAAAAAATGGGGTTACTGACGATTGTCGATGATGATGTTATTGAAATTGAATATATTGTTGATTGGTTTTTAAAAGCTAAGGAAAAATATGGACTTGAGAAAGTTGTGGCTGATAACTATAGAACTGACATTGTAAGGCGTGCATTTGAAGCGGCAGGCATCGAATTAGATGTTATAAGAAACCCAAAAGCAATACACGGCTTATTAGCCCCTCGAATAGATACAATATTTGCTAAACATAATGTGATATATGGAGATGATCCATTAATGCGTTGGTTTACAAATAATGTTGCAGTAAAAATCAAGCCGGATGGAAATAAAGAGTATATCAAAAAAGATGAAGTCAGACGTAAAACGGATGGATTTATGGCATTTGTTCATGCGTTATATAGAGCGGATGAAATTATTGAGTCAAATCTTGATGATGAACTTGAATTTTTAAATAGTTTGGATTTTTAGAAAGGAGGTGCAAAATGGGAATCTTAGGAAAAATTTTTAATCGTCGCGAAGATTTAAAGTGGATGTTTGACTATGACGTAATCGAAGATTTATCTAATCAAGCATATGTTAAAAGATTAGCACTAGATAGTTGTATAGAATTTTTAGCAAAGGCAGTAGCACAAAGTCAATTCAAAGTATTAAAGGGTTATAAATCGCAAATGAATGACACATATTACAAATTGAATGTTAAACCTAACACAGACATGTCTAGTGATACATTTTGGCAACATGTCATGTATAAATTGATTTACGACAATGAAGTTCTAATCATTGTATCAGACAAAAAAGAATTATTGATTGCTGATAGCTTTTACCGAAAAGAATACGCCTTATATGATGATATTTTCGAAAGTGTTGAAGTAAAAGAATATACATTTAACCGTTCTTTTAAAATGGATGAAGTTATTTATTTAAAATTTAACAACAACCAAATCATGCATTTAGTTGAGTCGTTATTTGAAGATTACGGAAAAATATTCGGACGAATGATTGACGCACAAATGAAAAATTATCAAATTCGAGGCATAGTCAAAACGGAAAGTAGCTCTATGGAAAAAGGACAACGAGAGCTAATGAATGCTTTTATGAAAAAGATGTTTAAGTCATTTAGTGAGAATCAAATTGCAATAGCTCCGTTAACTAAAGGCTTTGATTATGAAGAACTTTCAAACGGTAAATCAAACAATATGGCATTTAATGAAATGTCAGACTTATTAAAAGATGCAATTAAAAATGTCGCGCTGATTATCGGCATTCCACCAGGTCTTATTTATGGTGAAACAGCAGATCTTGAAAAGAATATGAAGGTTTTTGAAAAGTTTTGCTTAAATCCATTACTTAAGAAAATTGAAAACGAATTGAATGCAAAGCTATACAACCGAAAAGAATATTTAGAAGGTAATCGAGTTGTAGTAATTGGTGTTAATAAAAAATCGCCACTTGAACATTCAGAAGCAATTGACAAGCTTGTAAGCAGTGGTTCATTTACACGTAATGAAGTAAGAATAATGTTAGGTGAAGAACCGTCTGACAATCCTGAATTAGACGAATATCTAGTGACGAAGAACTACGAAAAAGCAAACGAAAATGGTAGTACATTGAAAGGTGGTGATGAAAAATGAAGATAAACGTTAAAGGTGCAATTATTCCAAATGATGACAAATGGATTTATGAAATGTTAGAAATGGATGCTACTTCACCAAAAGACATTGCTGATTCACTTCCTGATACTAATGAAGATATTGACGTTATTATCAACAGTGGTGGCGGTGATGTATATAGTGGTAGCGAAATTTACACATCATTAAAAACGTATCCTGGTAAAGTTAACATTAAAATTGTTGGTGTTGCAGCAAGTGCCGCCTCAGTAATTGCTATGGCGGGTGATCATATTGAAATGAGTCCGACATCACAAATGATGATTCATAATGCTTGGACGATGGCAATGGGTGACATAAACGAAATGCAGAAAACAGTTGATATGTTAGATAGTGTAAACAAAGGCATTGCTAATGCATACATCAATAAAACCGGTAAAACAGAAGATGAAATATTAAGTCTTATGAACAAAGAAACTTGGTTCAACGCACAAGACGCAGTTGAACATGGATTTGCTGACAGTAAAATGTTTGATGAAACAGCACCGCGGTTGGTTGCTAATTCAGGACAAATGCTATCAGATGATGTAATAAATCGTGTTACTGCATTAGTAAGTAAAACACCAGAAATGAAAATCGATATTGACGCTATAGCAAATAAGGTAATTGAAAAAATGAATATTAAAAACGAGAAACCTAAAAACACTATTAACGAAAGTGGTTTTAATAGGTTTCTTTTTTAATGCAAAAAATGGGAGGTCATAAAATGACAGTTAAATTAAGTGATGATTTTAAAAATGCTCGTACAGAGTTTTTAGAAGCAGTAAAAAATGGTGAGTCTCAAGAAGTACAAGGTCAGTTATATTCTGATATGATTAACGAATTATTTGAAGAAGCTAGAGCACAAGCTAAAGCTGAAGCAGAAGGAATTTTAAATATGCCGACTGCCGATAAAAAGTTGAATGCTGAACAACGCAAGTTTTTCAATGAAATTAATAAAGAAGTCGGTTACAAAGAAGAGAAACTAATCCCGCAAGAAACAATTGATCGTATTTTTGAAGATTTAACAACGGCACATCCGTTATTACAAGTCATTGGGTTGAAAAATGTTGGATTACGTTTAAAATTCTTAAAATCTGAAACTAAAGGCGAAGCTGTTTGGGGTAAAATTCACGGCGAAATTAAAAGCCAGTTAGATGCAGCGTTTAGTGAAGAAGAAGCAATTCAAAACAAGTTGACCGCTTTTGTTGTAATTCCAAAAGATTTAAAAGACTTTGGTCCTGCATGGATTGAATCATTCGTGAAAATTCAAATTGAAGAAGCTTTTGCAGTTGCATTAGAAGCAGCATTTTTAAATGGAACAGGTAAAGATCAACCAATTGGTTTGATTCGACAAGTTCAAGAGGGTGTGTCTGTTTCAGGTGGCGAATATCCTAAAAAGGATATTACATCTACATTAACTTTTAAAGACCCTAAAACTACAGTTTTAGAGTTGACGAAAGTATATAAACACCATTCAACAAATGAAAAGGGCAAAGCAGTTGCAGTTAAAGGCAAAGTGCACATGGTTGTTAATCCTAGTGATGCTTTTGATATTCAAGCACAATACACGCACCTAAATGCTCAAGGTGTATATGTTACTGCATTACCATTTAACTTGAATATTGTTGAGTCACTAGCACAAGTTTCTGGAGAAGTAACTACATTTGTAGAAGGTCGTTATCATGCATACTTAGGTGGAGGAATTAACATCAAGAAGTTTGATCAAACGCTAGCTTTAGAAGATTTAGAGCTATACACTGCAAAGCAATTTGCTTATGGTAAAGCTTTTGATAACAAAGCTGCAGCAGTTCACAAATTGACGTTAGCAACATCTGAGCTTGTAGATAGTGGCGAAACATTATAAACATAAAGAGGTGATAAGATGAGCGAAGTAATGAAACATGCTGTAGTCAGACCCTATACAGATATCGCTCATAAATATCATAAATACAACATCTATGATATTTATCCGGCTAAGGGATACGAGGAGACTCGAATTGACTTGTTAACTAATAACGACGTCAATAAATACAATCAGGTTTATATCAAAGCTTTAGACAAATTTTCTAAAAATGAACTATTAGAAATTGCAGAAAGAAATAAAGTGGAAATACCTAAAAGCGCATTGAAAAATGAAATTATTGATTTATTGAATGCGTAGGTGATTTCATGGATGAACTTGTTCAAGACTTTAAAGATATGGAAAAAATTGACCATACAAGTGAAGACAGTTATATTGAAAAACTTTTGAAAAGATCATACGAAAAGTTACAAAGAGATTATGGTAAGTTTGATATCGATAAAAACTTGATTGGTAGAGAATTGGTATTAAATCGTGCCCGTTACGCTTATCAAGATCTACTAGAATACTTTAATGAAAACTATAGAGTTGATTTAATCGACTTTGGCATTAGCCTTGTGGAGGTTGAGGACGATGAGGAAACCATTTAAAAAACCTAAAATCACGACAAGACGACTAAAAACACGTGTTCACTTTTATAAGTACATTGAAAATGATGGTCCTGAAGCTGGAGAAAGCGAAGAAAAACTTTTATATAGTTGTTGGGCTAGCGTTGATGGTGTATGGTTGCGCGAATTAGAGCAAGCTATTGCAAATGGAACGCATAACGACGTCAAGTTATACATTCGTGACCCACAAGGCGATTATTTGCCTAATGAAGAGCATTATTTAGAAATCGAATCAAAGTATTCTACAAATCGATTGAATATTAAGCAGATATCTCCGGACTTAGATAACAAAGATTTTATTATGATTCGTGGAGCGTATACATCATGAGTATAAAAGTTAGTGGTGATAAGTCTTTAGATAGAGAATTAGAAAAGCGTTTCGGAACTCAAGCGATGTTAAAAATTCAAGATAGGGCGCTAATTGCTGGTGCTAAAGTAATAGTTGAAGAAGTAAAAAAACAACTAAAGCCATCAAAAGATACGGGCGCATTAATTAATGAGGTAAGTTTTAGTAAACCTGAATGGATAAACGGAAAACGTACAATTACTGTTCATTGGCGAGGTTCTAAAGACCGCTATAAAATCGTACATTTAATTGAAAATGGACACGTTCAAAAAGGGACAGGTAAATTTATCAAACCTAAAGCTATGGGTGGCGTTAATAGAGCAATAAGACAAGGGCAAAATAAGTATTTTGAGACGCTAAAAAGGGAGTTGAAAAAATTGTGATTGATATTTTGTACAAAGTTCATGAAGTGATTAGTCAAGACAGAATTATTAGAGAGCACGTAAATATCAATAATATTAAGTTCAATAAATACCCAAATGTAAAAGATACGGATGTACCTTTCATAGTTATTGACGATATAGACGACCCAATACCTACAACTTATACTGACGGAGATGAGCGCGCATATAGTTACATTGTACAAATAGATGTATTTGTGAAGTTTAACGAAAAGTATAACGCGAGAATCATAAGAAATAAGATATCTAATCGTATTCAAAAGTTATTATGGTCTGAACTGAAAATGGGAAATGTATCAAATGGAAAACCTGAATATATAGAAGAATTCAAAACATATAGAAGCACTCGTGTCTACGAGGGCATTTTTTACGAGGAGGAGAAATAAATGAAAGTAAAACAAGCAAGTGCGCCTAAAGCGTATATAAATATTACTGGTTTAGGTTTCGCTAAATTAACAAAAGAAGGCGCAAAGCTAGAATATAGTGATATTACAAAAACTAGAGGATTACAAAAAATCGGCGTTGAAACTGGAGGAGACTTAAAAACAGCATATGCTGATGGTGGTCCAATCGAATCAGGAAACACAGACGGAGAAGGTAAAATTTCGTTACAAATGCATGCTTTCCCTAAAGAGATTCGAGAAATCGTATTTAATGAAAAGTATGATCAAGACGGTGTTTATGAGGAAACTCAAGGTAAACAAAATAACTATGTAGCAATTTGGTTCAGACAAGAGCGTCGAGATGGCACATTTAGAACGGTTTTATTACCTAAAGTCATGTTTACAAATCCTAAAATTGATGGTGAAACTGCTGAGAAAGATTGGGATTTCTCAAGTGAAGAGGTTGAAGGTGAGGCACTTTTCCCTTTAATTGATAATAAAAAGTCTGTACGTAAATATATCTTTGACTCAGCTAATATGACAAATCATGATGGCAACGGTGAAAAAGGTGAAGAGGCTTTCTTAAAGAAAATTTTAGGTGATGATTACACTGGAAACGTGACAGAGGATAACGGCGAAACTTTGTAACGCAACCGGCTTCATCGGAAACTGCGATAAAGTCGGTTAATATACCAGATAGCATTAAAACACTTAAAGTTGGCAACACATACGATTTAAATGTTGTGGTAGAGCCATCTAATCAAAGTAAGTTATTGAAATACACAACAGATCAAACGAATATTGTATCAATCAATAGTGATGGTCAAGTTACTGCGGAAGCACAAGGTATTGCCACGGTTAAAGCAACTGTTGGTAATATGAGTGACACTATAACAATAAATGTAGAAGCATAAGAGGGGGCAACCCCTCTATTTTATTTGAAAATAAGGAGAGTATTATAAAATGGCAAAATTAAAACGTAACATTATTCAATTAGTAGAAGACCCAAAAGCAAATGAAATTAAATTACAAACGTACTTAACACCACACTTCATTTCATTTGAAATTGTATACGAAGCAATGGATTTAATCGATGATATTGAGGACGAAAATAGCACGATGAAGCCAAGAGAAATCGCTGACAGATTGATGGATATGGTTGTAAAAATTTACGATAACCAATTCACAGTTAAAGACCTAAAAGAACGTATGCATGCACCTGATGGAATGAATGCACTTCGTGAACAAGTGGTTTTCATTACGCAAGGTCAACAAACTGAGGAAACTAGAAATTTTATCCAGAACATGAAATAAAGCCTGAAGATTTAACATATAAAGCAATGTTGAAAAATATGGATACTCTCATGATGGACTTAATTGAAAATGGTAAAGACGCTAACGAAGTTTTAAAAATGCCATTTCATTATGTACTTTCCATATATCAAAATAAAAACAATGACATTTCTGAAGAAAAAGCAGAGGCTTTAATTGATGCATTTTAACCTTAACCGTTTGGTTAGGGTTATTTTTTTGAACTTTTTTAGAAAGGAGGTAAAAAATGGGAGAAAGAATAAAAGGTTTATCTATAGGATTGGATTTAGATGCAGCAAATTTAAATAGATCATTTGCAGAAATCAAACGAAACTTTAAAACTTTAAATTCTGACTTAAAATTAACAGGCAACAACTTCAAATATACCGAAAAATCAACTGATAGTTACAAACAAAGGATTAAAGAACTTGATGGAACTATCACAGGTTATAAGAAAAACGTTGATGATTTAGCCAAGCAATATGACAAGGTATCTCAAGAACAGGGCGAAAACAGTGCAGAAGCTCAAAAGTTACGACAAGAATATAACAAACAAGCAAATGAGCTGAATTATTTAGAAAGAGAATTACAAAAAACATCAGCCGAATTTGAAGAGTTCAAAAAAGCTCAAGTTGAAGCTCAAAGAATGGCAGAAAGTGGCTGGGGAAAAACCAGTAAAGTTTTTGAAAGTATGGGACCTAAATTAACAAAAATGGGTGATGGTTTAAAATCCATTGGTAAAGGTTTGATGATTGGTGTAACTGCGCCTGTTTTAGGTATTGCAGCAGCATCAGGAAAAGCTTTTGCAGAAGTTGATAAAGGTTTAGATACTGTTACTCAAGCAACAGGCGCAACAGGCAGTGAATTAAAAAAATTGCAGAACTCATTTAAAGATGTTTATGGCAATTTTCCAGCAGATGCTGAAACTGTTGGTGGAGTTTTAGGAGAAGTTAATACAAGGTTAGGTTTTACAGGTAAAGAACTTGAAAATGCCACAGAGTCATTCTTGAAATTCAGTCATATAACAGGTTCTGACGGTGTGCAAGCCGTACAGTTAATTACCCGTGCAATGGGCGATGCAGGTATCGAAGCAAGTGAATATCAAAGTGTTTTGGATATGGTAGCAAAAGCGGCGCAAGCTAGTGGGATAAGTGTTGACACACTAGCTGATAGTATTACTAAATACGGCGCTCCAATGAGAGCTATGGGCTTTGAGATGAAAGAATCAATTGCTTTATTCTCTCAATGGGAAAAGTCAGGCGTTAATACTGAAATAGCATTCAGTGGTTTGAAAAAAGCTATATCAAATTGGGGTAAAGCTGGTAAAAACCCAAGAGAGGAATTTAAGAAGACATTAGCAGAAATTGAAAAGACGCCGGATATAGCTAGCGCAACAAGTTTAGCGATTGAAGCATTTGGTGCAAAAGCAGGTCCTGATTTAGCAGACGCTATTAAAGGTGGTCGTTTTAGTTATCAAGAATTTTTAAAAACTATCGAAGATTCCCAAGGCACAGTAAACCAAACATTTAAAGATTCTGAAAGTGGCTCCGAAAGATTTAAAGTAGCAATGAATAAATTAAAATTAGTAGGTGCTGATGTATGGGCTTCTATTGAAAGTGCGTTTGCTCCAGTAATGGAAGAATTAATCAAAAAGCTATCTATAGCGGTTGATTGGTTTTCCAATTTAAGTGATGGTTCTAAAAGATCAATTGTTATTTTCAGTGGTATTGCTGCTGCAATTGGTCCTGTAGTTTTTGGATTAGGTGCATTTATAAGTACAATTGGCAATGCAGTAACTGTATTGGCCCCATTGTTAGCTAGTATTGCAAAGGCTGGTGGATTGATTAGTTTTTTATCGACTAAAGTACCTATATTAGGAACTGTCTTCACAGCTTTAACTGGTCCTATTGGCATTGTATTAGGTGTTTTGGCTGGCTTAGCAGTCGCATTTACAATTGCTTATAAGAAATCTGAAACATTTAGAAATTTTGTTAATGGTGCAATTGAAAGTGTTAAACAAACATTTAGTAATTTTATTCAATTTATTCAACCTTTCGTTGATTCTGTTAAAAACATCTTTAAACAAGCGATATCAGCAATAGTTGATTTTGCTAAAGATATTTGGAATCAAATCAATGGATTCTTTAATGAAAACGGAATTTCCATTGTTCAAGCACTTCAAAATATATGCAACTTTATTAAAGCGATATTTGAATTTATTTTAAATTTTGTAATTAAACCAATTATGTTCGCGATTTGGCAAGTGATGCAATTTATTTGGCCGGCGGTTAAAGCCTTGATTGTCAGTACTTGGGAGAATATAAAAGGTGTAATACAAGGTGCTTTAAATATCATACTTGGCTTGATTAAGTTCTTCTCAAGCTTATTCGCTGGTGATTGGCGAGGAGTTTGGGACGCCGTTGTGATGATTCTTAAAGGAGCAGTTCAATTAATTTGGAATTTAGTTCAATTATGGTTTGTAGGTAAAATACTTGGTGTTGTTAGGTACTTTGGCGGGTTGCTAAAAGGATTGATAGCAGGAATTTGGGACGTAATAAGAAGTATATTCAGTAAATCTTTATCAGCAATTTGGAATGCAACAAAAAGTATTTTTGGATTTTTATTTAATAGCGTAAAATCAATTTTCACAAATATGAAAAATTGGTTATCTAATACTTGGAGCAGTATCCGTACGAATACAATAGGAAAAGCACAGTCATTATTTAGTGGCGTCAAATCAAAATTTACTAATTTATGGAATGCGACGAAAGAAATTTTTAGTAATTTAAGAAATTGGATGTCAAATATTTGGAATTCCATTAAAGATAATACGGTAGGAATTGCAAGCCGTTTATGGAGTAAGGTACGTGGAATTTTCACAAATATGCGCGATGGCTTGAGTTCCATTATAGATAAGATTAAAAGTCATATCGGCGGTATGGTAAGCGCTATTAAAAAAGGACTTAATAAATTAATCGACGGTTTAAACTGGGTCGGTGGTAAGTTGGGAATGGATAAAATACCTAAGTTACACACTGGTACAGAGCACACACATACTACTACAAGATTAGTTAAGAACGGTAAGATTGCACGTGACACATTCGCTACAGTTGGGGATAAGGGACGCGGAAATGGTCCAAATGGTTTTAGAAATGAAATGATTGAATTCCCTAATGGTAAACGTGTAATCACACCTAATACAGATACTACCGCTTATTTACCTAAAGGCTCAAAAGTCTACAACGGTGCACAAACTTATTCAATGTTAAATGGAACGCTTCCAAGATTTAGTTTAGGTACTATGTGGAAAGATATTAAATCCGGTGCATCATCGGCATTTAACTGGACAAAAGATCAAATAGGTAAAGGTACCAAATGGCTTGGCGATAAAGTTGGCGATGTTTTAGATTTTATGGAAAATCCAGGCAAACTTTTAAATTATATACTTGAAGCTTTTGGAATTGATTTCAATTCTTTAACTAAAGGTATGGGAATTGCAGGCGACATAACAAAAGCTGCATGGTCTAAGATTAAGAAAAGTGCTACTGATTGGATAAAAGAAAATTTAGAAGCTATGGGCGATGGCGATTTAGTTGGCGGAATATTAGACCCTGACAAAATTAATTATCATTATGGACGTACCGCAGCTTATACCGCTGCAACTGGAAGACCATTTCATGAAGGTGTCGATTTTCCATTTGTATATCAAGAAGTTAGAACGCCGATGGGTGGCAGACTTACAAGAATGCCATTTATGTCTGGTGGTTATGGTAATTATGTAAAAATTACTAGTGGAGTTATCGATATGCTATTTGCGCATTTGAAAAACTTTAGCAAATCACCACCTAGTGGCACGATGGTCAAGCCCGGCGATGTTGTTGGTTTAACTGGTAATACAGGTTTTAGTACAGGACCACACTTACATTTTGAAATGAGAAGAAATGGACGACACTTTAACCCTGAACCATATTTAAGGAATGCTAAGAAAAAAGGAAGATTATCAATAGGTGGTGGCGGTGCTACTTCTGGAAGTGGCGCAACTTATGCCAGTCGAGTAATCCGACAAGCGCAAAGTATTTTAGGTGGTCGTTATAAAGGTAAATGGATTCATGACCAAATGATGCGCGTTGCAAAACGTGAAAGTAACTACCAGTCAAATGCAGTGAATAACTGGGATATAAATGCTCAAAGAGGAGACCCATCAAGAGGATTATTCCAAATCATCGGCTCAACTTTTAGAGCAAACGCTAAACGTGGATATACTAACTTTAATAATCCGGTTCATCAAGGTATTTCAGCAATGCAATACATTGTTAGACGCTACGGTTGGGATGGATTTAAGCGTGCTGGTGATTACGCATATGCTACAGGTGGCAAAGTTTTTGATGGTTGGTATAACTTAGGTGAAGACGGTCATCCAGAATGGGTTATTCCAACAAATCCGGCTCGTAGAAATGATGCAATGAAGATGTTGCATTATGCTGCTGCAGAAGTAAGAGGTAAAAAAGCAAATAAAAATAAGCGCCCTAGTCAATTATCAGACTTAAACGGGTTTGATGATCCTAGCTTATTATTGAAAATGATTGAACAACAACAGCAACAAATAGGCATATTGTTACAAATTGCACAATCTAATGATGTTATTGCAAACAAAGATTATCAACCTGTTATCAATGAAAACGATTTTGATAAAAAAGTGAACTCGTCTATTGATAAAAGGGAAAGAAAAGAAAATGTAAAAGTAAGGTTTAGGAAAGGGGGCGTTGTCACTTAATGATAGATACTATTAAAGTAAACAACAAAACATTACCGTGGTTATATATTAAAAGAGGGTTTGAAATACCCTCTTTTAATTATGTAGTAAAAACAGAAAACGTTGAAGGGCGTTCAGGGTCTGTTTATAAAGGTAGAAAATTAGAGGGATATAGTTTTGAGCTGCCTTTATGTGTGCGTAATGATTATTTGTCATCTGGTGGTGTTAAAAATCATGATGAAGTGTTACATGAACTAGTGAAGTTTTTTAATTATAGCCAAGCTGTTAAGTTACAATTTAGTTCAAAAAAATGGTACTGGAATGCATATTTCGAAGGTCCAATAAACTTACCTAAAGAATTAGCTACACCCGTACAATTTACAATAAAAGTTGTACTTGCTGATCCATATAAATACCATGAATCACGCAATGTAAACACAGCCATATCTGACCAAGTTTCTGTTGTTAATAGTGGAACTGCTGACACACCAATTATTGTTGAAGCTCGAGCGCTCAAGCCAAGTAGTTACTTTATGATAACTAAAAATGATGAAGATTATTTTATGGTTGGAGATGATGAAGTCACAAATGAAGCAAAAGACTACATGCCCCAAATATTCCATACTGAATTTAGGGATTTTAAAGGATGGAATAAGATGGAAACTGGTGATATTCCAGATAAATATCTAGGTGGGAAAGTCGGAGGCGACTTTGTAATATCTAATGTCGGAGAAAGTTATAAAGCCACTAACTTCCCAAATGAAAAAGGTTGGGTAGGTGCTGGAACGAAACGAGGGCTTCCAAGAGCAGTGAGTGACTTTCAAATAACATATAAGTGCATTGTAGAGCAAAGAGATAAAGGAGCAGGAAGAACAGCGCAACACATCTATGATACTGATAACAAACTAATAGCTGCTATTGGTTATGAAAATAAATACCATGACAGAAAAATAGGTCATGTTGTAGTTACGCTATTTAATCAAAATGGTGACCCATTAAAAATTTATGATTATCAAAATAAACCTTTGTTGTATAAAAAAGATAGAATTGTTGTTTATATAAGGTTGAAAAGAATCGGAAACACTTTTTATATAAAAACATGGAAGTTCGACCATATAAAAGACCCTGATAGATTGAAGCCTTTAGATGTTAACGAAAAAGTGTGGGTTGATGGAGGTAAATTCTATCAACGTAAAATAAGTGCAATTTCGATTTATAGCGCTAAATACAATGGTTATAAGTGGATGGAGATGAACGGGCTAGGTTCATTTAACACCGAGATTCTACCGAAGCCAAAAGGTGCTAAAGAAATGATAATTCAAAAAGGCGATTTAGTTAAAATTGACATGCACACAAAAAATGTTGTTATAAACGAAGAGCCTATGCTCTCGCAAAAAACATTTGGTAGCAACTTCTTTAACATTGCATCGGGATATTCAGAATTGATTATACAACCCGAAAATATATTTGATACAAAAGTGAAATGGCAAGATAGATATTTGTAGAAAGGAGGTTGTAACTTGATACATGTTTTAGATTTTGATGACAAAATCATTGATTTCCTTTCAAACGACGATACAGCTTTAATAAGAGCTGAGCACAAAAGAAACATTAATGATAATTCTGAAACATTGGATCTACTAATTTTATCCAGTCGTGCCGAACATTTTAGAGAACGACATAGAATTATTATAAGAGACTCAAACAAGCAATGGCGTGAATTCATCATTGATTGGGTGCAAGATACTTTGGACGGATACACTGAAGTAGAGTGTACAGCTTCATATTTAACAGACATAACAACGGCAAAACCGTTCACACCTGGAAAGTTTGAGAAAAAAACAACAACTGAAGCGTTGAAAGAGGTTTTAAACGATACAGGTTGGCAAGTTTCTGAACAAACCGAATACGATGGCTTACGTACTACTTCATGGACTTCCTATCAAACTAGATACGAAGTGCTAAAGCAACTTTGTACAACTTATAAAATGGTATTAGATTTTTATATTGAATTAGGTGCTAATACTGTTAAAGGTCGATATGTAGTATTAAGAAAGAAAAACAGTTTGTTTAAAGGCAAAGAAATTGAATACGGCAAAGATTTAATCGGATTAACTAGAAAAATTGATATGTCAGAGATTAAAACAGCCTTGATTGCTATAGGACCTGAAAATGAAAAAGGTGTGCGAACTGAAGTAGTTGTAACAGATGACAAAGCGCAAGAACAGTTTAATTTACCTACACGTTATATTTGGGGGATTTATGAACCTCAAACCGATGTACAAAATATGACAGAGGATCGTTTGCGTTCTTTAGCAAGAACAGAATTAAATAAACGTAAGTCGGCAGTTATGTCATATGAAATCACTTCAATTGATTTAGAAGATGCATATCCACATGAAATTATAACTATTGGCGATACAGTTAGAGTTAAAAACAGAGACTTTAATCCCCCGTTGTATGTTGAGGCAGAAGTTATTGCCGAAGAATACAATATGATTTCGGATGATAGCAAATACACTTTTGGACAATCAAAAGAGTTCAAAGAATCAGAATTACGAGAAGAATTTAATAAGCGTTTAGATGTAATACGTCAAAAATTATCCGATAATATTTCAAACATCAACACAATTGTAGCTGAAACATTAGAGGGAGAATTACAATATTTTGAACGTAAAATAATTAAATCTGACACACCACCCGAAAACCCTGTAAATGATATGCTTTGGCTTGATACAAGTAACCCAGAAGTAGCTGTATTACGCAGGTATTGGAATGGAAAATGGATAAAAGCATCTCCAGAAAAAGCTGGAGATATTGGCGCAATTAGTAGAGAACAAGCATTGTATAGCGAGTTAAAAAACACATTCATTAATTTAACGATTCAGCATAGTAGGTTGTTGAGAGAGGTTTCGGAAGTCATTGAATCAGAGTATTTAATTGATACTGATTTAAAAAAGGCAGTTAATGACAAATTAAATGACACCGTACAAGTTTTCAACAGAATAAAAGAAAATTTGGATAGCATGACAGAAGAAACTGCAACTATTGGAAAACTTGTCGATACACAGGCTTTATTCTTAGAATATCGTGAAAAGTTACAAGCGTTATACAATGCCATTGAAAATGCGAAAATATCTATTGATGATCGTTTTAAATTATTACAGTCGCAGTATACAGATGAGAAATTCAACGAGGCAATGGATAAAGTAGCAGAAAGTATTGGCGGTCATTGGGATTCTAGCAAAAAGCAATTAAGTGCTGAAATACCAAACAAGCAAGATTTGGAAAAGATGAGAGATGCTTTAATCGCTCAGCAAAGAGGTACATTGTTACCAATTGATAAAAAGATAGAATCAATGCAAAAAGAAATAAAAAACTATGAAAACGGTATAGAAATTGCAATAAAAAAGAAACTTCAAGAGATTAACGATAATGGCAATTTATACCGATATTCATCGCCATCAGTTTTTAAAGAAGCAAGCTATTATAAAGCTGATTTAATAACATCAGGCGATGATAAAGCTATTGCTTATAACAAAAAGAAATCTATCAATTTCGGAACACTGAACTATCATAAGTGGCAAGAAAATGAAAAGTATACTTTTAGTTTCACAATAAAGACAGATACTGACGGTGTAACAATTAACCAGTTAAACGACGGATATTATAATCATAAATGTAATATTAAGTTAAAAAAAGATGAGTGGGCTAGAAAATCTATTACATTTACACCTACTTATTCACTAGCAGATAATGGCATTACATTAACCTTAGATGTCGCTAGTACTGGAGCATGGTATACAGGCTGGTTAGGTAGTTCGACAGAAATAGGCAAAGTATGGATAAAAGATTTCCAATTAGAAAAAGGCGATGTGTCGACTAGTCATAAAATGAACTCAAGTGATCAAGATGATGTATTTGGAAATGTTAATAATAAAGTAATTGAAAACTCAGCAAAGATAAGTGCTTTTGAAGACAAAATCAATCTTAAAGCTGATAAAACTGAAGTAACACAAACGCTTGATAAGAAGTTAGAACCAATTAAAAATGACATCAAAAAACAAACGTCACAAATCGAACTATTGCCTGACAGATTGACAGAAACAGTATCTAAAAAAATCTATGAGACAACTATTTCTGGATTAGTAAAACGTTTAGAAACTGAAGAAGCTAAAAGAGAAACTTTGGCGAATAAAATTAATGACACAGTATCTATACAGAAATATCAATCTGGTATAGAAGAAGCTAAAAGCTATGCAGATGATAAATTAAGAGATGTGGCGAACACCCCAGAAATACAAGAAAGTATTAAACAAGCTAATGAACAAGCTCAAGAATCATTGAGAGAATATGTCAGAGCGCAAGACGAACTCAAATTACAGGAAGCAAATGCGTATATTGACAATAAAATTTCTGAAGAAGAGCAAAGAGCCATTGAAGAAGCTCGTAGAAAGTTCGAAGAAGCTAAATCACATGCTGAAAACAAAGCAGATGAAGCAAAAAGGATTGCGAACCAATATGCAGATACTCAAGTAATGGATGCACGCAGGATAGCAAGCGCTTATACAAATAGCCAAATTCAAAAAGCCAATAAAGAGCGAGACCAAATTTTATCTCAATATGATACTAAAATCGCACAAAATGGTCACGACATTAATTTAAGAGCTACCAAAGATGAGTTTAATGCTTCTAAAAGAACACTATCAAGAGTGTTAGCAGATATAACTGTAAATGCTATGAAAGGCATCAATTTAAGGTATGATGAAAACGGCGCGATTACTTCGCATACCATTGATAAAGATGGCGTAAAAATCAGTGGTGATAAAGTTGATATTACAGCGAATAGAGAATTTAATGTAGTCGCAAATAATATTAATAACAAAGTTGGTAAAAATGACATTGTTAATAGCCTGAACTTATCAAATGAAGGTCTTGACATCAATGTGAATAGAATTGGTATTAAAGGCGGAAATGCTAACCGTTATGTACAAGTTCAAAATGATTTTATTGAACTTGGCGGAATCGTACAACGAACTTGGAAAGGCAAACGATCAACCGATGATATATTCACACGTCTTAAAGATGGACATCTAAGGTTTAGAAATAATACCGCAGGCGGTTCACTTTATATGTCACATTTTGGTATTTCAACATATATTGATGGAGAAGGCGAAGACGGTGGTTCATCCGGTACTATTCAATGGTGGGATAAAACTTACAGTGATAGCGGTATGAATGGCATAACAATCAATTCTTACGGCGGTGTGGTTGCTTTAACATCTGACTACAATCGAATTATTATCGATTCATATGCTTCAGCTAATATAGAAAGTAGAGAAGCACCGATATATTTATCTCCGAACACCAAAAATAAACCTGGTTTAAACCGCTTCGCATTCACATTATCAAACGCTGATAGTGCATACGAAACCGATGGCTATATCATGTTTGGTTCAGATGAAAACTATAAATACGGTGCTGGATTAAGATTTTCTAAACGTAGCAATAAAGGATTGGTTCAAGTTGTTAATGGTGACTATGCCACAGGTGGAGACACTACAATTGAATCAGGTATGGGCAAATTCAACTTAGTTAAACGAAGAGATGGAAACAGTTATGTCAGCATTCAAAGTTATGATTTATTGGCAGTAGGTTCTGATAATGCTGGCGATAGAGTCGCATCTAATTCTATTTATAAGCGTACTTATTCAGCACCTGCTAACTTACACATTACTTCAGCTGGAACAATTGGGCGTGCGACTTCTGCTAAAAAGTATAAAATTTCAATCGAAAACCAATATATCAATGAAGATGAACAGTTCAGTCATTCAAAAGAGATTTTAAAACTTCCAATTCGTACATGGTTTGACAAATATGAATCGGAAATAATGGCTAAAGAATTGGAAAGTGGTAAAAAGTTATCTGATGATACTTTTAAACTTAGTCGACATACTGGATTAATTGCGGAAGAGGTTGAAGAATTAGGGTTTAATGAATTTGTTATTTATGATGACAACGGAGAAATCGAAGGTATCGCATACGATAGACTTTGGGTTCATTTAATACCCATTATTAAAAACCAGCAATCAAAAATCGAAAAACTGGAGGAATTAATAAATGGATGATAGCAATCAAGGTTTACAAGCCAATCCACAATATACAATTCACTATTTATCGCAAGAAATCACAAGACTAACACAAGAAAATGCAATGTTAAAAGCATATATACAAGAACAAAATGAGAAAAGCGAAAGTGCTGAGGAAGAGTAATCTTCAGCACTATTTTTATACAAAAATTTAAGGAGGTCATTTAATATGGCAAATGAAATTATCAAAAAAACAGAAAGATTTATTTTAGTACAAATTGACAAAGAGGGAACAGAGCGCGTATTGTATCAAGATTTTGTAGGCAGTTTTACAACGTCCGATTCAGCTAGTTATGCACAAGATTTTAAATCTGAGGAAAACGCTAAAAAGATTGCTGAAACTTTAAATCTTTTATATCAATTAACAGGCAATCAAAACAGTGTGAAAGTTGTGAAAGAAGTTGTGGATAGAACTGACTTGTCGTCTGATAAATCAGTTGATAGCGAAACAATGTAACTATACTAAGCTATGAGCATTGCGCTCATAGCTTTCTTAGAAAGTAGGTGTAGTTTTGGATGATATTCAGAAAATAAAAAAAGAGCTTTCTGAATTAGTTGAACGTGTTGATGATGTTGAAATACTAGCAAATGAAACAGCTGATCATGTGCTTGAACTTAGAGAGGAACATAAGCAACATCATAATGAACTAAGAGAATCTCATAAAGAACTTAAAGATAAGCAAGATAAAGTTGTAGATGAGAATTTAGAGCAAACAAAGATATTAAACAGAATTGAAGAAAGATATCAAACGCAAGTAGATGTTGCACAAAAAAATGAAGAAAAGACGCTCGCCCAAAACAAATGGCTCGTAGGTGCCATATGGGCGCTTGTAACAATTGTTATGATTGCAGTCATTACTGCATCAATTACTGCGTTATTACCTTGAGGGAGGTGGACAAAATGAGTTGGGCAAGATGGTTGTCATGCTATTTGTATGGTCGTAAATGTAAATAATGTTTTTGGTCAGTGCTTCGGCACTGGCTTTTTATTTTGCTAAAAAAGGAGTGAGCAAATGGATGCAAAAGTAATAGCGAGATATATTGTATTAATTTTAGCGTTAATAAATCAATTCTTAGCGAACAAAGGTATTAGCCCGATTCCAGTAGACGATGAAACAATATCATCAATAATACTAACTGTTGTTGCTTTATATACTACGTATAAAGACAATCCAACATCTCAAGAAGGTAAGTGGGCAAATCAAAAGCTAAAGAAATATAAAGCTGAAAACAAGTATAGAAAAGCAACAGGACAAGCACCAATTAAAGAAGTAATGACACCTACGAATATGAACGACACAAATGATTTAGGGTAGGTGTTGACCGATGTTGATAACAAAAAACCAAGCAGAAAAATGGTTTGATAATTCATTAGGAAAGCAGTTCAACCCTGATTTGTTTTATGGATTTCAATGTTACGATTACGCAAATATGTTTTTTATGTTGGCAACAGGCGAAAGGTTACAAGGTTTATACGCTTATAATATTCCATTTGATAATAAAGCAAGGATTGAAAAATACGGGCAAATAATTAAAAACTATGATAGCTTTTTACCGCAAAAGTTGGATATTGTCGTTTTCCCGTCAAAGTATGGTGGAGGAGCTGGACACGTTGAAATTGTTGAGAGCGCTAATCTAAACACTTTCACATCGTTTGGCCAAAATTGGAATGGTAAAGGTTGGACAAATGGCGTTGCGCAACCTGGTTGGGGTCCTGAAACTGTTACAAGACATGTTCACTATTACGATGACCCAATGTATTTTATTAGATTAAATTTCCCTGACAAAGTAAGTGTTGGGGATAAAGCTAAAAGCGTTATTAAGCAAGCAACTGCCAAAAAACAAGCAGTAATTAAACCTAAAAAAATTATGCTTGTAGCCGGTCATGGTTATAACGATCCTGGAGCAGTAGGAAACGGAACAAACGAACGCGATTTTATCCGTAAATATATAACGCCAAATATTGCTAAGTATTTAAGACATGCCGGTCATGAAGTTGCATTATATGGTGGCTCAAGTCAATCACAAGACATGTATCAAGATACTGCATACGGTGTTAATGTAGGCAATAAAAAAGATTATGGTTTATATTGGGTTAAATCACAGGGGTATGACATTGTTCTAGAGATACATTTAGACGCAGCAGGAGAAAGCGCAAGTGGTGGGCATGTTATTATCTCAAGTCAATTCAATGCAGATACTATTGATAAAAGTATACAAGATGTTATTAAAAATAACTTAGGACAAATAAGAGGTGTGACACCTCGTAATGATTTACTAAATGTTAATGTATCAGCAGAAATAAATATAAATTATCGTTTATCTGAATTAGGTTTTATTACTAATAAAAATGATATGGATTGGATTAAGAAAAACTATGACTTGTATTCTAAATTAATAGCCGGTGCGATTCATGGTAAGCCTATTGGTGGTGTGGTAGCTAGTAATGTTAAAACGCCAGCTAAAAACGAAAAGAATCCACCAGTGCCAGCAGGTTACACACTCGATAAGAATAATGTACCGTATAAAAAAGAGGCTGGTTATTACACAGTTGCCAATGTTAAAGGTAATAACGTAAGGGATGGCTATTCAACTAATTCAAGAATTACTGGTGTATTACCTAATAACGCAACAATCAAATACGACGGCGCATATTGCATCAATGGGTATAGATGGATTACTTATATTGCTAATAGTGGCCAACGTCGTTATATAGCGACTGGAGAGGTAGATAAGGCTGGTAATAGAATAAGTAGTTTTGGTAAGTTTAGTGCAGTTTGATAATTGGATATGATGAATCTTTGGCAGGTACTTCGGTACTTGCCTATTTTTTATGCAAAAAAAGAAAAAAGTTTATAAAAAGTATTGTATTATAGCAAAAGGCATAGTATAATATAAGTATAGGAGGTAGCAAGATGAGAATAAAAATAAAAGCACCCAAAAGCATAAGGTGTTCAATCAAAATAAACTTGGTCGTTTTACAAATTGAACTTGCTTTTGAGTACTAGTCTAATGAGGGGATTACTTCCCCTCTCTAATAAAAATATAACATAATTCTCATTAAAAATACATGAAAATAAATATCAGAAAATCAACCAAAAAAGAATTTATATCCGGATTTATTGCATGGAGCTTAATAATCATATTGTTATGGGTGGTGTTTAAATGAGGGAATTAATCCGAAAATTATTTGATAGTGATTTGAGTAGTTTGCATATATCTAAGCAAACAGGAGTGCCACAAAGCACAATACACAGAATGAGAAAAAAAGAGCGATCATTAGATAATATGTCATTGAAAAATGCTGAGCTACTCTATAAATTTGCTATTGATATTTTTAGTGACGAAGCTAACAAAAGGCAAAACCTATTAATTAAGAGGGCAAGCATTATAGGTATGTTGCAAAATTTAGAACTCACTCCGGAAGAACGTCATGAGCTCGAAAGTGAATTGAACGATATTGAATTGAAGCTTAAAAAATGAATAATAAGATGAATAATTAGAAAACCACGTCCATCGGGACGTGGTTATTTTTTCAGGGCAAAAAAAGGGCAAATTATTTAAATAAGGGCAAACGCGAGTGGAAAATACAAAAGTTTCAAAACGATGAAAACGTTGGTATGACAAGGTTTTTAGACGTTTGTGTGCAACGACGAATTATCGAAAGTTAATTTTGAAGGGATTAGTTAAAAAAGAGAGATGTGAATTAGATGAAAGACGTGTTATTGTAACAATCAAGCGAGAAAAGTTTTCTAAAGTCACTATGCTTATTCAAGCATGTTATAATTATCTTGAAAAGGGAATACAAGTTAAGCTTAATAATAAATAGTTAATCACTTGTATTTCATATACCTATGAAGAATAGTTTATAGTTTTAAGTGGGAGGGATATTATGATTTTAGATAATGTGAATCCGAATGATTTATTTCCAACTGAAAAAAAGGGTCCGTCAGTGCTAGGAATAATTGAGTATCAAGTTCAAGGTGAGAATGAATTTGAAGGGGCATTTATAGCAACAAATGAAAGATTAATTATGAATGTAGATATGAATGGCCAATTTTATTATAGAAGTATTAGTTATAATGAAATAGAGAAGATAGATTATGATGGTCAAACTATAATGTTCAAATTTAATATTGGTAATGTCCCAATGCATGATATTAAAAGTGATAACGTTGAAATGTTTGTTGAATATGTAAAACAACATATGATAGTATAATGTCAATGTATGTAGGTTGATAAGAAGAGTTTGAATGATAACTCATTGCATTTAAAGATAAATGGCATGCGTTATGATTTAAAGCTCTTCTTTTTTTATATTTTATAAATTTTGTGAGCAAGCCATCCAATTAATATAAAAAATATCAAATCAAACACGTTGATATAGATTAAAATTTTAAAAGTTTACATATCAGTTAAGATACAAAATATTCAGACTAATAATTTTCAATTTGGCAAAATATCTTAAACATCAAATTATTATAAGAAATAAATGTATTTAACCATATTCTAGTAATAAAAATATTGAATTTTTATACTTATTTGTTTAGAATGAACTTTATAACATAGTTGGATAGAGTTTCGATTTAATAAATTACATGTGAACCTTGCTACAACAAGATGTGCATCAGAGGAGTGGTTTAATAATGAGTAAAATTAATGACATTAATGATTTAGTCAACGCAACATTTCAAGTTAAGAAGTTTTTCAGAGATACAAAAAAGAAGTTCAATTTGAACTATGAAGAAATTTATATTTTAAATCATATTTTAAGAAGTGAGTCTAACGAAATCTCATCTAAAGAGATTGCTAAGTGCTCAGAGTTCAAACCTTACTATTTAACTAAAGCTTTACAAAAGCTAAAAGATTTAAAATTGTTATCAAAGAAAAGAAGTTTACAAGACGAAAGAACAGTTATTGTTTATGTTACAGATACACAAAAAGCAAATATTCAAAAACTGATTTCAGAATTAGAAGAATACATTAAAAATTAAATCAAGGTTAATTGCGTTTAATAACATTGAACGATAACAATTTATTAAAACGAAGTTATTTATTCAGCATTGGGACATAAAATTAACTTAAAATTTAAATATTGAAGATGCTTTAATTAAAGTTAAAGACTAGCCATACCTTATTTCAGCTTATTAAGCTTGAAACAAGGTACACTAGTCTTTTTATTTTAATATTTTCTTAGAAAATCAAGTTTACGATCATAAATATTTTCTGCGATATAGCTTTGGATGGTTCCAAGTATTTTCTCTATAATTTGTGTGCGATAAGCAAAAATTCTAACTGCAAAACCATGTGTAGGCAATTGAGAAATAGCAACACGACAATCGAATGTATTGCTATAAGAACTAATGGTTTCATAAACTGAATCGATTAGTTTTTGGTTAACATCTTCATGTATGAAGTAAGCAGAGCCATAATGAGAGTAATGTTCCATATAACCTATTTCATTGATCGATTGTTTATTAGGATTCAATAATAAATTATCATATGTGACTAACTCATCTTCAATATAAATTTCATTTATTAAATGCATATATTGATACTTGAAGGCTTCGCCAGTTTTTGAATAACCAGGAGTTAAAATATCAGTATAAAATAATGAACTAGAATTATTGAGATTGAACGTATTGTGTTGATAAAATTTAGCATTTTCATATGCGATGATTGGATCAGCGACATATTCTAAATATGCGTTATCTTTCAAATTAAAAGTTTGATACTGCTCAACATGATTGGAAGGTGTCTTGTATATTTTTGTTGCACCTTGAGATGTCAATGTCACTTTAGCGTTATCTTCGACATTCACATTCATACGGTAACGATCTCCATCTAAATAGCCACCACCTACATTTACTATATAAAATGTAGGAATGGTAGATTGATTTAGATAAACTGGACGTATCACTTTAAGTGCTTTTTCAAAGAAAATATCTCTTGATACTGATCGATTGCCATCGAAAAACACTGTTAAATCAAGTTGCCCAGTCCATTGTTGTTCATCCATTATGATAATCCTTTGAGTAAAGTGTCGCGTTCAATCCAATCGATAACTTCATCCAAACCTTCGTCGGTTTTTAAGTTAGTAAAAGTAAATGGACGTTTACCACGAAATACTTTAGTATCTTCAGCCATTTGTTCTAATGATGCACCTACATAGGGAGCTAAATCAGTTTTGTTAATTACAAAGAAATCTGACTTAATCATACCTTGACCACCTTTACGTGGAATCTTTTCACCTTGAGCAACATCGATAATATATATTGAAAAGTCAACAAGTTCTGGGCTAAATGTTGCTGCTAAGTTATCGCCACCAGATTCTATGAAAATTAGTTCTATATCGTCATGACGTTCTAATAATTCGTCTATTGCTGCAAAGTTCATAGATGCATCTTCACGAATCGCAGTATGAGGACATCCACCAGTTTCAACACCAATGATACGACTTTCAGGTAGAACTCCTGAATTTACTAATATCTTTTCGTCTTCTTTTGTATATATATCATTTGTAATAACGCCGATACTCATTTCTTTTGAAAGACGTTTTACAACTTTTTCAATTAATTGTGTTTTACCTGCACCTACAGGACCACCAATACCAATTTTAATCGGATTTGCCACAATTATAACCTCCTATGATATGAAAATTCTAACATTGACGTTCTCATGCGCCATTTGATTTAGTTCTAAACCAGGCGCTGTCATGCCAAAATCTGCTTCTTTTAATTCGAAAATCTGCTTTCTTGTTCCTTCTATATAAGGAATCATGTGAGTAACTATCTTTTGACCAGCAGTTTGTCCAAGTGGAATAGCACGAACAGCATTTTGAGTTAAACTTGAAACATTTTGATATAAATAGTAATCAATAATCGTTTCAATATCTACACCTAAATGATGGCCTAGCATAGTAAAACAAATAGCTGGATTTAACTTTGCTTTCTTATCTTGCATTTGTTGATGATACCAAGCAATCCATGGGCTATTATAAAGTTCTAAAGCCAATTTAACCATGCGAGTCCCCATTTGTTTTGCACCAACACGTGTTTCTTTAGGTAAGTTTTGAACAAACATCAGTTTATCTATGTGTAATACTTTTTGTGTATCATCATTTTCCAATGCATCATAAACTAAACGCATGGCTAAACCATCAGAATAGGTAAGTTGCTCTTGTAAAAACATTTTTAACCAAGCAATAAAAGTATGATCGTCATGAATTATATTTCGTTGAATATATGTTTCAAGACCAAATGAATGACTGAAAGCACCTGTTGGAAACTGTGAATCACAGAACTGAAATAATCTTAAGTGTGTATGATCAATCATGAGAATGCCCTATATGTCTGAAAGCCTTATTAACTTTACGGTCTTCTCGAACATATGGGATGCCTAAACTTTTTAATAAATCTTCAACTAAATAATCATATTGTACTAGCATTTCAGTCTCTGTAAATTGTGCTGGCAAATGACGATTTCCTAATTGATGGGCTATATCTCCCATTTCTTGCAATGTTCTTGGTTGAATCACTAAAAGATCTTCTGAATTAACATCCACAATAATCATATTATGGTCATCTGCGTATAAAATATCTCCATATTGTAAGTCAATAGGTTGTTTTAAACGAATGCCTATTTCAGTGCCATGGTCTGTAACGACTCTTTGAATACGTTTAACAAGATCTGAATTTTCAAGGTATACTTTTTCGACGTGCTTTTGTTTTTCTGAATTTGACAAATTGGCAATATTGCCTTGGATTTCTTCAACAATCATTCTATGTTCCTCCTAGAATAAGAAGTATCTTTGAGTTAATGGTAACTCAGTTGCTGCATTACTTGTAATTTTTTCTCCATCTACATATACTTCATATGTTTGTGGATCAACGTCTAATTTAGGTGTTGCGCTGTTATTTTTCATATCTGCTTTAGATAATTGTCTAATATTTTTAACTGGACGCACCATGCGTTTTAAATTTAATGCACGATTGATACCATTTTCATAAGCAGTTTTAGACACGAATGTCATTGACGTACTTGTAAGGTTTCCGCCGTATTGACCATACATTTTACGGTACTTCATCGGTTCAGATGTAGGTATAGAACCATTTGCATCGCCATTTACGGCAGAGTTAATTAATCCGCCCTTTACAACTAATTCAGGTTTAACCCCAAAGAAAATTGGGTCCCATAAGACAATGTCAGCTAGTTTGCCCGGCTCGATAGATCCTACATATTCAGAAATACCATGTGTAATTGCTGGGTTAATTGTATATTTAGCGATATAACGTTTGATGCGATTATTATCATTATGTTCAAAATCACCATCTAAAGGACCACGTTGTTCTTTCATGCGATGTGCTACTTGCCATGTTCGTGTAATTACTTCACCTACACGGCCCATTGCTTGTGAATCGGAACTAATCATACTGAATACACCCATATCTTGCAGAACATCTTCTGCTGCAATCGTTTCTTTACGAATACGTGAATCTGCGAATGCGATATCTTCAGGAATAGCCGCATTTAAATGGTGAGTAATCATTACCATATCTAAATGTTCATCTACAGTATTATGTGTATAAGGCAAAGTTGGATTTGTAGATGAAGGTAAAATATTTGAAAATGCAGCGGATTTAATTAAATCAGGCGCATGACCGCCACCAGCACCTTCAGTATGGTACATATGAAGTACACGGTCTTTAACAGCAGCCATTGTGTCTTCCATAAATCCTGCTTCATTTAAAGTATCTGCATGTAATGCAATTTGAACATCAAATTCATCAGCAACATCTAATGCATGACTCAAAGCAGATGGTGTTGCCCCCCAGTCTTCATGTACTTTTAATCCAATTGCTCCGGCATTGATTTGTTCAATGAGTGCAGTTGGATTTGTTGCTTGTCCTTTACCTGTAAAACCGACATTAATCGGTAAACCTTCGGCAGCTTCTAACATTCTATGAATATGCCATGGACCTGGAGTTACAGTTGTTGCTTTAGAACCTTCTGAAGCACCAGTACCACCACCAATATGAGTCGTAATACCACTTTCTAATGCGACCTCTGCTTGTTCAGGATTAATAAAATGAACATGAGTATCAATACCACCAGCAGTGACGATTTTACCTTCAGCGGCAATGATATCTGTTGTTGAACCTATAATAATGTCGACATTATCCATTATATCTGGGTTGCCGGCATTACCTATGGCGAAAATATAACCATTTTTAATGCCTATATCAGCTTTAACCACTTTATCGTAATCGATAATAACGGCATTAGAAATGACAAGGTCTGCAACGTTCACGTCATCACGTGTTACACGAGGATTTTGCGCCATACCGTCTCTAATAGATTTACCACCACCAAAAGTAGCTTCTTCACCATAAACCGCATAGTCTTTTTCTATTTGAGCAAATAGATTCGTATCACCTAAACGAATGGAATCTCCAACAGTTGGACCGTATAAGCTCGTATATTGATTTTGCGTCATTTTAAAGCTCATGATCTTTTTCCTCCTTTTTTATTCACGTTTTCAGCACCGTTATCTCCGAATACACCTGCATATTCATCATTTTCATCAGTTGGGCGATAGACACGTGACTCATCGATAGGACCATTGACCATACCACGAAAACCAAAAATTTTACGTTTGCCAGCATATTCAACTAATTGAACTTCTTTTTTATCCCCAGGTTCAAATCGAACAGCTGCTCCAGCTGGAATATCTAAATGTTTTCCATATGCCATTTCACGTTCGAAATCTAATGCTGCATTTGCTTCATAAAAATGAAAATGTGAGCCCACTTGAATTGGTCGATCTCCTGTATTTTCAACTTCGATAACTGTTTCAGGATGATGGTTATTAATTTCAACCTCTGTACTTTTTGTAATAATTTCTCCTGGTATCATTTGACTGCCTCCTTTAAACAATAGGGTGATGTACTGTGATTAACTTAGTACCATCGGGGAACGTAGCCTCGATTTCGATATCTGTAATCATGTGTTCGACACCATCCATGACATCTTCTTTGTTTAGAATTTGTCTACCATAACTCATTAACTCTGCAACGGTCTTACCATCGCGTGCACCTTCTAATAATTCATCGCTGATTAAAGCTAATGCCTCAGGATGATTTAGTTTCAAACCACGTGCTTTACGACGACGTGCAACTTCCGCCGCCACTACAATCATTAATTTGTCTTGCTCTCGTTGTGTAAAATGCAAATTAAAACCCCCAATTTCATATTAGATACAATTTACAAAATTTATATTAATCCTAATTGTTGTGATAAACAAGTAATATACAAAGTTCAATGTGTAATTAGAAAATTATATTTTTAGCATATCCGCTATTGAAGCAAACAATCTAATCGAAAACAAATAGCGGAATATATTTATGTAAAAACCAAAATAGTTTTTAATATAACTTTTCATAGAATAGTAGTATATTAATGAGTAATGATTCAAAGGAAAGGTGAAAGATTTGAAGATAATAGATGTGCTTTTGAAAAATATATCTCAGGTTGTGTTAATTAGTAATAAATGGACAGGATTATTTATCTTAATAGGATTATTTGTTGCCGATTGGACAATTGGATTAGCGGCTATTGTAGGTAGCATCATCGCCTATACTTTTGCGCGTTTTATAAATTATAGTGAGGCAGAGATTAATGATGGGTTAGCTGGATTTAATCCAGTGTTAACTGCCATTGCGTTAACAATCTTTTTAGATAAGTCAGGATTAGATATTGTTATAACAATGATAGCAACTTTATTAACGTTACCAGTTGCTGCTGCAGTGAGAGAAGTTTTAAGACCATATAAAGTTCCGATGCTGACGATGCCTTTTGTCATTGTGACTTGGTTTACAATTTTACTTTCAGGACAGGTTAAATTTGTAGATACATCGTTAAAGTTAATGCCTCAAAACATTGAAACGGTTAATTTTAGCAACAATGATCGAATACATTTTATTCAGTCATTATTTGAAGGATTCAGTCAAGTATTTATCGAAGCGAGTGTAATTGGTGGCGTATGTATTTTAATCGGCATATTGATAGCATCAAGAAAAGCAGCACTCTTAGCTGTTATAGCTAGTTTGTTAAGCTTTATCATTGTAGCTCTATTAGGTGGTAATTATGATGATATTAATCAGGGATTATTCGGTTATAACTTTGTATTAATGGCAATCGCACTAGGATATACATTTAAAACAGCGATTAACCCTTATATTTCGACTTTTTTAGGTGTGTTATTAACAGTAGTGGTGCAACTAGGTACAACAACATTGCTTGAACCGTTTGGCTTACCTGCATTAACATTGCCATTTATTATCGTGACATGGATTTTATTATTTGCTGGTATTAAACATGACAAAGTAGATGCTTGATAGTTAAATCAAACCTAATATTGTTTGAATATCACCTTAAACTATACAGCGAATTGTATAGTTTAAGGTGTATTTTTATGGATAAAATTAAGTGCATACTTAATCGAATTATCAGTTTTCTTTTAATTGTTCACAGCACGTTCCTTTTTATTTTTAAAGTCGAGTGTTAAACTAGGAATAAATAATTTATATTGTGTGTTGTGTGGGGTGACTAATATGAATGATATGGATAATTCCTTTTTAATAACAACGGAAATTCAAAGAAAATGGATTGAAAAATTCAAAGTAATTAGAGATACATTTAAGGCTAAAGCTGAATATAATGATCAACATAGCCAATTTCCATATAAAAATATTGAATGGTTAATTAAAGAAGGTTATGGAAAATTAACGTTACCAAAAGCATATGGTGGTGAAGGTGCGACCATAGAAGACATGGTTATTTTGCAATCATTTTTAGGCGAACTTGATGGTGCCACAGCATTATCTATTGGTTGGCATGTGAGTGTCGTAGGACAAATTTATGAACAGAAATTATGGTCTCAAGATATGTTGGAGCAATTTGCTGTTGAAATTAATAATGGTGCATTAGTTAATAGAGCAGTTAGTGAAGCTGAAATGGGTAGTCCAACAAGAGGGGGAAGACCAAGTACACATGCTGTTAAAGCTGATGATGGGTATATTTTAAATGGTGTGAAGACATATACATCAATGAGTAAAGCACTAACACATATTATTGTTGCTGCTTATATAGAAGAATTAGAAAGTGTTGGTTTTTTCTTAGTGGACAGGAATTTGCCTGGTGTTGAAATTGCCGATAATTGGGACGTATTAGGTATGCGAGCGACAGAAAGTCATGATTTAATATTAAATGATGTAAAAGTACCATTAAAACATTTAGTGGAAACAGAGAAAAGTAAAGCGCCAAATGGTTGGATATTGCATATACCAAGCTGTTATTTAGGTATAGCACAAGCTGCTAGAAATTATGCTGTAGACTTTGCAATCCAACATAGCCCTAATAGTATTGAAGGAACGATTGCAACATTGCCAACTGTGCAACAAAATTTAGGGAAAATGGAAACGCTATTGTTATGTGCGAGACAATTTTTATGGAGTACAGCAAAAGGGTATCAACAATATAAAGATGACAGTCAGATAAGAAATTCAACAAGTGCGAGTAAAGTGATGGTAATGAATCAAGGGCTTGAAGTGATTGATTTAGCGATGAGAATAGTTGGTGCTAAAAGCTTAGAAATGAATCGACCATTACAACGTTACTATCGTGACATGCGTGCAGGATTACACAATCCACCTATGGAAGATGCAGCATATACAAATATTGCTAAGAGTATTACAGATACATTTTAAATTTAAAAAGGTAAATCGATCGTTGATTGGCATAAAGAGATGAAATTTGACGTTCGGATTTACCCTTTTTTGTGGGGATTTATAGGGATGTTAAGATATTTTGCTAAATTTTTTGCGAAAATAAAAAAATAAATAGCACTAGCTATTGTAAATGTATATGCAATCTTGTATAATTTTGGAATAATTGATAATCATTTTCAATAGGAGGAAATTATGAAAAAACTATTATTACCATTAATAATTATGTTATTAGTGTTAGCTGCGTGTGGGAACCAAGGTGAAAAAAATAACAAAGCTGAAACTAAATCTTATAAAATGGACGATGGCAAAACGGTAGATATTCCGAAAGACCCTAAACGCATTGCAGTAGTTGCGCCAACATATGCTGGTGGACTTAAAAAATTAGGTGCAAACATTGTAGCTGTAAATCAACAAGTCGATCAAAGCAAAGTATTAAAAGATAAATTTAAAGGTGTTACAAAAATTGGTGATGGCGATGTAGAAAAAGTTGCTAAAGAAAAGCCAGATTTAATTATTGTATACTCTACTGACAAAGACATTAAAAAATATCAAAAAGTAGCACCAACAGTAGTTGTTGACTATAATAAGCATAAATATTTAGAACAACAAGAAATGTTAGGGGAAATTGTTGGTAAAGAAGATAAAGTAAAAGCTTGGAAGAAAGATTGGGAAGAAACAACTGCTAAAGACGGTAAAGAAATTAAAAAAGCAATTGGACAAGATGCAACAGTGTCATTGTTTGATGAATTTGATAAAAAATTATACACTTACGGCGATAACTGGGGTCGTGGTGGAGAAGTATTATATCAAGCATTTGGTTTAAAAATGCAACCAGAACAACAAAAGTTAACTGCAAAAGCAGGTTGGGCTGAAGTGAAACAAGAAGAAATTGAAAAATATGCTGGTGATTACATTGTGAGTACAAGTGAAGGTAAACCTACACCAGGATATGAATCAACTAACATGTGGAAGAATTTGAAAGCTACTAAAGAAGGACATATTGTTAAAGTTGATGCTGGTACATACTGGTACAACGATCCTTATACATTAGATTTCATGCGTAAAGATTTAAAAGAAAAATTAATTAAAGCTGCAAAATAATTCAGCTATATAAGTTAGTGAAATGAGAGTCTGAAACATATCAATCTTTTGATATTGTATTAGGCTCTTATTTTTATAGCTAGAAAGTTAGATATTTGTATTTTTTTAAATAATAAGTGCCGTTGTTATCGTTCAATTTAATTAATGATAGATTAGTATTATTATAGCTAAAGTAGTATACCTGAGAAAATAGCTCAATGTATCTCTTTATTAATAAGTTATATCATAATTATTTTAGTGCATACTTTATGGAAGGGATATCAGGGAATGGCTTTCAATTAAAGAAGAGGTTTAAAAGGATTACAACAGAATGTTATGATTTTGTAGAAAGATATATAACAACGTTTTATAAAAACATAATATTGTTAATGGAAAATGAAATGTAAGGGGGATTTCGAGTGACTAAGAAAGTTTATTTTAACCACGATGGTGGTGTAGATGATTTAGTATCTCTATTTTTATTATTACAAATGGAAAACGTTCAATTGATAGGGGTCAGTACAATTGGTGCTGATTGTTATTTAGAGCCATCTTTGAGCGCATCAGTAAAAATTATTAATCGTTTTTCAAATGAAGATATTCAAGTTGCGCCATCATATGAACGAGGAAAAAATCCATTTCCTAAAGAATGGCGTATGCATGCCTTTTTTATGGACGCATTGCCAATTTTAAATGAGCCAGTCAAACATGTTGCTTCAAATGTGAGCGACAAAGAAGCCTTTGAAGACATTATTCAAACTTTAAAGAGACAATCAGAAAAAGTAACATTATTATTTACAGGCCCGCTTACAGATTTAGCAAAAGCACTACAAAAAGATTCATCTATCGTTCAGTATATAGAAAAATTAGTTTGGATGGGTGGCACCTTTTTACCAAAAGGAAATGTTGAAGAACCTGAGCATGATGGTTCTGCAGAATGGAATGCATATTGGGATCCAGAAGCGGTTAAAATTGTTTTTGATAGCGATATAGAGATTGATATGGTTGCTTTAGAAAGTACGAATCAAGTACCGCTAACGTTAGATGTTAGACAAAGATGGGCGAATGAACGCCAATATACGGGCATTGATTTTTTAGGAGTAAGTTATGCAGCGGTACCACCATTAACACACTTTATAACAAATTCTACTTACTTTTTATGGGATGTTTTAACGACTGCTTATATTGGTAACAAGGACTTGGTTCATTCAATTGAGAAAAAAGTCGATGTAATAAGTTATGGACCAAGTCAAGGTAAGACATTTGAGTGTAAAGATGGGCGCAAAATTAATGTCATAAATCATGTAGATAACAACGCATTTTTTGATTATATAACTGCACTTGCTAAAAAAGTAAATTAACAGCTGTGTAGAATAATTAAGGTTTTAATTTATATAGAACAACTTATTGTAAACTTTTCGTTTCTTAAAGTTTACAATGGTGCTATAATAATGGTCATGAAATACGAAAGGAAGTAAAAAATGACAACAAAACAGTTAGTATATACAGCTTTAATGACAGCGATTATCGCTATTTTAGGATTGGTACCGGTAATTCCACTACCATTTTCTTCAGTACCAATTGTACTTCAAAACATTGGTATTTTCTTAGCAGGTGTGATTTTAGGACGTAAATATGGCACATTAAGTGTTATCGTCTTTTTATTATTAGTAGTTGCTGGCTTGCCATTGTTATCAGGTGGTCGCGGTGGCATCGGTGTATTCGCAGGTCCTTCAGCAGGGTTTTTACTATTATATCCAGTTGTAGCATTCATGATTGGTGCGATTCGAGATAGATTCATCAATGAAATTAATTTCTGGATTTTATTCGTTGGTATTTTAGTTTTTGGTGTTATAGCATTAGATGTTATTGGTACATTGATTATGGGCATGATTATTAACATACCATTTACGAAAGCTATTTCAATTTCATTAGCTTATTTGCCTGGTGATATATTAAAAGCAATTGTAGCAAGTTTGATTGGTACAGCTTTACTTAATCACTCGCAGTTTCGTCAAATTATGGGAATAAAATAATCATATTTAAGATAGTAAAGTAATTGAATAAGTTGCTTTGAAATTTATAAAAGTGAAAGGAGTAGGTGTCAATGGCTAGTATAAGTATGTCAGATATATATTGTAACGGCACTATATTTGAAAATGACGACGAGCAGTTGATTTATTTAACGCCTTCTTTTCCACAACGATACACAAGCAACACATGGATATATAAAAAGACGCCTACCCAAGAGCGATGGCTGAAAGACTTAGAACGTCAACATCAATTACATACAAATCAAGGTTCAAATCATTATGCGTTTAGTTTCCCGGAAAATGAACAACTTGATAATCATTGGATGGCTATGTTTAAAGATATGAATTTTGAACTAGGTATTATGGAATTGTATGCCATAGAAAGTGATGCGCTTGCCAATTTGCCGCGTAACTCTGACGTTGAAATTGCCATCGTTGACGAGTCGCATATAGATGCCTATTTAAAAGTTGCATATCAATTTAGTTTACCATTTGGAAAAGACTATGCAGATGCACATGAAGAAATGGTAAGGGAACATTATCAAAAAGATGTGATTAAACGCTTAGTAGCTTATTTAAATAATGAACCTATTGGCGTTGTAGATGTCATTGAAAGTGAAAATTACATTGAATTAGATGGATTTGGTGTATTAGAACAATTTCGACACCAAGGAATTGGATCTACAATTCAATCGTTGATAGGTGAATACGCCATATCAAAAAATCATAAACCAATCATATTAGTTACAGATGGTGAAGATACAGCAAAAGATATGTATGCAAAGCAAGGTTATGTCTATCAATCGTTTTGTTATCAAATATTAAAAGAAGATATTGGAAATTAACGATTGATGATATGTTTGTATTAGAATAAAAAAGCAGTAAGCTGGTTTCGAGTAGAAATCAACTTACTGCTTTTTAAATTATTTTGAGCTACTTATACTTATAAAAATAGTGCTTTTATATTGTTGATTCATGTAGAATATCGTTCATTATGACACACTATAATGAATATGTTATTGTTCAGAATCAATGATACGTTCTGGATGACTGTATATATTAAAGCCACCATTTCGAATAAATCCTACTGCCGTAATATTTAGGTCATTAGCTAAGGTTACAGCAAGCGTTGTCGGAGCTGATTTAGATAAAATGACGCCAACACCGATTTTCGCGGCTTTAATTAAAATTTCTGATGAAATACGTCCACTAAAAATTAATACTTTATCTCGGACAGTAATATGTCGCTGGATACAAAATCCATATAATTTATCTAGAGCGTTATGTCTACCAATGTCTTGTCGATGTACAAAAAATGTCAAACCATCGCTTATAGCAGCATTATGTAAGCCACCTGTTTCTTGGTAAATATGACTTGCACTTTGTAATCGAGTCATCATGTTAATAATTTGCATTGGAGTTAAAGTGATTTTAGACATAGATGTTTTAGCGATAGCAGCATCATTTTGAAAATAAAACTCACGACTCTTTCCGCAACAAGATGCAATCATTCGTTTTGTGGAATATTGAAAGCGATCGCCTAAATCTTTATTAAGTTCAACATGGGCAAAACCTTTACTATCATCAATCAGTACAGATTTTAATTCATCTCGCTTTAAAATGGCACCTTCCGAAGCCAGAAATCCAATGACTAACTCCTCAAGGTTTGTTGGACTGCATATAACAGTCGCAAATTCTTCACCATTCACCATAATTGTAAGTGGAAATTCTGTCACATATTGATCTGTTGTATTGAATAATTTTCCATCTTCATATCTAACAATTGGTTGACCTAAAGATACATCTTTGTTCATTATCTAACCCCTTTAATTAGCTTAAACTTTATTTTAAAGCAATTTGCTTAAAATTTTAACATATTTGCTTAAGTTTGAAATTTGATTGATAAAAATTAATAGCGAGCAATCTGTTTGATTTAAATTGAATTCGAGAATATACATACTAGGGCATCAATTAATAAATATCAATCTTATGCAAATTTGACAATTGTTTGAATCAATATATAAACAGGCAACGGTTCTTTTCAAATATAATAGTAAGTGTATAATGAAAATGTAAATATTATTAAAAATGGGGGTTCACTCAATGAAATTGAAACGTTTATTTGCTGTTGTGATTGCAATGCTTTTAGTATTAGCTGGTTGCTCTAATTCTAACGATAATAATGAAAGTAAAAAAGATGACGCAGACAATGGTAAGAAACAAGAGATTCAAGTTGCAGCGGCAGCAAGTTTAACAGATGTAACCAAGAAATTAGCTTCAGAATTTAAAAAAGAGCATAAAAATGCTGATATTAAATTTAACTATGGTGGATCAGGGGCATTAAGAAAACAAATTGAATCAGGCGCACCTGTTGACGTATTTATGTCTGCAAATACTAAAGATGTAGATGTATTAAAAGACAAGAATAAAGCGCATGATACATATAAATATGCGAAAAATAGTCTAGTATTAATTGGTGATAAAGATTCAAATTACACTTCAGTAAAAGACTTAAAAGACAATGATAAATTAGCATTAGGTGAAGTGAAAACTGTACCAGCAGGAAAATATGCGAAACAGTATTTAGATAACAATAACTTATTTAAAGAAGTCGAAAGTAAAATCGTTTATGCTAAAGATGTAAAACAAGTATTAAATTATGTTGAAAAGGGTAATGCGAAACAAGGTTTTGTGTATAAAACTGACTTATATAAACAAAATAAAAAAATTGATACTGTAAAAGTAATTAAAGAAGTAGAACTTAAGAAGCCAATCACATACGAAGCTGGTGCTACATCAGATAGTAAATTAGCAAAAGAGTGGATGGAATTCTTAAAATCAGATAAAGCTAAAGAAATACTAAAAGAATACCACTTTGCAGCATAAGGAGTTGTAATCCATGCCTGACTTAACACCTTTTTGGATATCAATACGAGTTGCTGTAATCAGTACGATTATTGTAACGGTTTTAGGTATTTTTATATCTAAATGGTTGTATCGTCGTAAGGGTTCGTGGGTTAAAGTATTGGAAAGTTTATTGATATTACCTATTGTTTTGCCGCCAACGGTATTAGGTTTTATTCTATTAATCATCTTCTCGCCAAGAGGACCAATCGGTCAATTCTTTGCGAATGTACTACATTTACCTGTAGTGTTCACTTTGACAGGTGCTGTGATAGCATCTGTCATTGTTAGTTTTCCACTAATGTATCAACATACTGTGCAAGGCTTCAGAGGTATAGACACGAAAATGATTAATACAGCTAGAACGATGGGAGCAAGTGAAACGAAAATTTTCCTCAAATTAATTTTACCATTAGCTAAACGCTCTATTTTAGCAGGTATAATGATGAGTTTTGCTCGTGCATTAGGTGAGTTTGGTGCTACATTAATGGTTGCAGGATATATTCCAAATAAAACGAATACACTACCTTTAGAAATATACTTCTTAGTGGAACAAGGTAGAGAAAATGAAGCGTGGTTATGGGTATTAGTGCTAGTCGCATTCTCTATTGTGGTTATATCTACAATTAATTTATTGAATAAAGATAAATATAAGGAGGTCGACTAGATGCTTAAAATCAATGTGAAATATCAATTAAAGAACACTTTAATTCGCATCAATATAGATGATACTGAACCAAAAATTTATGCAGTTCGTGGTCCATCTGGCATTGGTAAAACTACTGTTTTAAATATGATTGCCGGATTACGTAAAGCAGATGAAGCTATTATCGAAGTGAATGGGCAATTACTTACTGATACGGCAAAAAACGTGAATGTTAAAATTCAACAACGACGTATTGGATATCTGTTTCAAGACTACCAATTGTTTCCTAATATGACGGTCTATAAAAATATTACTTTTATGGCTGAACCATCTGAACACATCGATCAATTAATTCAAACTTTAAACATTGATCATTTGATGAAACAATATCCTATGACATTGTCAGGTGGAGAGGCACAACGTGTAGCACTTGCACGTGCACTTAGCACGAAACCAGATTTAATTTTATTAGATGAACCTTTTTCTAGTTTGGATGATACTACAAAAGATGAGAGTATTACATTAGTTAAACGTATTTTCAACGAATGGCAAATACCAATCATATTTGTGACACATTCAAACTATGAAGCAGAACAAATGGCTCATGAAATTATTACAATTGGGTAATCATTTATTTGCCATTAAAGAGTTTAGAACGTATTTAAAATTGTAGAAGTGAATGCTTCTATCAGCATTTTAATGATGTTTTAAACTCTTTTTTAGGGGCAGTTTTTTTGAGAGACATTGACGCGCGTCATATAATGAAAGTAATGATAAAAAGAAAGGATAACTTAATGTGAGTCAAGAACGTTATTCAAGGCAAATTTTATTTAAACAAATAGGTGAAATAGGTCAAAGCAAAATAAATCAAAAATGTGCGTTGATTATTGGTATGGGCGCATTAGGTACACATGTGGCCGAAGGACTTGTTAGAGCAGGCATTGCCAAACTAATCATTGTTGATAGAGATTATATTGAATTTAGTAATTTACAAAGACAAACATTGTTTACTGAAGAAGATGCTTTGAAAATGATGCCTAAGGTGGTTGCAGCTAAAAAGCATTTGCTAGCGTTACGTAGTGATGTTGATATTGATGATTATATTGCCCATGTGGATTATTATTTTTTGGAAACACATGGACAGGACGTTGACGTTATTATTGATGCAACCGATAACTTTGAAACACGACAACTGATTAATGATTTTGCATATAAATATCGTATACCTTGGATTTATGGTGGTGTTGTACAGAGTACATATACAGAAGCTGCATTTATACCTGGTAAAACACCTTGCTTTAACTGTTTGGTACCACAATTGCCAGCATTAAATTTAACATGTGATACAGTAGGGGTCATTCAACCTGCCGTGACGATGGCAACAAGTTTACAATTAAGAGATGCGATGAAAGTATTAACGGAACAACCAATTGACACAAAAATAACTTATGGCGATATTTGGGAAGGTAGTCATTATTCATTTGGTTTCAGTAAAATGCAACGTTCAGACTGTACAACTTGTGGAGATGTACCAAGTTATCCGTATTTAAACAAGAATGAACAACGTTATGCAACATTGTGTGGTAGAGACACTGTACAGTATGAAAATGCATCAATTACACACGACATTCTTGTTCAATTTTTAAAACAACATCAGTTAAATTATCGCAGTAATTCGTATATGGTTATGTTTGAATTTAAAGGACACCGCATTGTTGCTTTTAAAGGTGGAAGGTTTTTAATACATGGCATGACACGCACATCAGATGCCACACATCTAATGAATTTATTGTTTGGATAAAAAAAGATAAGACAAAAGGAGTGTAATATTATGGGCGAACATCAAAACGTTAAATTGAATCGTACAGTTAAAGCAGCCGTACTAACGGTATCAGATACTAGAGACTTTGATACAGATAAAGGTGGTCAATGCGTGCGCCAACTATTACAAGCAGATGACGTTGAAGTGAGTGACGCACATTATACAATTGTGAAAGATGAAAAAGTAGCCATCACGACGCAGGTGAAGAAGTGGTTAGAAGAAGATATTGATGTCATCATTACGACTGGTGGAACAGGTATTGCACAACGTGATGTGACGATTGAAGCAGTAAAACCACTTTTAACTAAAGAGATAGAAGGCTTTGGGGAATTGTTTAGATATTTGAGTTATGTTGAAGATGTTGGCACGCGTGCATTATTGTCTCGTGCTGTAGCAGGTACAGTTAATAATAAATTGATATTTTCGATTCCAGGATCAACAGGCGCAGTTAAATTAGCATTAGAAAAGCTCATTAAACCAGAATTAAATCATCTGATTCATGAGCTTACAAAATAATTTATTGATTTGATTGGCGTTGAAAATCTCCAGATTTACCGCCAGACTTGCTTTCAAGGTAGGTTTCGCCAATAATCATACCTTTATCAACTGCTTTCGTCATGTCGTAAATGGTTAAAGCCGTTGCTGATGCAGCGGTTAAAGCTTCCATTTCAACACCGGTTTTGCCAGTTGTAGAGACAGTTGTTTGAATGTTTAAAGTATAAAGGGGTGCATTTGTTTCATCCCAGCTGAAGTGAACATCTATGCCAGTCAATGGTAATGGATGGCACATCGGAATAAGTGTTGATGTATTTTTGGCAGCCATAATACCAGCGATTTGAGCAGTGTTCAATACATTGCCTTTGGTATTGGTGTTATTAGAAATCTGCTTAAAAATAGTTTCATTTACAGTAATGCTTGAATGAGCGACAGCAGTTCTTTTTGTAATTTGTTTGTCTGATACATCGACCATTTTGGCGTGGCCTTGTTGATTAATATGAGTAAACTCAGTCATTTTACCCCTCCTAGTGCATCTAGTATATCATGAAAAAATAAAAGTTTTGGAGATGATTTTTAATGGTAGTAGAAAAAAGAAACCCAATCCCAGTTAAAGAAGCAATTCAACGTATCGTTAATCAGCAGAGTTCAATGCCGGCAATTACGGTAGCACTTGAAAAAAGTCTAAATCATATCTTAGCAGAAGATATTGTAGCTACTTATGATATACCAAGGTTTGATAAATCACCTTATGATGGTTTTGCAATTCGCAGTGTTGATTCACAAGGGGCAAGTGGTCAGAATCGCATTGAGTTTAAAGTGATTGATCATATTGGTGCAGGTTCAGTTTCTGATAAATTAGTTGGGGATCACGAAGCGGTGCGTATTATGACTGGAGCACAAATACCTAATGGCGCAGATGCTGTTGTTATGTTTGAACAAACGATTGAACTAGAAGATACATTTACAATTCGTAAACCATTTTCAAAAAATGAAAATATATCTTTAAAAGGTGAAGAAACAAAGACAGGCGATGTTGTTCTAAAAAAAGGACAAGTAATTAATCCAGGGGCTATCGCGGTCCTTGCAACATATGGCTATGCAGAGGTTAAAGTTATTAAGCAACCGAGTGTCGCTGTTATTGCAACAGGAAGCGAATTATTAGATGTTAATGATGTATTAGAAGATGGAAAAATTCGTAACTCTAATGGCCCAATGATTCGTGCCTTAGCAGAAAAATTAGGTCTTGAAGTTGGTATTTACAAAACACAAAAAGATGATTTAGATAGTGGCATCCAAGTCGTTAAAGAAGCTATGGAAAAACATGATATCGTTATTACAACGGGCGGAGTTTCTGTTGGAGATTTTGACTATTTACCTGAGATTTATAAGGCTGTAAAGGCGGAAGTGTTATTTAATAAAGTAGCAATGCGTCCTGGTAGCGTAACAACGGTTGCATTTGTAGATGGAAAGTATTTGTTTGGATTATCTGGAAATCCATCAGCTTGTTTTACAGGATTTGAACTATTTGTGAAACCAGCTGTTAAACATATGTGTGGCGCACTAGAAGTCTTCCCGCAAATAATTAAAGCAACATTAATGGAAGATTTTACCAAGGCAAACCCATTCACACGATTTATACGTGCTAAAGCAACGTTAACAAGTGCTGGAGCTACTGTAGTACCTTCAGGATTCAATAAATCAGGTGCGGTTGTAGCGATTGCACATGCTAACTGTATGGTCATGTTACCAGGAGGGTCACGTGGTTTTAAAGCGGGGCATACAGTAGATATTATATTGACTGAATCTGACGCTGCTGAAGAGGAACTTCTTTTATGATTTTACAAATTGTAGGTTACAAAAAGTCTGGTAAGACAACATTGATGAGGCATATTGTCTCTTTCTTAAAGTCACATGGTTATACAGTTGCTACTATTAAACATCATGGGCATGGTAAGGAAGATATTCAATTACAGGATTCAGACGTCGATCACATGAAGCATTTTGAAGCGGGGGCAGATCAAAGTATTGTACAAGGTTTTCAATATCAGCAAACTGTAACACGTGTAGATAATCAAAATCTTACTCAAATTATTGAAAAATCTGTTACAATTGACACCAATATCGTATTAGTTGAAGGCTTTAAAAATGCTGATTTTGAAAAAGTCGTAGTCTATCGAAATGAAGAAGAGTTGCAAGTATTACAACAATTGTCGAATGTTTGTTATAGCATTAATGTAAGGGAGCATGAAGATTTTACAGCATTTGAGCAATGGTTATTAAATAAAATTAAAAATGATTGTGATACACAATTAACATAGAGGATTGAAATGAATGAAACAATTTGAAATCGTGACAGAACCGATACAAACAGAACAATATCGTGAATTCACTATAAATGAATATCAAGGTGCAGTAGTTGTTTTTACCGGTCATGTTCGCGAATGGACTAAAGGCGTCAAAACGGAATATTTAGAATATGAAGCGTATATTCCAATGGCTGAAAAGAAATTGGCACAAATTGGAGATGAAATAAATGAAAAATGGCCTGGAACGATAACGAGTATTGTTCATAGAATAGGGCCATTACAAATTTCAGATATCGCTGTATTAATTGCGGTTTCTTCACCGCATCGTAAAGATGCCTATCGAGCAAATGAATATGCAATTGAGCGTATAAAAGAAATTGTTCCGATTTGGAAAAAAGAAATTTGGGAAGATGGTTCAAAATGGCAAGGGCATCAAAAAGGGAATTATGAAGAAGCGAAGAGGGAGGAATAAGAGAGATGAAGGTACTTTACTTCGCAGAAATTAAAGATATATTACAAAAAGCACAGGAAGATATTGTGCTTGAACAAGCATTGACTGTACAACAATTTGAAGATTTATTGTTTGAACGTTATCCGCAAATCAATAATAAAAAGTTTCAAGTTGCTGTAAATGAGGAATTTGTACAAAAATCGGATTTCATTCAACCTAATGATACTGTTGCATTAATTCCACCGGTTAGTGGAGGTTAAGGGAGCATGAAAGCAATAATTCTTGCAGGTGGTCATTCAGTGCGATTTGGTAAGCCCAAAGCTTTTGCGGAAGTGAACGGTGAGACCTTTTATAGTAGAGTAATTAAGACATTAGAATCAACAAATATGTTCAATGAAATTATTATTAGTACAAATGCGCAATTGGCAACGCAATTTAAATATCCAAATGTTGTTATAGATGATGAGAATCATAATGATAAAGGTCCATTAGCAGGAATTTATACAATCATGAAGCAACATCCTAAAGAAGAATTGTTTTTTGTCGTTTCTGTTGATACACCAATGATTACTGGTAAAGCTGTAAGCACGTTGTATCAGTTTTTAGTTTCTCATCTTATTGAAAATCATTTAGATGTCGCAGCTTTTAAAGAAGATGGACGTTTTATTCCAACAATTGCATTTTATAGTCCGAATGCATTAGGCGCTATAACTAAAGCACTACATTCTGATAATTACAGTTTTAAAAATGTATATCATGAATTATCAACGGATTATTTGGATGTAAGGGATGTAGATGCGCCCTCATATTGGTACAAAAATATAAATTATCAGCATGATTTGGACGCTTTAATTCAAAAATTGTAAGCTGTTAGGAGGTCCACAAATGGTAGAACAAATAAAAGATAAACTAGGACGTCCCATCCGTGACTTACGGTTATCTGTGACAGATCGGTGTAACTTTAGGTGTGATTATTGCATGCCTAAAGAGGTATTTGGAGATGATTTCGTATTTTTACCTAAAAATGAACTTTTAACGTTTGATGAAATGGCTAGAATCGCTAAGGTATATGCAGAATTAGGTGTAAAAAAAATACGCATTACAGGTGGAGAACCATTGATGCGACGGGATTTAGATGTACTTATAGCTAAATTAAATCAAATCGATGGTATTGAAGATATTGGTTTGACTACAAATGGTTTGTTATTAAAAAAGCATGGACAAAAGTTATATGATGCTGGGCTGCGCAGAATTAATGTCAGTTTGGATGCTATTGATGATACGCTATTTCAATCAATCAATAATCGTAATATTAAAGCGACTACGATTTTAGAACAAATTGATTACGCGACGTCTATTGGTTTGAATGTAAAAGTAAATGTTGTTATACAAAAAGGTATTAACGATGATCAAATCATACCAATGCTTGAATATTTTAAAGATAAACATATAGAGATTCGATTTATAGAATTTATGGATGTTGGTAATGATAATGGATGGGATTTCAGTAAAGTTGTAACTAAAGATGAAATGCTTACAATGATAGAGCAGCACTTTGAAATCGATCCTGTAGAACCAAAATATTTTGGGGAAGTAGCAAAATATTATCGCCATAAGGATAATGGTGTTCAATTTGGTTTGATTACAAGTGTTTCACAATCATTTTGTTCTACATGTACACGCGCAAGGCTGTCATCAGATGGGAAGTTTTACGGATGTTTATTTGCAACTGTCGATGGATTTAACGTTAAAGCGTTTATTCGTTCTGGCGTGACCGACGAAGAATTAAAAGAACAATTTAAAGCTTTATGGCAAATAAGAGATGATCGATATTCAGATGAGAGAACTGCTCAAACAGTTGCCAATCGTCAACGTAAAAAGATAAACATGAATTATATTGGTGGTTAATGTGTAGGGACCACTACATATTAAATCATTAGAGATGTTTTAATATTTCTGTCTTACTCCCTAAAATACAATATTATTTATTAAAGTAAAAACGGTCATATCTATGCCAGATTTAATAGAAATGATCGTTTTTAAAGTTTTTACAAATTGGCGGGGCCCCAACACAGAAGCTGACGAAAAGTCAGCATACAATAATGTGCAAGTTGGCGGGGCCCCAACATAGAGAATTTCAAAAAGAAATTCTACAGACAATGCAAGTTGCGGAACGGGGCCCCAACACAGAAGCTGACAAAAGTCAGCATACAATAATGTGCAAGTTGGCGGGGCCCCAACATAGAGAATTTCAAAAGAAATTCTACAGACAATGCAAGTTGGGGAACAACGAAATAAATTTTATGAGAATATCATTTCTATCCTACTCTTAAGAATCACTACATAATAAATCTTTAGTGGTTCTTTAACATTGATGTCACACTCCATGCCATTGAGTTGTAATATATCTTTTTTAGGTATAAATGTTGTCGAATAAACAACAAGTTGTCCAAAAGATATAAATCTAAACAAGATATAGCCAGCAATTTAATATTTGTAATAGATAAAATGCTAAGTTTGATATATAATAAATTTAAGTAATTGTATAATAATATGAATTACAAACATCTAAGAAGAAACATAGGAGGCATCATATTATGAGTAATAAAGTTCAACGTTTTATAGAAGCAGAAAGGGAGTTAAGTCAGTTAAAGCACTGGTTAAAAACAACACATAAGATTTCAATTGAAGAATTTGTAGTACTTTTTAAAGTGTATGAAGCTGAAAAGATTAGCGGTAAAGAATTGAGAGATACATTACATTTTGAAATGCTATGGGATACAAGTAAAATCGATGTGATTATCCGTAAAATCTATAAAAAAGAGCTTATTTCTAAATTGCGTTCTGAAACGGATGAAAGACAAGTATTCTATTTCTATAGTACTTCTCAAAAGAAATTGTTAGATAAAATTACTAAAGAAATAGAAGTGTTAAGCGTTACAAACTAAAAACTTAAAAAGCATGCCAATCAGTACATCATAATTGCGTCTTGGGGACAGACAAATGATGAATAGAGATTGGCATGCTTTTTATTTTTGAATATAAATATTTAGTTCATGGCATTTCTAGTTACATGACGTCCATGAATTAAGAAGTAAACAAGCATAGTAATGATTGCTAAAGCGGCCATAAAGCCGAAGATTTCACTATATGAAAACATATGAGTAAATAACCCAAGGAATGATGGACCGAAGCCGACACCTGCATCTAGACCAACGTAAAAAGTAGATGTCGCGATACCATATTTAATCGGAGGTGAGACTTTTATCGCAATAGATTGCATTGCAGATGATAAATTTCCATACCCTAAACCTAGGCAAGCACCAGCAAGTAATATTAACCAGCTTTGATAGCTTGAAATTAAGCATACAAATGAAAGGAAAAGCATGATAAATGCTGGGTAGACAATAATATTTTCATTTTTATCATCCATCAATCTACCAGCAATAGGTCTAGTAATTAACGATGCTATAGCATAGCAAATAAAGAAATAGCTTGCTGCAGTTACTAGGTGTCGCTCTAAAGCAAATGCTTGTAAATAAGTTAGGATGGACGCATAGGTAACGCCAATTAAAAGCATAATTACAGCAACAGGAATGGCCTCTTTTGCAATAAATTGATGAATACTAAATCTTGGTTTATCAATGACATTAGTTTCAGTTTTATTATTTGTTACTTCGAAATCAACTTTTATAAATAATGAGATAATGAGTCCGAGTATGCCTAATATGACACAAATAATAAACAGTAAATCAATTGGGTATTTTGTAATAAGTAACATGCCTAGAAATGGGCCAATCGCTGTACCTAATACTAAACTTAAGGAAAATAAACTGATGCCTTCACTTTTTCTATTAACAGGGGTAACGTATGCCGCAATAGTACCTGTTGCAGTTGTCACAACTGCAGTTGCGATACCGTTTATGAGACGTACAAAGATTAAAAAAGCTAAAGATCCATCAATAAAATAAAGTAATTGCGTGATAATTAAAGCAATTAAACCAATAAATAATAATCGTTTAGGTCCGATTTGATTTACAAATTTACCTGTAGCAAATCGACCAATTAAAGACCCGACAATAAATAGTCCTACAACTAATCCGGCTAATGAATCGGAAGCGTCGAAAGCTTGCTTACTATAGCCAGCAATAACTACAAGTAACAAATACATGCATAGGTATACGATAAAGTTGACAAAAAAGTTGATTGTAAAACTTTTGGTGAAAATAGGTGATTTATTTAATGAGCCTTGATTAGTCATTGTGTGTCTCCTTTAATAATATTTTATGAATTTGATTCATCACATTTATGGTTTCTTGCATTTGATCTTGCGAAATGTTTGTTTTGGCAACTACTGCTTGTTGGAGCTTTTGTACATCAAGACAAACAATCTCATATAATTCATGCCCTTTAGGTGTTAAAGTTAAAAACTTTTGTCGTTTATCCTCTAAACTGTTTTCAACTGTTATAAGGTCATTTTCTATTAGAGCTTTTAAAGTTTTTCTTGCAGTAGGCTTTTCAATTGCACGTCTATGTGAAATTTCAATAAGAGTAGTGGGCTGATGTTTAGCGATATCGCGTAAGATTAACCATTGGCCATAATATATATTGTGTTTTTCTAAAATCGGCTCGGCTAATTTTAAATAGGGGCGATATATTGTTATAAAACTATTGAAAAATTCTTGTGATAGCATAGTGACATCTCCTAAGACAAAATAGTTAGCTTAGCTAACCTTTTTACAACAATAGTAATTATAAAACGGGAGCAATTAGAAATCAATATATAATTATTAAGAGCAAAAATATTTATACTTTGTTAAAATAAGCGTAATTACATGTAAATAGGGGGATACTAATGATATTGAAATTTGATCACATCATTCATTATATAGATCAGTTAGATCGGTTTAGTTTTCCAGGAGATGTTATAAAATTACATTCAGGTGGGTATCATCATAAATATGGAACATTCAATAAATTAGGTTATATCAATGAAAATTATATTGAGCTACTGGATGTAGAAAATAATGAAAAGTTGAAAAAGATGGCAAAAACGATAGAAGGTGGAGTCGCTTTTGCTACTCAAATTGTTCAAGAGAAGTATGAGCAAGGCTTTAAAAATATTTGTTTGCGTACAAATAATATTGAGGCAGTTAAAAATAAACTACAAAGTGAGCGGGTTGAAGTAGTAGGTCCGATTCAAATGGAAAGAGATACACATAAAGATGGTAAGGTAAAGTGGCAATTGCTTTATATAATGAATCAGGATGATGATGAAATTAAGCCACCATTTTTTATTCAATGGGAAGAAAGTGATTCCATGCGTACTAAAAAATTGCAAAAATATTTTCAAAAACAATTTTCAATTGAAACTGTTATTGTGAAAAGTAAAAACCGATCACAAACAGTATCGAATTGGTTGAAATGGTTTGATATGGACATTGTAGAAGAGAATGACCATTACACAGATTTGATTTTAAAAAATGATGATATTTATTTTAGAATTGAAGATGGTAAAGTTTCAAAATATCATTCGGTTATCATAAAAGACGCACAAGCAACTTCACCATATTCAATTTTTATCAGAGGTGCTATTTATCGCTTTGAACCATTAGTATAAATATACGTAAGTGCTATGAGCGAGAATGCCCATATGAATAATGGCAAGCACAATGGAAAGAATCGTTAATATATTATTTAATCGTGATGACTTAATTAAAATGAAAAAGATTGATAATATAAATGTGAAAAAGATAAGTATAACCCGTAAACTAAAGTAATTCACGGTGAGAGGTTGACTCAATGTCATAATGATTGCAACGATGTTCATAATTATAAATAGACTTAAAATAATTGTTCTCATATCAAACACCTCATTGTTAGATTATTGACATTATAACAGGGGTAATTGTATATGAACATTAATGTGGTTGCTTGAGGAAAAATTTATTCATTGAAGTCAAGTTGGTTCATTTTAGAAATGAATATCGTGTTAGATGATGAAAGTATATTGAAGTATAGGTAACTAGTTGAAAAGTATTAATTGTACGATAACATTAAATTTAACACGAAACATAGATATAAAATGATTCACAATTAAAATGGGTAAATTTGAACTTGCTAAACTATTAATTGGAGCATGGACATTTCAAAAATAAGAGTTCAAATCTTACACAAGCTCTGAATCGACACTATAAGATACAAACTGTATAATTAAAGGTATTGTTAAATAGAAGGAGATATCATAAATCATGGAAAAGATGCATATCACTAATCAGGAACATGACGCATTTGTTAAATCCCACCCCAATGGAGATTTATTACAATTAACGAAATGGGCAGAAACAAAGAAATTAACTGGATGGTACGCGCGAAGAATCGCTGTAGGTCGTGACGGTGAAGTTCAGGGTGTTGCGCAGTTACTTTTTAAAAAAGTACCTAAATTACCGTATACGCTATGTTATATTTCACGTGGTTTTGTTGTTGATTATAGTAATAAAGAAGCGTTAAATGCATTGTTAGACAGTGCAAAAGAAATTGCTAAAGCTGAGAAAGCGTATGCAATTAAAATCGATCCTGATGTTGAAGTTGATAAAGGTACAGATGCTTTGCAAAATTTGAAAGCGCTTGGTTTTAAACATAAAGGATTTAAAGAAGGTTTATCAAAAGACTACATCCAACCACGTATGACTATGATTACACCAATTGATAAAAATGATGATGAGTTATTAAATAGTTTTGAACGCCGAAATCGTTCAAAAGTGCGCTTGGCTTTAAAGCGAGGTACGACAGTGGAACGATCTGATAGAGAAGGTTTAAAAACATTTGCTGAATTAATGAAAATCACTGGGGAACGCGATGGCTTCTTAACGCGTGATATTAGTTACTTTGAAAATATTTATGATGCGTTGCATGAAGATGGAGATGCTGAACTATTTTTAGTAAAGTTGGATCCAAAAGAAAATATAGCGAAAGTAAATCAAGAATTGAATGAACTTCATGCCGAAATTACTAAATGGCAGCAGAAGATGGAAACATCTGAAAAGCAAGCTAAAAAAGCGCAAAATATGATTAATGATGCGCAAAATAAAATTGCTAAAAATGAAGATTTAAAACGAGACCTAGAAGCTTTAGAAAAGGAACATCCTGAAGGTATTTATCTTTCTGGTGCACTATTAATGTTTGCTGGCTCAAAATCATATTACTTATATGGTGCGTCTTCTAATGAATTTAGAGATTTTTTACCAAATCATCATATGCAGTATACGATGATGAAGTATGCACGTGAACATGGTGCAACAACTTACGATTTCGGTGGTACAGATAATGATCCAGATAAAGACTCAGAACATTATGGCTTATGGGCATTTAAAAAAGTGTGGGGAACATACTTAAGTGAAAAGATTGGTGAATTTGATTATGTATTGAATCAGCCATTGTACCAATTAATTGAGCAAGTTAAACCGCGTTTAACAAAAGCTAAAATTAAAATATCTCGTAAATTAAAACGAAAATAGATTAACGACTGAAATCTGAACGCTCATAAGACTGTCATTTGCGTTCAGATTTTTTTACACAATATAGAATGGTTGAGTAAAATATTTTTGAATATAGTGAAAGAGGGGGAAGTACTGTGATAAAAAAACTATTACAATTTTCTTTGGGGAATAAGTTTGCTATCTTTTTAATGGTTGTTTTAGTTGTCTTGGGCGGTGTATACGCGAGTGCTAAATTGAAATTAGAATTACTACCAAATGTACAAAATCCAGTTATTTCAGTTACAACAACAATGCCGGGTGCAACGCCACAAAGTACCCAAGATGAAATAAGTAGTAAAATTGACAATCAAGTAAGATCGTTGGCATATGTGAAAAATGTTAAAACGCAATCCATACAAAATGCTTCAATTGTAACAGTTGAATATGAAAATAATACAGATATGGATAAAGCAGAAGAACAGCTTAAAAAAGAAATCGATAAAATTAAATTTAAAGATGAAGTTGGTCAACCAGAATTAAGACGTAATTCGATGGATGCTTTTCCGGTTTTAGCATATTCATTTTCAAATAAAGAGAATGACTTGAAAAAAGTAACGAAAGTACTGAATGAACAATTAATACCAAAATTACAAACGGTAGATGGTGTGCAAAATGCGCAATTAAATGGGCAGACGAACCGTGAAATCACCCTTAAATTTAAGCAAAATGAACTTGAAAAATATGGATTGACTGCTGATGATGTAGAAAACTATCTAAAAACGGCAACAAGAACAACACCACTTGGATTGTTCCAATTTGGTGATAAAGATAAATCAATTGTTGTTGATGGTCAATATCAATCTGTTGATGCTTTTAAAAACATAAATATTCCATTAACGTTGGCAGGAGGACAAGGGCAATCTCAATCCCAAAGTGACAATAAACAAAATTCAGCCATGTCAGATGTTAATCAGGCATCACCGCAGCAAAATTCAAAAGCGTCAGCATCAAATAATATAAGTGGTATGCCGACAGCGAAACTAGGAGATTTAGCTGATATTACAGTTGGTGATGTGCGTACTTCTATTTCTAAAACGAATGGCAAGGATGCGGTTAATTTACAAATAACTAAAGCTCAAGATGCCAATACAGTTCAAGTAGCCAAAGATGTACAACGTAAAATTGATACATTCGTTGATGAAAATAAAGATTTTAATGTCACAAAAACAATGGATACTGCAAAGCCTGTTGAGAAATCACTTTATACGATGGTTGAAAAAGCATCATTAGGTACAATCGTGGCAATTATAGTTATTTTGCTGTTTTTAAGAAACATTCGTACGACGGCAATTTCTATTATATCGATTCCGTTATCACTTCTTATGGCGCTTATTGCTCTGAAATTGAGTGATGTTTCATTGAATATACTAACGTTAGGTGCATTAACAGTAGCGATTGGACGTGTGATAGACGATTCGATTGTAGTTGTTGAAAATATTTATCGACGCTTAACAGATTCAGAAGAACAACTAAAAGGTGAAAATTTAATTATCAGTGCGACAACTGAAGTATTTAAACCAATAATGTCATCGACACTAGTTACTATTATCGTCTTCTTACCACTTGTGTTTGTATCAGGTTCAGTAGGCGAAATGTTTAGACCTTTTGCATTGGCTATTGCATTTAGTTTATTAGCATCGTTATTAGTGTCAATTACACTCGTTCCAGCGTTGGCAGCTACACTATTTAAAAAAGGCGTTAAACGTCGTAATAAACAACATCAAGAAGGATTAGGTGTTGTTAGTACAACTTATAAAAAAGTATTACATTGGTCATTAAATCATAAGTGGATTGTAATTATATTAAGTACATTAATTTTGGTTGCAACTATTGTATTTGGAGGACCGAGACTAGGCACTAGCTTTATTTCAGCAGGTGACGATAAATTTTTAGCTATTACTTATACACCGAAGCCTGGTGAAACGGAGCAAGCAGTGTTGAATCATGCGAAAGATGTTGAAAAATATTTAAAACAGAAAAAGCATGTAAAAACAATTCAATACTCAGTTGGCGGTAGTAGTCCAGTAGATCCAACGGGTAGTACAAATAGTATGGCAATCATGGTTGAATATGATAATGACACGCCTAATTTTGATGTAGAAGCGGATAAGGTTATTAAACATGCAGATGGCTTTAAACATCCTGGAGAGTGGAAAAATCAAGATTTAGGAACAGGTGCAGGTAATAAATCTGTAGAGGTTACTGTAAAAGGTCCATCAATGGATGCCATAAAATCAACTGTAAAAGATATTGAACAGAAAATGAAACAGGTTAAAGGACTAGCCAATGTCAAATCTGATTTATCGCAAACATATGATCAGTATGAAATTAAAGTCGATCAAAATAAAGCGGCAGAAAATGGTATTTCTGCAAGTCAACTTGCAATGGACTTGAATGAAAACTTACCAGAAAAAACAGTTACGACTGTTAAAGAAAATGGTAAAACTGTTGATGTTAAAGTCAAACAAAATAAGCAAACAGACTGGTCAGAAGATAAGTTGAATAATATAACTTTGAAAAAGCCGACTGGTGGTACGATTAAATTGGGAGATATCGCTACGTTAGTTAAAACAACGACACCAAGTAAATTGACGCAAGAACAAGGAGATTATGCAACGACGGTATCTGCTAAAGTAACAAATAAAGATGTGGGTGGCACAACACGACAAGTGATGTCTAAAATAAATAATTTGGACAAACCGAATAATGTAAAGGTTAATATCGGTGGTGCATCAGATGATATTAACAATGCAATGACACAATTAGCCTTTGCAATGTTAGCTGCAATCATTATCGTATATTTAATCCTAGTTATTACATTTAAAGGTGGCCTAGCACCATTTACAATTTTATTCTCTTTACCATTTACAGTTATCGGTGTAATTATTGCACTATTAATCACAGGAGAAACAATATCAGTACCAAGTTTAATTGGTATGCTAATGTTAATTGGAATCGTAGTAACAAATGCCATTGTGTTAATAGACCGTGTTATTAATAATGAGCAACAGGGCATGGAGATGAAAGAAGCATTAATCGAAGCAGGCGGTACTAGAATTAGACCGATATTAATGACGGCGATTGCAACAATTGGTGCATTAGTTCCTTTGTTATTTGGTCAAGATAGCTCGATTCTTATTTCGAAAGGATTAGCTGCTACAGTTATTGGTGGTTTAATTTCATCAACTTTATTAACACTTGTAGTTGTACCAGTAATATATGAAATTCTCTTTACTTTAAAAAAACGATTCACTAAACGATAGATAATATAAAAGCCATAAAAGCGGTCATGATATTGACTACTTTTATGGCTTTTTAAAATTTGAAATTTTAGACCTTATTTCACGTGCGATTTAATCGATGTGTTAATAAAACAATACTGGCATTCAACATGTAATCCGATAATAAAATAAGGTTGCAATTATGTTATTGCATATTTTGTTTATTACTTAGAATAATACGATGGTTAAGATGAAATATATGACAAAGATAAATAATGACATTAAATTCAAGATGTTTACGCCTTTTAGATCTTTTTTAAGCATTTTAAATCCTGTCACTTCGACATTACCGACTAAGAGTAATAAGACGATAAATACCCACCAATTCTCTTTTGGAAAACTCATCGTCGTTAATGCTAAGACGAATAATAACAACACACCCATAATAATTCTCAAAATGCGAGTAAATACAACTTCCATTTTAAAAATACTAATAAAACTAACAATTAGATAAAGTATTGCTAGTAAAATCAGATAAAATTGCATATGATAACTTCCTCTCCGTTTCAAAGGGTTCATGTAGTACAGCAGCGTAGAAAACATAAATAGCAGTGTTGGGATAGATATGCGTGTATGTTGTTAATGAAACACTAAATCATAACACGACAACATCTTGTGATTCTAGATGTAATTGAGCGAAAAATGAAGCAATTCATCAATATAACGTATTCAGAGCAATGCTAGTCAAATTTATGTAACAAAAAGCATTTATTGCTTGAATGATAGATTATTAATCTTGCATTTGAGCACGAACGTTTCTAATTTCATTTTCAATATCTTTAAGTTGACGAACAAGTGCGGAAGTATCTAAATTCAAAGATTCCCGTTTTTCTATGTCACCTTGAAGACGAACATAATCATATTTAAGTTCGGCTAGTTGGTTTTCTAAAGACATACTATAACACTCCTTTGAAATATAATTAAGTGCATTTAATGTAGATTATAGCATGAAACAGTAGACTTCTAAAATATCTGTGGAGTATGTTAAAGTTATAAATTATGAAGATTATTGAAAGAAGGGATAACAGTGACAGAACAATTTACTATGATTATTTTATTAATTGCGCTTGGTTACTTTTTGAAGCGCATTAATTTTATAAAAGCAACAGATAGTCAAGTCATTGCTACATTAGTTCTTAATGTCACACTCCCATCTTTAGTTATTGTGAATTTAAACAGTGCAGAATTAAAATTGTCATTCTCCATTTTACCAATTTTAATGATTATATATGGTATTGTGGCGAAAATGATTGCTGTCTGGTTTTTTAGAAAATATGATAATCACATGCGTGGATCAGTAGGTATGATGACTGGTGCTATGAATATTGGATTGTTTGCATATCCACTAATTGAAGTGATATGGCATAAAACGGGACTTATTTATTTTGTTATGGCTGATATAGGTGGTGCCTTTGTGATGTTTGGAATTACTTACTTTGTAGGTAGCTACTTTAGTGAAGGTAGTGATCAATTCGATTTTAAATATTTAGGTAAGAAATTATTACAATCAGTGCCACTCGTTACATACATTGTAATGTTTATATTGAATATAAGTCACATCCATTTACCACATGTGGCAATCGATTTCTTTAGCATACTTTCCCATGCAAATATGCCGTTATCAATGATTTTGCTAGGTGTCATGTTGAATTTTACTCTGGAAAGAAAGTATATACCTGCTACTATTAAATATTTATGTTTGCATTATGGATTAGCATTAGTTGCGGGATTTTTAGTATATGTGTTGTTACCAGTATCAGATGATATGATTAAGACGACATTGTTGGTCACTTGGATGTTCCCGGTAGGTGTTGCAATTATTTCTTATGGTATTCAGTTTAAATATCGAACACTGCCATTTATAGGTATGACGACCAATTTGACAATCATTATTAGTATCATTATTTTGTACGTGTATCAGGCAGTGTTTGTCTAGTTTACACATTTGAAAATAAAATCCATTTTAGTATTCGTAGAAAATGAGAGCCCCCTTTACCACAATATGTAAATGTATATTGTGAAAAGGGGGCTTTTATTTATGACATAGTTGTTCAACTCATACATTCAAGTTGATAATGCAGTGCGTTATGCAGCTATCCACTTCATATGTATGGCGCATACTTGATATATGAATATCATCAAGATTTTAAAAGTATCGCTAATTTTAAAGTCTTAAAACGCATGATTAATGTCATGATGTGTTATTGCGTTTTGTTTTTAGAGCCACGTATTTCCTAGGACATATAGAGGAACATTCAACGTAAAATTCCCGAAAATTAATTTTAATCATTCTATAAGTGAATGGTTATTTTCAGAAGTGATTACATTTTTACGTTACATGAGTATTTAACTTTCTATTTCAAATTACCTAGAATTATAGCAGCTATCACGATAATAATAATACCTGCCCAAATACCCGTCATCTGACGACGATCTTTTCTTTCTCCTAAAATGAAAATACCGCCTAAGGTTGAAACGATAACAAGTAACTGTGATAATGAGAAACTTGTAGCTACACCAACTTTTGGTTGAGAATAGAACATGAACAAGTTACCAATTCCCCAAATCACACCTGGCAATAGATTAAGTGCTGTTGATTTAAGTGATGTTTTATGATTCATGGATAGGATAAAGCCACCAATTGCCATACCGACAGATTGGAAGAACAATGCATCAGTTCCACCAACACCAAAGATGTCACCAAGTACAACGAAACCTACATATCCAACTGTAGATACAATTAAAATACCCATTGCTTTTTTAAATTCAGGATTATCTGATTGACGTTCATTTTTAGCTTTAAGTGAAGTAAGTGCTACACCAGTAACTAATAATATCATGGCGATTAAACCAAAGATAATTTGAGTCATTGAAGACCATTCACCTAAAAAGATAACGCTGAATAATGTTGTACCAACTAATTGCATACCTGTAGAAACTGGCATAGTATTTGATACACCGATTAAACTAATAGATTTAAGCTGATTCGCTTGTCCAAACGCCCATAATGCACCAGAAATAAGACCGACAATAATTACAGTAGGATTATTGAATTTTGCGAAACCAGTAATAAGTAAACCTAATCCAACAATGAGTGCGCCTAGCGTCGTACCACGAATTTGGTTGTAAGGTCCACCGCCGACGAACACATTAATAAGAACGACACTTCCCCAGAATAAAGCAGGTAAAAGTGCGATTAAGAAATCAAGAAATTGCAAGACTACTCACTCTCCTATACTATTTATGCAAGTGCTCCCCTTAATTGACACTTGCATGTTATTGTAAAGCATTCTGCCCTAATAGTAAAAAACAACTACTTATAATTTTCAATATTTACAAAAAGTAGAAAAACCCACAATACATGCTAATGATGTACTGTAGGGTATTTGCTTGGTATTTTATTCAGGGATTGTTTGATCTTTTACGTTACGTGATTCGAATTTGAATTTAATGTACTCATAGTTGATATGGAAACCTAGACCATTAAATCGTTCGATGAGTTTATTATTTTTATTACGAATTTTAAAATAAACTTTTCTAATATCAAAATTATCAAAAGCATATTGCAATGCATACGCAAGCAACTCGAAAGCGATACCTTTCAAACGGTAATCTACATGAGAACTGAAGTATTTAATCTCGGCGATTGACTGTTGTGAATCAATTTCAAGGTATAAATAACCTTTAAGTAAACCTTCGCTAACAAATAAAAACAAATGATGATGGTCGTCTAAACTATCAATGATATCTTGTGGTGACTGTGCCTGATATTTAAATGTAGTTGTGTGTAATTTGCTGAAAGCACGATAAAACCCTTTGTGATAAGGAATGATATTTGGTTGGTGCATATCTTCTTCTAATCTTGTACGGGCTTCTATGTAATAGTCAGTGAAGTTATAACTTGCTTGAATAACTTTCATTAATGGTTTGTATTGTTGAATGCCTTCTTCAAAAGAAAAGTTAAAGACGGCATCGTCAGGTTGGTTCGAAGTCATTGCTTTAAATAGCGTTTCAAACGTATCGACAGATAATACATAATTGTCAGCCACGAAAGGGCCTATGACTTTGAATTTATTTTTATCGTATGCAAAAGACAATATGATTGCTTTGATTGAATCGTTTTCTTTAATCGAAAATACACCAGGTGATTTAATCGCATCGGTTATTAATACATCTATTTCATTGTACTGTTGAGGAAGTTTATATAAGTATGATGCTGATTCATAATTCGAATGTTCAATGAACGATTTTATTTGTGTAATATCATATAACTGAACTATGCTCATGTCATTACCTCCGTACTTTTTGTTACTTTTATTATATAGTATTTCAACTGAAATGAAAGTTAATAGTGATATTAACATGTTACAATACATTTAACACATCATTTGCAATCATTGAATTTAAATCAAAGATTAGTGGAATAGATGAAGCACGTTCGAAATAAAAGAACGTATGAGAAAGGATAATTTATGAAATCTTTAATATTAGCTGAAAAACCATCAGTCGCAAGAGATATTGCTGATGCTTTACAAATAAATCAGAAGCGTAATGGTTACTTTGAAAATAACCAATATATTGTCACGTGGGCGTTAGGTCATCTAGTGACAAATGCGACACCTGAACAATACGATAAAAATTTAAAGGAATGGCGATTAGAAGACCTTCCAATTATACCTAAATATATGAAAACTGTTGTTATTGGTAAAACAAGCAAACAATTTAAAACAGTAAAAGCGTTAATTTTAGATAATAAAGTGAAAGATATTATTATTGCAACAGATGCTGGACGAGAAGGTGAACTAGTTGCAAGATTGATTTTGGATAAAGTTGGTAACAAAAAGCCAATCCGTCGATTATGGATTAGCTCAGTTACTAAAAAAGCTATTCAACAAGGTTTTAAAAATTTAAAAGACGGGCGTCAATATAACGATTTGTATTATGCAGCGTTAGCGAGAAGTGAGGCAGATTGGATTGTTGGGATTAATGCAACGCGTGCACTAACAACAAAGTATGATGCACAGCTATCCCTGGGACGTGTTCAGACACCAACGATTCAATTAGTAAATACACGACAACAAGAGATTAATCAGTTCAAACCACAACAATACTTTACATTATCATTAACGGTAAAAGGGTTTGATTTTCAGCTAGAATCAAATCAGCGATATACCAATAAAGAAACTTTAGAACAGATGGTTAATAATTTGAAAAATGTCGATGGTAAGATTAAATCTGTTGCTACTAAACATAAGAAGTCGTATCCGCAATCACTGTACAATTTAACAGATTTACAACAAGATATGTATAGACGTTATAAAATTGGACCTAAAGAAACATTGAATACACTTCAAAGCTTATATGAGAGACATAAAGTCGTAACCTATCCAAGAACAGATTCAAACTATTTAACAACTGATATGGTAGATACTATGAAAGAACGTATTCAGGCGACGATGGCAACAACATATAAAGACCAAGCACGCCCATTAATGTCTAAAACATTTTCATCAAAAATGTCGATATTTAATAATCAAAAAGTATCTGATCACCATGCAATTATTCCTACAGAAGTGAGACCTGTCATGTCAGACTTAAGTAATAGAGAATTAAAGTTATACGATATGATTGTCGAGCGTTTTTTAGAAGCTTTAATGCCTCCGCACGAGTATGACGCGATAACTGTAACTTTAGAGGTTGCAGGGCACACATTTGTTTTGAAAGAGAATGTAACAACTGTTTTAGGTTTTAAATCTATTAGACAAGGTGAATCTATTACAGAGATGCAACAGCCTTTTTCAGAAGGCGATGAAGTGAAGATTTCAAAAACAAATATTAGAGAACATGAAACAACACCTCCAGAATATTTTAATGAAGGTTCGTTATTAAAAGCGATGGAGAACCCTCAGAACTTTATTCAATTGAAGGATAAAAAATATGCGCAAACTTTAAAACAAACAGGTGGTATCGGCACAGTTGCAACAAGGGCCGACATTATCGATAAATTATTTAATATGAATGCCATTGAATCAAGAGACGGTAAAATTAAAGTAACGTCAAAAGGTAAACAAATATTAGAATTAGCACCAGAAGAATTAACGTCGCCACTTTTAACTGCACAATGGGAAGAAAAATTACTTTTAATTGAACGTGGTAAATATCAGGCGAAAACATTCATTAATGAAATGAAAGATTTTACGAAAGATGTTGTAAATGGGATTAAAAATAGTGATCGTAAATATAAACACGATAATTTAACAACCACAGAATGCCCAACGTGTGGTAAATTCATGATTAAAGTTAAAACTAAAAATGGTCAGATGCTTGTGTGCCAAGATCCATCTTGTAAGACGAAAAAGAATGTACAGCGCAAAACAAATGCAAGATGTCCAAACTGTAAAAAGAAATTAACGTTGTTTGGTAAAGGGAAAGAAGCGGTATATCGTTGTGTTTGTGGACATTCTGAAACGCAAGCACATATGGATCAGCGTATGAAGTCTAAATCCTCTGGTAAAGTATCTCGTAAAGAAATGAAAAAGTATATGAATAAAAATGAAGGTTTAGACAATAATCCGTTTAAAGATGCATTAAAGAACTTGAATTTATAGATAAAATCGAACAAAGTTGAATCAGAAAAACGAAAAGTTCGCTTTTGGTATTGTTTTTTATTAAGAATGATATTAAACTATTAAGGTATTTTAAAAAAAGGAGCATCCATTCGTGAAAAACTATTTCCAGTTCGATAAATATGGAACAAACTTTAAAAGAGAAATCTTAGGCGGTATCACAACTTTCTTATCTATGGCCTATATTTTAGCAGTTAACCCGCAAGTTTTAAGTTTAGCAGGTGTTAAAGGCGTATCAGAAGATATGAAAATGGACCAAGGTGCCATTTTTGTAGCGACTGCATTAGCAGCATTTGTAGGCTCGCTATTCATGGGGCTAATAGCTAAATATCCAATTGCGTTAGCACCAGGTATGGGATTAAATGCATTCTTTGCATTTACTGTTGTGTTAACCATGGGTATTCCTTGGCAAGTTGGTTTAACAGGCGTTTTATTCTCAGGTATATTCTTTGCGATATTAACCGTCACAGGGTTTAGGGAAGTTATTATTAATGCAATTCCTTATCAAATGAAGATGGCTGTTTCAGCAGGTATAGGATTATTCATTACATTTGTAGGTTTACAAAGTTCGGGTATTATAGTTAAAAATGAATCTACATTAGTAACATTGGGACATTTAACTGATCCACCAGTACTTTTGGCGATATTCGGTATCGTTATTACAGTTATTTTATATGCAATTAAATTGCCGGGTTCTATCTTTATCGGTATGATCATCACAGCAATCGTTGGTATGTTCACTGGATTGATTCAAATGCCATCTGGTATTGTAGGTAAGATTCCAAGTATTGAACCAACGTTCGGTGCTGCATTTGAAGCGTTTAAAGACCCAAGTCAATTATTAACGATACAGTTCTTAATTGTTATTTTAACGTTCTTATTTATTGATTTCTTTGATACAGCTGGTACATTAGTAGCTGTTGCTACTCAAGCAGGTATTATGAAAGATAATAAATTACCAAGAGCTGGTAGAGCATTGTTCTCAGATTCTTTAGCTACGATTGTAGGATCAGTTTTTGGAACAACTACAACAACTTCTTATATCGAATCAACTTCAGGTGTTGCTGTAGGTGCTAGAACAGGATTTGCTAGTATCGTAACAGGTTGTTGTTTCCTATTAGCGCTGTTCTTTAGTCCGTTAATCGCTGTTGTAACAAGTGCAGTTACGACACCAGCTTTAGTGGTGGTAGGTGTATTAATGGCTGCAAACTTTGCTGAGATAAACTGGAAAAGTTTTGAAGTTGCAGTGCCAGCATTCATTACAATCATTATGATGCCTTTATCATACTCAATTGCAACTGGTATTGCGTGTGGATTTATTTTCTATCCAATTACAATGCTTATCTCTAAAAAACATAAAGAAGTACATCCGATAATGTATGTATTAATGGTACTATTCATTCTGTACTTCATATTTGTTCATGGTTAAATCCAGACACAAAAAACGACTGCCAATGATTGGTAGTCGTTTTTTCTTTGAAAAGAAAACCATACGCTATGCGTATGGTTCAGAAAAGGTTCTACCATTGTCACAAAAAATGCATCTCTACGTGCTAGAATAAATATTGGTCAGCCAACCAAAATAATCAACACGAGGAGATGCTATTTAATGTCATCTGACACAAACAGTTTAGCACATACAAAATGGAATTGTAAGTATCATATTGTCTTTGCACCTAAATACAGAAGACAAGTGATATATGGAAAAATAAAAAAAGATGTAGGGATTATATTGCGTCAATTATGTGAGAGAAAAGGTGTAGAGATAATTGAAGCAGAGGCATGTAAAGATCATATCCATATGTTAGTAAGTATTCCACCCAAACTTGGGGTATCATCATTTGTTGGCTATTTAAAAGGAAAAAGTAGTTTAATGATATTTGATAGACATGCTAACTTAAAGTATAGATATGGAAATAGAAAATTTTGGTGTAAAGGATTTTATGTGGATACAGTAGGTAGAAATAAAAAAGTGATTGAAAATTATATTCGTAATCAATTACAAGAGGATATCGTTGCAGACCAAATCTCAATGGAAGAATATTTAGATCCTTTCACTGGAGAGAAAAATAGAAAAAGAAAGAAAAAAGAGTAACCCTTTAGGGTTGCTGGAATAGTAGTGCAGTTGGCTGACTTTTCAGTGCCCTTTTAGGGCTGGCCAGTAAGGAAGGCTTATAGCCGCTGAACAAACCACCCGTTCACACGGGTGGTTTTGATTGAAGTAAGGATAAAATAAGAAGCGAAATAACATAAAGCAATATTATGAATGTCTTTAAATATCCGATATAAATATACTTCTTTTAAAATTGTTGGACGTGTTTCTTCTATATTATATACCTGATTAAAAAGGTTTTAAGAATTATTCTCTATGTCCATCTTTGTATTGTGTGTAAATGACACGAGCATTTTTATTAGGTATATAGGTTGGCGCTGATAATACAACTAGGACAAATAGAATCATTAGGAAAAATAAAATCCAATGAATCAAAATTCCTAAGAAGGGGATGATAGCTAAAAAACTACCTACTATACCAAATATTGGAATAATCGCTATAGGTCTAATCGCATTTTGTCTATTCACTAATAATATAATAGTAAGAATTAGATAAAGTAATGCATTAAAGATTAAAGGCTGCCATTCAAAACTTAAAATAAACGTTGCACCTAAAAAAGGAATGCCATAGAAAAACTCACAAAGTATTAAAAAGATACCTATAAGTGCTAAAGATAATTTTGGTCCATTTTTCATATTCATTCACCACCGTTCTTATGACTAATTATATAGAATAATTTTCAATGATAATAATAAAATGATTCAAGGTACGAATTTACAATAAAGAAGGAAATAAAAAATATCTCGAAAATAGTTGAACTGACTAAGTATATAAAGTAAAATATAAAAGTATGTGTTAGACAGATAGAAAAATTATGTGAAAAGCCTTGATTTATCGATGTTTTTCGTGTAATATAACTAACGTTGGACTTTAAGAAAAGCGATGAAGCGAAAGGTTACTGACACACCCGGCCGCTTTGCCATGGCGCTGTGTAAGATAGTTTTCGTGGAGAAGTCTATCACTAAATGTAGACGAATAAGGAGGGAAAATTATGGCAAAACAAAAAATCAGAATCAGATTAAAAGCTTATGATCACCGCGTGATTGATCAATCAGCAGAGAAGATTGTAGAAACAGCGAAACGTTCTGGTGCAGATGTTTCTGGACCAATTCCGTTACCAACTGAGAAATCAGTTTACACAATCATCCGTGCCGTGCATAAGTATAAAGATTCACGTGAACAATTCGAACAACGTACACACAAACGTTTAATCGATATTGTAAACCCAACACCAAAAACAGTTGACGCTTTAATGGGCTTAAACTTACCATCTGGTGTAGACATCGAAATCAAATTATAATAGACAATTTTAGGAGGTGGACTTTCGATGACCAAAGGAATCTTAGGAAGAAAAATTGGGATGACACAAGTATTCGGAGAAAACGGTGAATTAATCCCTGTAACAGTAGTAGAAGCTAAAGAAAATGTTGTATTACAAAAGAAAACTGTAGAAGTTGATGGATACAACGCAATCCAAGTTGGATTTGAAGACAAAAAAGCATACAAAAAAGATGCAAAATCTAATAAATATGCTAATAAACCAGCTGAAGGTCACGCTAAAAAAGCTGACGCAGCACCTAAGCGCTTCATTCGTGAATTCCGCAATGTAGACGTGGATGCTTACGAAGTAGGTCAAGAAGTCTCAGTAGATACTTTTGTAGCTGGCGACGTTATTGACGTAACAGGCGTATCAAAAGGTAAAGGTTTCCAAGGTGCAATTAAACGCCACGGACAATCTCGTGGACCTATGTCACACGGTTCTCATTTCCACAGAGCACCAGGTTCTGTAGGTATGGCTTCAGATGCTTCTAGAGTATTTAAAGGCCAAAAAATGCCAGGACGTATGGGTGGAAACACTGTAACTGTTCAAAACTTAGAAGTAGTTCAAGTTGACACAGAAAACAAAGTTATCTTAGTAAAAGGTAACGTACCTGGACCTAAAAAAGGTTTAGTAGAAATCAGAACTTCAATTAAAAAAGGTAATAAATAATAAGAAGTGAAAGGAGGAAATGCATAATGGCTAATTATGATGTTTTAAAATTAGACGGAACTAAATCAGGTTCAATCGAATTAAGCGATGCAGTATTCGGTATTGAGCCAAATAATAGCGTTTTATTCGAAGCTATTAATTTACAACGTGCTTCATTACGTCAAGGTACGCATGCTGTTAAGAATCGTTCAGCAGTAAGCGGTGGCGGACGTAAACCATGGAAGCAAAAAGGAACAGGTCGTGCTCGTCAAGGTACAATCCGTGCTCCACAATGGCGTGGCGGTGGTATCGTATTCGGACCAACTCCAAGAAGTTATGCATACAAAATGCCTAAGAAAATGCGTCGTTTAGCTTTACGCTCAGCATTATCTTTCAAAGCTCAAGAGAATGGCTTAACTGTAGTTGACGCATTCAACTTCGAAGCTCCAAAAACTAAAGAATTCAAAAATGTATTATCTACATTAGAACAACCTAAAAAAGTATTAGTAGTTACTGAAAACGAAGATGTAAATGTTGAATTATCAGCACGCAACATCCCTGGCGTTCAAGTGACAACTGCTCAAGGTTTAAATGTTTTAGATATCACTAATGCTGACAGCTTAGTAATTACTGAAGCTGCTGCTAAAAAAGTTGAGGAGGTGCTCGGATAATGGAAGCAAGAGATATTCTTAAGCGCCCCGTAATCACTGAGAAATCTTCTGAAGCAATGGCTGAAGACAAATACACTTTCGACGTTGATACTCGTGTTAACAAAACACAAGTAAAAATGGCTGTTGAAGAAATCTTCAACGTAAAAGTTGCAAGTGTTAATATCATGAATTACAAACCTAAGAAAAAACGTATGGGCCGTTACCAAGGCTATACAAACAAAAGAAGAAAAGCGATTGTAACTCTTAAAGAAGGATCAATCGACTTATTTAACTAATAAAACAATTACCATTAAGGAGGTAAGCGACAATGGCTATTAAAAAGTATAAGCCAATAACAAATGGTCGTCGTAATATGACTTCGTTAGATTTCGCAGAAATCACGAAAACTACACCTGAAAAGTCATTATTAAAACCGCTACCGAAAAAAGCGGGACGTAACAACCAAGGTAAATTGACTGTAAGACACCATGGTGGTGGACACAAACGTCAATACCGTGTTATCGATTTCAAACGTAACAAAGATGGTATCAATGCAAAAGTTGATTCTATTCAATATGATCCAAACCGCTCAGCAAACATCGCTTTAGTTGTATATGCAGACGGTGAAAAACGATATATCATTGCTCCTAAAGGATTAGAAGTAGGTCAAATCGTTGAAAGTGGTGCTGAAGCTGACATCAAAGTTGGTAACGCATTACCATTACAAAACATTCCAGTTGGTACAGTAGTACACAACATCGAGCTTAAACCTGGTAAAGGTGGACAAATCGCTCGTTCAGCTGGTGCAAGTGCTCAAGTACTTGGTAAAGAAGGTAAATACGTATTAATCAGATTAAGATCTGGTGAAGTTCGTATGATCTTATCTACTTGCCGTGCTACAATCGGTCAAGTTGGTAACCTACAACACGAATTAGTTAACGTTGGTAAAGCCGGACGTTCAAGATGGAAAGGTATCCGTCCAACAGTTCGTGGTTCTGTAATGAACCCTAACGATCACCCACACGGTGGTGGTGAAGGTCGTGCTCCTATCGGTAGACCATCTCCAATGTCACCATGGGGTAAACCTACGCTTGGTAAGAAAACTCGTCGTGGTAAAAAATCATCAGACAAACTTATCGTTCGTGGACGTAAGAAAAAATAATATAATCAACTTATTTGGGTGTGCGGCTTAAAGCTGCACGCACATAATAAGAAGGGAGGCGCCCAAATGGCTCGTAGTATTAAAAAAGGACCTTTCGTCGATGAGCATTTAATGAAAAAAGTTGAAGCTCAAGAAGGAAGCGAAAAGAAACAAGTAATCAAAACATGGTCACGTCGTTCTACAATTTTCCCTAATTTCATCGGACATACTTTTGCAGTATACGACGGACGTAAACACGTACCTGTATATGTAACTGAAGATATGGTAGGTCATAAATTAGGTGAGTTTGCTCCTACTCGTACATTCAAAGGACACGTTGCAGACGACAAGAAAACAAGAAGATAATATCTATTAAGTAGAGGAGGACATCCTAATGGAAGCAAAAGCGGTTGCTAGAACAATAAGAATCGCACCTCGTAAAGTAAGACTAGTTCTTGACTTAATCAGAGGTAAAAATGCTGCTGAAGCTATTGCAATTTTAAAATTAACAAACAAAGCTTCATCACCAGTAATTGAAAAAGTATTAATGTCCGCTTTAGCTAATGCTGAACATAACTATGACATGAACACAGATGAATTAGTAGTTAAAGAAGCATATGCTAACGAAGGACCAACATTAAAACGTTTCCGTCCACGTGCGCAAGGTCGTGCAAGTGCGATTAACAAACGTACAAGCCACATTACAATCGTCGTAAGTGACGGTAAAGAAGAAGCTAAAGAAGCTTAATTAACTTTTAAGGAGGGAATACTGTGGGTCAAAAAATTAATCCAATCGGACTTCGTGTTGGTATTATCCGTGATTGGGAAGCTAAATGGTATGCTGAAAAAGACTTCGCTTCACTTTTACACGAAGATTTAAAAATCCGTAAATTTATTGATAATGAATTAAAAGAAGCATCAGTTTCTCACGTAGAGATTGAACGTGCTGCAAACCGTATCAACATTGCAATTCATACTGGTAAACCTGGTATGGTAATTGGTAAAGGCGGTTCAGAAATCGAAAAATTACGCAACAAATTAAATGCGTTAACTGATAAAAAAGTACACATCAACGTAATTGAAATCAAAAAAGTTGATCTTGACGCTCGTTTAGTAGCTGAAAACATCGCACGTCAATTAGAAAACCGTGCTTCATTCCGTCGTGTACAAAAACAAGCAATCACTAGAGCTATGAAACTTGGTGCTAAAGGTATCAAAACTCAAGTATCTGGTCGTTTAGGCGGAGCTGACATCGCTCGTGCTGAACAATATTCAGAAGGAACTGTTCCACTTCATACGTTACGTGCTGACATCGATTATGCACACGCTGAAGCTGACACTACTTACGGTAAATTAGGCGTTAAAGTATGGATCTATCGTGGAGAAGTTCTTCCTACTAAGAACACTAGTGGAGGAGGAAAATAATAATGTTACTACCAAAACGTGTAAAATATCGTCGTCAACATCGTCCTAAAACAACTGGTCGTTCTAAAGGCGGTAACTACGTAACATTTGGTGAGTTTGGTTTACAAGCTACAACAACGTCTTGGATCACATCTCGTCAAATCGAATCTGCTCGTATAGCAATGACACGTTACATGAAACGTGGCGGGAAAGTTTGGATTAAAATCTTCCCACATACACCATATACTAAAAAACCTTTAGAAGTACGTATGGGTGCTGGTAAAGGTGCGGTTGAAGGCTGGATCGCAGTTGTTAAACCAGGTAGAATTTTATTCGAAGTTGCTGGCGTTTCTGAAGAAGTTGCGCGTGAAGCACTACGTTTAGCAAGTCACAAACTTCCAGTAAAAACTAAGTTTGTAAAACGTGAGGAATTGGGTGGTGAAACAAATGAAAGCTAAGGAAATTAGAGACTTAACCACTTCAGAAATCGAAGAACAAATCAAATCTTCAAAAGAAGAGCTTTTTAACCTACGCTTTCAGTTAGCTACAGGTCAATTAGAAGAAACTGCACGTATTCGTACAGTAAGAAAAACGATTGCACGTCTAAAAACTGTTGCTCGTGAAAGAGAAATTGAACAAAGTAAGGCTAATCAATAATTAAGTAAGAGGAGGTTACAAAAGTGAGCGAAAGAAACGATCGTAAAGTTTATGTAGGTAAAGTTGTTTCAGACAAAATGGACAAGACTATTACAGTACTTGTTGAAACTTACAAAACACACAAATTATACGGTAAACGAGTAAAATACTCTAAAAAATACAAAACTCATGATGAAAACAATTCAGCTAAATTAGGAGACATTGTTAAAATTCAAGAAACTCGTCCTTTATCAGCAACAAAACGTTTTCGTTTAGTAGAGATTGTTGAAGAGTCAGTAATTATTTAATACAAGTTTAGAGATAAGGGAGGTTTAACTAATGATCCAACAAGAAACACGCTTGAAAGTAGCAGACAACTCTGGTGCTCGTGAAGTTCTTACAATCAAAGTATTAGGTGGATCTGGTCGTAAAACAGCAAACATCGGCGATGTTATCGTATGTACTGTTAAAAATGCAACACCAGGTGGCGTTGTTAAAAAAGGTGACGTTGTCAAAGCTGTAATCGTACGTACTAAGTCAGGTGTTCGTCGTAATGACGGTTCATACATCAAATTTGATGAAAATGCATGTGTTATCATCCGTGATGACAAAGGCCCACGTGGTACTCGTATCTTCGGACCTGTTGCTCGTGAATTACGTGAAGGTAACTTCATGAAAATCGTATCATTAGCACCAGAAGTACTTTAATTAATAACAACCAATACAAATAAGGAGGTGCCCACATGCATATCAAAAAAGGTGACAACGTTAAAGTTATCGCAGGTAAAGACAAAGGTAAAGAAGGTAAAGTAATTGCTACTCTACCTAAAAAAGACCGTGTCGTTGTGGAAGGTGTTAACATTATGAAAAAACACCAAAAACCAACTCAATTAAATCCTGAAGGTGGAATCTTAGAAACAGAGGCAGCAATCCATGTTTCTAATGTACAATTATTGGACCCTAAAACAAACGAACCAACTCGTGTAGGTTACAAATTTGTTGATGGTAAAAAAGTTCGTATCGCTAAAAAATCTGGCGAAGAAATTAAATCTAATAATTAATAACAAGTTGAAAGGAGGATCCCACTTTGAACCGTTTAAAAGAAAAGTTTAACACTGAAGTTACTGAAAACTTAATGAAAAAATTCAATTATAGTTCAGTAATGGAAGTACCAAAAATAGATAAAATCGTTGTGAACATGGGTGTAGGTGACGCAGTACAAAATTCTAAAGTATTAGACAATGCTGTTGAAGAATTAGAATTGATCACTGGTCAAAAACCATTAGTAACTAAAGCTAAAAAATCAATCGCGACTTTCCGTTTACGTGAAGGTATGCCAATCGGTGCGAAAGTAACACTTCGCGGTGAAAGAATGTATGAATTCTTAGACAAATTAATTTCAGTATCATTACCACGTGTACGTGACTTCCAAGGTGTTTCTAAAAAAGCATTTGACGGACGCGGTAACTACACTTTAGGTGTTAAAGAACAATTAATTTTCCCAGAAATCGACTATGATAAAGTAAGTAAAGTTAGAGGAATGGATATTGTTATCGTAACGACTGCTAACACTGATGAAGAAGCTCGTGAATTGTTAGCTAACTTCGGTATGCCATTCCGTAAATAATTATTTAAAGGAGGCTAATTAAGTGGCTAAAACTTCAATGGTTGCTAAGCAACAAAAAAAACAAAAATATGCAGTTCGTGAATACACTCGTTGTGAACGTTGTGGCCGTCCACATTCTGTATATCGTAAATTTAAATTATGCCGTATTTGTTTCCGTGAATTAGCTTACAAAGGCCAAATCCCTGGCGTTCGTAAAGCTAGCTGGTAATAAAAAAGAGTCTGAAAGGAGGCAACAATCAATGACAATGACAGATCCAATCGCAGATATGCTTACTCGTGTAAGAAACGCAAACATGGTGCGTCACGAGAAGTTAGAATTACCTGCATCAAATATTAAAAAAGAAATTGCTGAAATCTTAAAGAGTGAAGGTTTCATTAAAAATGTTGAATACGTAGAAGATGATAAACAAGGTGTACTTCGTTTATTCTTAAAATATGGTCAAAACGATGAGCGTGTTATCACAGGATTAAAACGTATTTCAAAACCAGGTTTACGTGTTTATGCAAAAGCTAGCGAAATGCCTAAAGTATTAAATGGTTTAGGTATTGCATTAGTATCAACTTCTGAAGGTGTAATCACTGACAAAGAAGCAAGAAAACGTAATGTTGGTGGAGAAATTATCGCATACGTTTGGTAATAAAAAATAAGGAGGTGCCATAACATGAGTCGTGTTGGTAAGAAAATTATTGACATCCCTAGTGACGTAACAGTAACTTTTGATGGAAATCATGTAACTGTTAAAGGTCCTAAAGGTGAATTATCAAGAACTTTAAATGAAAGAATGACATTCAAACAAGAAGAAAACACAATTGAAGTTGTAAGACCATCTGATTCTAAAGAAGATAGAACAAACCATGGTACAACTCGTGCTTTATTAAACAATATGGTACAAGGTGTTTCTCAAGGATACGTAAAAGTACTTGAACTTGTTGGTGTAGGTTACCGTGCTCAAATGCAAGGTAAAGACTTAATCCTTAACGTTGGTTATTCTCACCCAGTAGAAATTAAAGCTGAAGAAAACATTACTTTCTCAGTTGAGAAAAACACAGTCGTTAAAGTTGAAGGTATTTCAAAAGAACAAGTTGGAGCATTAGCATCTAACATCCGTTCAGTAAGACCTCCAGAGCCTTACAAAGGTAAAGGTATTCGTTACCAAGGTGAATACGTTCGCCGTAAAGAAGGTAAAACTGGTAAATAATAGATAAACTCTAAAGAAAGGAGTATTGAAATGATCAGTAAAATTGATAAAAATAAAGTGCGTTTAAAAAGACATGCTCGTGTTCGTACTAACTTATCAGGTACAGCTGAAAAGCCACGTTTAAACGTATATCGTTCAAACAAGCATATCTACGCTCAAATTATTGATGATAATAAAGGCGTAACATTAGCTCAAGCTTCTTCAAAAGACAGCGACATTGCTACTACAGCAACTAAAGTTGAATTAGCAACTAAAGTCGGTGAAGCAATTGCTAAAAAAGCTGCTGACAAAGGCATTAAAGAAATCGTATTTGACCGTGGAGGATATTTATATCACGGACGTGTTAAAGCATTAGCTGAAGCAGCAAGAGAAAGCGGATTAGAATTTTAATTTAAAGGAGGGACAAATACATGGCTCGTAGAGAAGAAGAGACGAAAGAATTTGAAGAACGCGTTGTTACAATCAACCGTGTAGCAAAAGTTGTAAAAGGTGGTCGTCGTTTCCGTTTCACTGCATTAGTTGTAGTTGGAGACAAAAATGGTCGTGTAGGTTTCGGTACTGGTAAAGCTCAAGAGGTACCAGAAGCAATCAAAAAAGCTGTTGAAGCAGCTAAAAAAGATTTAGTAGTTGTTCCACGTGTTGAAGGTACAACTCCACACACAATTACTGGCCGTTACGGTTCAGGAAGCGTATTTATGAAACCGGCTGCACCTGGTACAGGAGTTATCGCTGGTGGTCCTGTTCGTGCCGTACTTGAATTAGCAGGTATCACTGATATCTTAAGTAAATCATTAGGATCAAACACACCAATCAACATGGTTCGTGCTACAATCGATGGTTTACAAAACCTTAAAAATGCTGAAGATGTTGCGAAATTACGTGGCAAAACAGTAGAAGAATTATACAATTAAGGAGGGAAAACTAGTTATGGCTAAATTACAAATTACCCTCACTCGTAGTGTTATTGGTCGTCCTGAAACACAACGTAAAACTGTTGAAGCTTTAGGTCTTAAAAAGACTAACAGTTCAGTAGTTGTTGAAGATAACCCTGCTATTCGTGGGCAAATCAACAAAGTTAAGCACTTAGTAACAGTAGAAGAAAAATAATCAAGGAGGTGCCGAAATGAAATTACATGAGTTAAAACCGGCAGAAGGTTCACGTAAAGAACGCAATCGTGTTGGACGTGGTGTTGCGACAGGTAACGGTAAAACAAGTGGTCGCGGACACAAAGGTCAAAAAGCTCGTTCAGGCGGTGGTGTAAGACCAGGATTTGAAGGTGGTCAATTACCATTATTCCGTCGTTTACCAAAACGTGGTTTTACTAACATAAATCGTAAAGAATATGCTATTGTTAACTTAGACCAACTTAATAAATTTGAAGATGGTACTGAAGTAACTCCAGCTTTATTAGTAGAATCTGGTGTTGTTAAGAATGAAAAATCTGGTATCAAAATACTAGGTAATGGTTCACTTGATAAGAAATTGACAGTGAAAGCTCATAAATTCTCAGCTTCAGCAGCAGAAGCTATTGATGCTAAAGGTGGAGCACACGAGGTGATCTAATGATTCAAACCCTTGTGAACTTCTTTAGAACAAAAGAGGTTCGTAACAAGATTTTCTTCACACTAGCAATGTTAGTAATTTTTAAAATAGGGACTTATATACCAGCTCCAGGAGTAAATCCTGCAGCTTTTGATAATCCCCAAGGTTCTCAAGGTGCCACTGAGTTATTAAATACTTTTGGTGGCGGAGCCTTGAAACGATTTTCTATTTTTGCAATGGGTATTGTACCCTACATCACTGCATCAATCGTAATGCAATTATTACAAATGGATATTGTCCCTAAATTCTCAGAATGGGCAAAACAAGGTGAAGTAGGTAGAAGAAAGTTAAATAACGTTACTCGTTATTTAGCAATTTCTTTAGCATTTATCCAATCTATAGGTATGGCATTCCAATTTAATAATTATCTCAAAGGTGCGCTGATTATCAATCAGTCAATTATGAGTTATTTATTAATAGCACTAGTTTTGACAGCAGGAACTGCTTTCTTAATATGGCTTGGTGATCAAATCACTCAGTTCGGTGTTGGTAATGGTATTTCTATTATCATATTTGCGGGTATTTTATCAACGTTGCCAGCCAGTCTAATTCAATTTGGACAAACTGCGTTCGTTGGGCAAGAAGATACATCATTAGCATGGTTGAAAGTATTAGGACTTTTAGTGTCACTGATACTATTAACTGTAGGTGCTATTTATGTACTTGAAGCCGTTCGTAAAATTCCGATTCAATATGCTAAGAAACAAACTGCTCAAAGATTAGGTTCACAGGCAACTTATCTACCTTTAAAAGTGAACTCAGCCGGTGTTATTCCTGTAATCTTTGCAATGGCGTTCTTCTTACTGCCTAGAACATTAACGTTGTTCTATCCAGATAAAGAATGGGCACAAAACATTGCGAATGCTGCAAATCCTTCAAGTAATGTTGGTATGGTTGTATATATTGTACTAATTATACTATTCACATACTTCTATGCATTTGTACAAGTTAATCCGGAAAAAATGGCTGATAACCTTAAGAAACAAGGTAGCTATGTTCCAGGTATTAGACCTGGTGAACAAACCAAAAAATATATTACTAAAGTTTTATATCGTTTAACTTTTGTAGGTTCTATCTTCTTAGCCGTTATTTCAATTCTACCGATATTAGCAACTAAGTTTATGGGATTACCACAATCAATTCAGATTGGTGGTACAAGTTTACTTATCGTTATTGGTGTAGCGATTGAAACAATGAAATCTTTAGAAGCTCAAGTATCTCAAAAAGAATATAAAGGCTTTGGTGGTAGATAATTTTAGGAGGGCACTTATGAATATCATTTTGATGGGTTTACCTGGCGCAGGTAAAGGAACTCAAGCAAGTGAAATTGTCAAGAAATTCCCAATACCCCACATTTCAACTGGTGACATGTTCAGAAAAGCTATAAAAGAAGAAACTGAATTAGGTAAAGAAGCTAAGTCTTATATGGACCGTGGCGAATTAGTTCCTGATGAAGTGACTGTAGGTATCGTTAAGGAAAGAATTTCTGAAGACGATGCAAAAAAAGGCTTTTTATTAGATGGCTTCCCAAGAACAATCGAGCAAGCTGAGGCATTAAATAATATTATGTCTGAGCTTGACAGAAACATTGATGCTGTCATCAATATCGAAGTTCCGGAAGAAGAATTAATGAACCGTCTTACAGGTCGTCGAATCTGTGAGTCATGTGGTACAACGTATCATCTTGTATTTAATCCTCCGAAGGTCGAAGGTATTTGTGATATCGATGGTGGTAAATTGTATCAACGAGAAGATGATAATCCTGAAACGGTAGCTAATCGTTTGAGTGTTAATATTAAACAATCTAAGCCTATTTTAGATTTCTATGATCAAAAAGGTGTATTGAAAAATATTGATGGTTCAAAAGATATTAGCGACGTTACCAAAGATGTCATTGATATTTTAGATCATTTGTAATAGATCAACTTTTAGCGGTCTATTTTAAGTGAGGCATGATTTAATCATATTAGATAGATGAGAGTGGCAATTAACGATAATTAATTCCCGTAATTTTTGTTTAACTTATAAAATTAATCACTGATAGATTCGTAACAATAAAGTTGTCTATTGACGATTACCTTACTATTGCAAAAAGGGGGAAGTTAATCAATGGCTAAACAAGATGTAATTGAATTAGAAGGTACTGTATTAGATACTTTACCGAACGCAATGTTTAAAGTAGAATTAGAAAATGGTCATGAGATTTTAGCTCACGTAAGTGGTAAAATCAGAATGAATTACATTCGTATTCTACCTGGCGACAAAGTAACTGTTGAGATGTCTCCGTACGATTTAACACGCGGAAGAATTACTTATCGTTATAAATAATCGTCACTCCATAATATAGGGAGGTATAAAAATGAAAGTAAGACCATCAGTAAAACCTATTTGCGAAAAATGTAAAGTCATTAAACGTAAAGGTAAAGTAATGGTAATTTGTGAAAATCCAAAACACAAACAAAGACAAGGTTAATAAAAGAGAGGTGTAAATTAATATGGCACGTATTGCAGGAGTAGATATTCCACGTGAAAAACGCGTAGTTATCTCATTAACTTATATATACGGTATCGGTACGTCAACTGCTCAAAAAATTCTTGAAGAAGCTAACGTATCAGCTGATACTCGTGTGAAAGATTTAACTGATGACGAATTAGGTCGCATCCGTGAAGTTGTAGACGGTTATAAAGTCGAAGGTGACTTACGTCGTGAAACTAACTTAAATATCAAACGTTTAATGGAAATTTCATCATACCGTGGTATCCGTCACCGTCGTGGTTTACCAGTTCGTGGTCAAAAAACGAAAAACAACGCGCGTACTCGTAAAGGACCAGTTAAAACGGTAGCTAACAAGAAAAAATAATAGGTAAAGGAGGCAAATTTTAAATGGCACGTAAACAAGTATCTCGTAAACGTAGAGTGAAAAAGAATATTGAAAATGGTGTAGCACACATCCGTTCAACATTCAACAACACTATTGTAACTATCACTGATGAGTTCGGTAATGCTTTATCATGGTCATCAGCTGGTGCATTAGGATTCAAAGGATCTAAAAAATCAACACCATTTGCAGCACAAATGGCTTCTGAAACTGCATCTAAATCAGCTATGGAGCATGGTTTAAAAACAGTTGAAGTAACAGTTAAAGGACCTGGTCCAGGTCGTGAATCAGCTATTCGTGCATTACAATCTGCAGGTTTAGAAGTAACTGCGATCAGAGACGTTACTCCAGTACCTCATAACGGTTGTCGTCCACCAAAACGTCGTCGTGTATAATTTATGATGGTATTGTTACAGGTCACTGAGCAAACATTTTAAATTAAGTCGACGTATATAAGGAGGATATTTAAATGATAGAAATCGAAAAACCTAGAATTGAGACAATTGAAATTAGTGAAGATGCTAAATTCGGTAAGTTCGTTGTTGAACCACTAGAACGTGGCTACGGTACTACACTAGGAAACTCCTTACGTCGTATCCTACTATCTTCATTACCAGGTGCAGCCGTTAAGTATATTGAAATTGAGGGAGTTTTACATGAATTCTCAGCAGTAGACAATGTAGTTGAAGATGTTTCTACAATTATTATGAACATTAAACAATTAGCATTGAAAATTTACTCTGAAGAAGATAAAACTTTAGAAATTGATGTACGTGATGAAGGCGAAGTAACAGCAAGCGACATTACACATGATAGTGATGTTGAAATTTTAAACCCAGAGCTTAAAATTGCAACAGTATCTAAAGGTGGTCACTTAAAAATTCGTCTAGTTGCTAACAAGGGTAGAGGTTACGCATTAGCAGAACAAAATAATACTAGTGATTTACCAATTGGTGTAATCCCTGTTGATTCATTGTATTCACCTGTTGAACGTGTGAACTATACTGTTGAAAATACACGTGTAGGTCAAAGCAGTGATTTTGATAAATTAACATTGGATGTTTGGACTAATGGTTCAATCACACCACAAGAATCAGTTTCATTAGCAGCAAAAATAATGACTGAACACTTGAATATCTTCGTTGGTCTTACTGATGAAGCGCAAAACGCTGAAATCATGATTGAAAAAGAAGAAGATCAAAAAGAAAAAGTATTAGAAATGTCTATTGAAGAATTAGACTTATCTGTACGTTCATATAACTGCTTAAAACGCGCAGGAATCAATTCTGTTCAAGAGTTAGCTGACAAATCTGAAGCTGACATGATGAAAGTGCGTAATTTAGGTCGTAAATCTTTAGAAGAAGTTAAATACAAATTAGAAGATTTAGGATTAGGATTAAGAAAAGAAGATTGATAAAGGAGGTTAACTCATGGGTTACAGAAAATTAGGTCGTACTTCTGATCAACGTAAAGCTATGTTACGTGACTTAGCTACATCACTTATTATTAGTGAACGTATTGAAACTACAGAAGCTCGTGCAAAAGAAGTTCGCAGTGTTGTTGAGAAATTAATCACTTTAGGTAAAAAAGGAGATTTAGCTTCTCGTCGTAATGCAGCTAAAACTTTACGTAATGTTGAAATCTTAAACGAAGATGAAACTACACAAACTGCACTTCAAAAATTATTTGGTGAAATCGCAGAGCGTTACACAGAACGTCAAGGTGGTTACACTCGTATCCTTAAACAAGGCCCTCGTCGCGGTGACGGTGCTGAATCAGTAATTATCGAATTAGTATAAGAATTTATATAAATACACTAACTACTTTTATATAAAGCAAATGAGTGCAACGATAATGTTTGCCACATACAAATATTGTCTAGCTCAGAGTACCCCATCAACTAAATAAAGATTTAAAGCGTGAACTCAACAAACTTATGATGGGGTGCGCGCTTTTTTATTGAATAAGATATCGGACTTATGAACAGAAATGTTTTTAAGTCCGATTTCTTTATATCTACTTTTTTGAGTGCGAATCTAAAAATATGATCAAGCTAGTTTGATTAATTTCACTAGAACTGTATGAAGTGAAAGTATTATCGTTGAATCAAACGCGGCCAACCCTATGTTAGTAAATCATTTATTTTATTAACGTTTATACATAATTGTTAGAGAGGGATAAATGTCCTTATCATTAGTTGTTAAACAACACTTTAAAGACTAGAAATGAGTCAGAAAATACTAGTAATATATAGAGAACCCAGTCAATGTCATATACAGCGATTTATAAATATTGTAAAATATGATAGATACACGAATCGTAAAGGAGAGAGACAAGTGGAGGATAAGAATTCAGTTATTGTATTTAAAAATGTTTCATTTCAATATCAAAGTGATGCATCCTTCACATTGAAAGATGTTTCTTTTAGTATACCTAAAGGTCAGTGGACATCTATTGTTGGTCATAACGGTTCTGGAAAATCTACAATTGCCAAGTTAATGATTGGCATAGAGAAAGTTAAATCTGGAGAAATTTTTTATAATAATCAAACTATAACAGATGATAATTTTGAAAAGTTAAGAAAAGACATAGGAATAGTATTCCAGAATCCGGATAATCAATTTGTTGGTTCAATTGTAAAATACGATGTGGCATTTGGACTCGAAAATCATGCGGTTCCACATGACGAAATGCATAGAAGAGTCGGCGAAGCACTTAAACAAGTTGATATGTTAGAACGTGCAGATTATGAACCTAATGCATTATCGGGGGGACAGAAGCAGCGTGTGGCTATAGCAAGTGTATTAGCACTTAACCCCTCTGTCATTATATTAGATGAGGCGACTTCTATGTTAGATCCTGATGCACGTCAAAATTTATTGGATTTAGTGAGAAAAGTTAAATCAGAACATAATATTACAATCATTTCTATTACGCATGATTTATCTGAGGCGATGGAAGCAGATCATGTTATCGTTATGAATAAAGGGACTGTCTATAAAGAAGGCACAGCGATTGAAATTTTCGACCATGCAGAAGAGTTAACAACAATAGGTCTAGATTTGCCATTCCCAATCAAAATAAATCAAATGCTGGGATACCAAACATCATTCTTAACTTATGAAGGGCTGGTGGATCAACTATGACTATACGCTTTGACAATGTAAGTTATACCTATCAAAAAGGGACACCATACCAGCATCAAGCTATTCATGATGTTAATACAGAATTTGAACAAGGTAAATATTACGCCATCGTTGGACAAACGGGTAGTGGTAAATCAACATTGATACAAAATATTAATGCACTGTTAAAGCCAACTACTGGGACAGTTACAGTTGATGACATTACTATTACACATAAGACCAAAGATAAATATATTAGACCTGTAAGAAAAAGAATTGGAATGGTATTTCAATTTCCCGAATCTCAATTATTTGAGGACACAGTAGAGCGTGAAATGATATTTGGACCTAAAAACTTTAAAATGAATTTAGATGAAGCCAAAAACTATGCCCATCGTCTGTTGATGGATTTAGGCTTTTCAAGAGATGTAATGTCACAATCACCATTTCAAATGTCAGGTGGACAAATGCGTAAAATAGCGATTGTATCGATATTGGCAATGAATCCTGATATTATCGTGGTTGATGAACCCACAGCAGGACTTGATCCACAAAGTAAACGACAAGTAATGCGATTACTAAAGTCATTACAAACAGATGAAAATAAGGCAATTATCCTAATTTCACATGATATGAATGAAGTCGCGCGTTATGCAGATGAAGTCATCGTTATGAAAGAAGGTAGTATAGTGTCGCAAACATCACCAAAAGAGCTCTTCAAAGATAAAAAAAAATTGGCGGATTGGCATATTGGTTTGCCAGAAATTGTTCAGTTACAATATGACTTTGAACAAAAATATCAAACAAAATTAAAAGATATTGCCTTAACTGAAGAAGCATTTGTAAGCTTGTATAAGGAGTGGCAACATGAAAAATAAATTGATTATAGGGCGATATTTACCAATTAATTCTTTTGTTCATCATCTTGATCCAAGAGCAAAGTTAATGTTTGTTTTTCTTTTTATTATATTAATATTTTTCTGTCATTCACCATTAACATATCTTTGGGTGTTTGCACTTATCTTATTCATTATGAGATTAGCAAAAATTCAATTATGGTTCCTAATCAAAGGTTTAACACCAATATTTTTCTTTTTAATCTTCACATTAATGATGCATATATTTTTAACTAAAGGTGGATATGTATTAGTTGAATGGCATGGCATCACGATTGAAACTAATGGTATTTTAGAAGGGCTTTATATATCATTGCGTTTAATTGGGATTGTGATGATTGCAACAATTATGACACTATCTACAAGTCCAATTGATTTAACAGATGCGTTTGAAAGATTACTTGCACCACTAAAGATGTTTAAATTACCAGTTCATCAATTAAGTATGATAATGTCCATTGCGTTACGATTCATCCCGACGTTAATGGATGAGTTAGATAAAATTATTTTGGCACAAAAGTCGCGTGGTTCTGAAATAAGTTCAGGGAACATTGCAACACGTATTAAATCATTTATTCCACTACTAGTGCCACTATTCATCTCAGCTTTCCAACGCGCCGAAGAATTAGCGGTCGCAATGGAAGTTAGGGGTTATGATGCCAATGTTAAGAGAACGAGCTACAGACAGCTTAAATGGCAATTGAGAGATACGTTATCTTTAATCATGATTATCCCAATTGCTATTATTTTATTCGTATTAAAATATTCAGGAGTGTAAATTCATGCGTATATTAGTAGAAATTGCGTATCAAGGAAATAATTTTCTAGGTTTTCAAATTCAACAAAATGGTCGAACGGTACAGCAACAATTTGAAAAGCTATTACAACGCATGCATAAAAGACATGTGAGAATCCATCCTTCAAGTAGGACTGATAGAGGTGTACATGCGATACAGCAATACTTTCATTTCGACACAGAGCTGAATATACCTATGTCACAATGGCAATATGCAATGAACCGAACGTTACCTGATGATATTTATGTCAACAATGTAGTTACAGTCGATGACGATTTTCATTGTCGTTACGATTGTGTAGGTAAACGCTATCGATATAAAGTATATCAAGCACAACACCGCGATCCATTTCAAAGTGGTTTGAAAACATTTATTCCTGAAACGTTGGATTTAGATAAAATGAACAGAGCGGCACAACAATTCATAGGTACACATGATTTTACGGGATTTTGTTCGCAAAAAACTGAAGTAGAAAGCAAGGTTAGAACATTATACCAAAGTGAAATTGTAAAGACAGATGATGGCTTTGATTATATTGTCACTGGATCTGGATTTTTATATAACATGGTGCGTGTCTTAGTTGCATTTTTAATAGAAGTTGGAAAAGGACGACATGAAATTTCTGATGTGCCGAAGCTACTTGAATCAAAGAATCGTAAGAATGTTCCTTTCACTGCAACGGCTGAAGGATTATATTTAGAGAAGATTTATTTAGATGAAAATGAGTTATTAAAAGACTTTGGCAACGATATCAAAATACATCGTAAAAAATCATTACAAAATGACTGATTGCCATTGACAAAAAGCTTGTGAAATTATAAGATTATTAACGGTATTGTTTTATATCCACCCCACGATAAGCCCCGGAAACTTATTGTGTTACAAGATATATAAGCAGAAACGAACAACAGTTAACAAAATAAATGAAATTAAACGTTTTAAAAATGAAACAAATGAAATCATCTATTAGGTTATGAAACTGTTTATAGCTTGAATAGAAGCATTTATTTTTTAGGAGGACAATTATTATGCGTCAAACATTTATGGCAAATGAATCAAACATTGAGCGCAAATGGTATGTTATCGATGCTGAAGGCCAAACATTAGGTCGTTTATCATCAGAAGTAGCATCTATCTTACGCGGTAAAAATAAAGTAACTTACACACCACACGTTGATACTGGTGATTATGTAATCGTTATTAATGCATCAAAAATCGAATTTACTGGTAACAAAGAAACTGACAAAGTTTACTACCGTCACTCAAATCACCCAGGTGGTATCAAATCAATCACTGCTGGTGAATTAAGAAGAACTAACCCAGAACGTTTAATTGAAAACTCAATTAAAGGTATGTTACCAAGCACTCGTTTAGGCGAAAAACAAGGTAAAAAATTATTTGTATATGGTGGCGCTGAACATCCACACGCTGCACAACAACCAGAAAACTACGAATTACGTGGTTAATTAGAAGGAGGAAATGACTTTGGCACAAGTTGAATATAGAGGCACAGGCCGTCGTAAAAACTCAGTAGCACGTGTACGTTTAGTACCAGGTGAAGGTAACATCACAGTTAATAACCGTGACGTACGCGAATACTTACCATTCGAATCATTAATTTTAGACTTAAACCAACCATTTGATGTAACTGAAACTAAAGGTAACTATGATGTTTTAGTTAACGTTCATGGTGGTGGTTTCACTGGACAAGCTCAAGCTATCCGTCACGGAATCGCTCGTGCATTATTAGAAGCAGATCCTGAATACAGAGGTTCTTTAAAACGCGCTGGATTACTTACTCGTGACCCACGTATGAAAGAACGTAAAAAACCAGGTCTTAAAGCAGCTCGTCGTTCACCTCAATTCTCAAAACGTTAATTGTCGGACGATATATACAAAACACCTCGAAGTTATGTCGAGGTGTTTTTTTACGTTTGTGTGGGGAATATGGAACGTGTAGAGTATAATGAATTTTCCTTTATTTAATGTCTCAGGAATAGAATAAATTCAACTATGTATTAGTGATTTGCACGTATGATTTGTACATGCTTAAACAATCAAAAGTGTCCATTATTAAATTATCATTTAGCTTGCGGAGGCCGTATGATAACCGGACGATTGTGTTCTAATCATAGAGGCTCAATGGAAGAACTACGGGACGAAAACCAGACGATAACTCAAGAACCATGATTTAAGAGTATTATCAAAATAAGGAGTGACTTAATTGAAAGATTCTATATTTTGGAAGAAAGCTTTTATTCCTGTTTATTTTATTGTTGCGATGCTGGTGTTTCTACTTTTTAGGTTTTATATTAAAACAGACAACTTTTCTATGTATTTAATGATTATCTTCTTAATTTGTTTAGGAACTGCATCTATCATTTATAACTATAAAAACAATCGATAAATATAAGTATGAAATGTATAAGTCACAGTTAGATCTAAGTCTTGCTGTGGCTTTTTTTATCGAAATGACAATTTTAAATCGCCAAAAACAACATTTTCAGTCCGCCATAAAACAACAATTTCAAATCGCCATTGACTAAACACGACATCCAAAAATTATTGTAACAATTCTTCACATCAATCAATCCAACATCCCTCATAATCACAACGCACAAAATCTATTCATGCATTTTTGGAATACTTAGTATTACAAATAACGATTTTTATTCATCTAACAAAGGTTATATAATGTACTGAAGGCAATTTTTATGTATTACAAATCTAATCGTACATGTAAAATTTTGATAAACATCATTAATTTTGCGTAACTATCATTAGATTACAAATCACAAAGTAATTACATGTAATACACATCTATACATCACATTTGAAGGGAAATGAATATAAATGACTGATAAAAAGTACACTGCAGCCGATATGGTTATTGATACTTTGAAAAATAATGGGGTAGAATATGTTTTTGGTATTCCGGGTGCAAAGATTGACTATCTATTTAATGCTTTAATTGATGATGGTCCTGAACTTATTGTCACTCGTCATGAACAAAACGCCGCAATGATGGCGCAAGGTATTGGAAGATTAACAGGCAAACCGGGTGTAGTACTTGTTACAAGTGGTCCTGGTGTAAGTAATTTAACTACTGGATTATTAACCGCAACATCTGAAGGGGATCCTGTATTAGCGTTAGGTGGCCAAGTGAAACGTAATGATTTATTACGATTAACGCATCAAAGTATTGATAATGCTGCGCTATTAAAATATTCATCAAAATATAGTGAAGAAGTACAAGATCCTGAATCATTATCAGAAGTTATGACAAATGCAATTCGAATTGCTACTTCAGGAAAAAATGGCGCAAGTTTTATTAGTATTCCGCAAGACGTTATTTCTTCACCAGTTGAATCTAAAGCTATATCACTTTGCCAAAAACCAAATTTAGGAGTACCGAGTGAACAAGATATTAATGATGTCATTGAAGCGATTAAAAATGCATCATTTCCTGTTTTATTAGCTGGTATGAGAAGTTCAAGTGCAGAAGAAACAAATGCCATTCGCAAATTAGTTGAGCGCACGAATTTACCAGTTGTAGAAACATTCCAAGGTGCAGGTGTAATTAGTCGTGAATTAGAAAATCATTTCTTCGGTCGTGTGGGCTTATTCCGCAATCAAGTTGGTGATGAATTATTACGTAAAAGTGATTTAGTTGTTACAATCGGTTATGATCCAATTGAATACGAAGCTAGTAACTGGAATAAAGAATTAGAAACACAAATTATCAATATTGACGAAGTTCAAGCTGAAATTACTAATTATATGCAACCGAAAAAAGAGTTGATTGGTAATATTGCTAAAACGATTGAAATGATTTCTGAAAAAGTGGATGAGCCATTTATAAATCAACAACATTTAGACGAATTAGAACAATTAAGAACACATATTGATGAAGAAACTGGTATTAAAGCGACGCATGAAGAAGGAATTCTACATCCAGTGGAAATTATTGAATCTATGCAAAAGGTATTAACTGATGATACTACTGTAACAGTTGATGTTGGAAGTCACTATATTTGGATGGCACGTAATTTCAGAAGTTACAATCCAAGACATTTATTATTTAGCAATGGTATGCAAACGCTTGGTGTAGCATTACCGTGGGCAATTTCAGCTGCACTTGTGCGCCCTAATACGCAAGTTGTGTCCGTTGCTGGCGATGGTGGCTTTTTATTTTCATCACAAGATTTAGAAACGGCCGTACGTAAAAATTTAAATATCATCCAGCTTATTTGGAATGATGGAAAATATAACATGGTTGAATTCCAAGAAGAAATGAAATATAAACGTTCGTCAGGTGTAGACTTCGGTCCTGTAGATTTTGTAAAATATGCAGAATCATTTGGCGCGAAAGGTTTACGAGTTACTAATCAAGAAGAATTAGAAGCGGCAATTAAAGAGGGCTATGAAACAGATGGTCCAGTATTAATTGATATACCTGTAAATTACAAAGATAATATCAAACTTTCAACAAATATGTTACCTGACGTATTTAACTAAAATAAAGATAAATGTTAAAGAGGAGTGGGAGATTTTATGACTAATGTTTTATACCAACATGGTACATTAGGCACATTAATGGCAGGATTATTAAAAGGAACTGCATCAATAAATGAATTATTGCAACATGGTGACTTAGGTATCGCTACACTAACAGGTTCAAACGGTGAGGTAATCTTTTTAGATGGAAAAGCTTACCATGCAAATGAACATAAAGAATTTGTAGAATTAAAAGGTGACGAGTTAACACCATATGCAACTGTAACTAAATTTGTAGCAGATACAAGCTATGAAACGAAAGATAAATCTTCAGAAGCAGTTTTTGCAGAAATTAAGGAAAAGATGTTGAGTGAAAATTTATTTTCAGCAGTAAAAATTTCAGGCTTATTTAAAAAAATGCATGTACGTATGATGCCGGCTCAAGAACCACCTTATACACGTTTAATCGATTCAGCTAGAAGACAACCTGAACAAACTGAAACGTATGTCAAAGGTTCAGTCGTTGGTTTCTTTACACCAGAATTATTCCATGGTATCGGATCAGCAGGATTTCATGTACACTTTGCGAATGATGATCGTAACTTTGGTGGACATGTCTTAGATTTTGAAGTAGAAGATGTTAAAGTAGAAATCCAAAATATAGAAACATTTGAACAGCATTTTCCAATTCAAGATAAAGATTTCACTAAAGCAAATATTGACTATAAAGATATTGCAGACGAAATTAGAGAAGCTGAATAATGAATCCAGAAATATAATGACGGTTTATGAAAATTGACTTCATAATGCGCGATTTAGAAATGATAGTTTGTAAATATGATTAACCATGACTACAATAGAACAAATATATTTATAATTACGTCTAAGTAATAAAATAAATCCCTTCACTATTAGCAGTAGTGAGGGGATTTATTAGGTTCCAGATATTTGAGATTTGCTGTTATGTTTAGATTATAAATTGTGGTACACACTCATATAAAATTTACTATTGTATAGGCCAATCTGTTACTACGAGAAGCAAACAACAATAATTTACAAGTTCAATAACTAAAAAGACAAACGCCAATTTTTCAGCGCTTGCCCTATAAAACTATTTTCAAATTATTATTTAACTACAATTTGTATCTGTTTGATTGTACTTGGATCAATTGAATTTTTAGCGTCGTCATTTTTCTTTAGATTCACTACTTTTTTATTACCATCATTCAAAGTAAGCGTATAAGTTGCTGTTTGGGCATTATTAATTTTTTCTGTTGTAACACCACGTTGAGAAGCTAATTCATTTTTTACTTTACTGTCAATTTCTTGATAAAGAACATTTTTATTTTCTGGGAAGATAAAGTAAGTTCGATGTAATGCAGTAATACCATCTACTGAAATTGTGTAAGGAACAGTGTGATAACCATCCACAGTCATTTCTTTATAGCCGTTATTACTATCTGCAGATGCTTCGTGACTCGGTAATGCAGCTCCGACCGTTGATAATAATCCCAATGCTAAAGTGGCAGTAACAAATGATTTTAGTTTCATATCTCAATCTCCTTTTCGGGTTGTATGATATTACACTATTTGTATAACACGTTTCATAAAGTTTAAAACATACTTTTTGCATTTTTTATATTTTAATTTTTAGTAATAGTTTTTAACGAGGGATATGACTCGTGCATTTTGAAAAGTGGTAAGCAATGTTTTTAGTTTATAGGGATTGATTAGTTGTATATAATAATCATGAAAAGCATATAGTCGATCTTATACTTTTAATTGAGACTTATAGTGTATTTAAGTTATAGATAAATTCATTAAAATATTATGGGGGAATGAGTATGTCAAAGCGTCTATTATTGTTTGATTTTGATGAAACATATTTTAAACATAATACAAATGAAGAAGATTTAAGTCATTTAAGAGAAATGGAAAAATTGTTGGAAAAACTAACTAATAATAATGAAGTGATCACTGCTGTATTGACAGGAAGTACATTTCAAAGTGTCATGGATAAAATGGATCAAGTTAATATGACGTTTAAACCATTACATATCTTTTCTGATTTGAGTTCTAAAATGTTCACTTGGAATAATGGCGAATATGTTGAATCAGAAACATATAAAAAGAAAGTCTTGAGCGAACCATTTTTATTTGAAGATATTGAAGATATATTACGTCATATTTCTGCGCAATATAATGTCGAATTTATTCCACAAAGAGCATTTGAAGGTAATGAAACACATTATAATTTTTATTTTCATTCAACAGGTAATCACAACAATGATAGTCGTATCCTAGAAGCACTTGTCAGATACGCAAATGACCAAAACTATACAGCGAGATTTAGTCGAAGCAATCCATTAGCTGGTGATCCTGAAAATGCGTATGATATTGACTTCACACCGTCAAATGCTGGAAAATTATATGCTACTCAATTTCTGATGAGGAAATATAATATACCAGTAAAATCAATATTAGGTTTTGGAGATAGCGGCAATGACGAAGCATATTTAAGCTATCTTGAACATGCATATTTGATGTCGAATAGTAGAGATGAAGCATTAAAGCAGAAATTTAGATTAACAAAATATCCATATTATCAAGGGATAACACTGCATGTTAAAGAATTTGTTGAAGGTAAGTATGATTATTGATTAGTTGAGTGATATGTATACTTTTTAAGTGCAAATATTAATATTTAAGGGATGATTAGAAAATATGGTGAATCGACTACACTTTAGCTTTAAAAAATTATTTATATGTTGATTTATCCAATTAAGTGTAGACGATTCAGGTAGCGCAAAAATGACGCAGGAACTGGAGAAAGAATTGATACCAAAATTAATATAATAGGTTAAGTATATATGAATAAAACAAACTTTGGGGCTTATTTAAATAAAAGTAAGAGCAGGAAAATATATAAGATTTTTGATCAAAATTTGAAGCGAGAGTTTAGTTATTGGCAGTTTAGGAAACTTTTCAAATCTTATACAAGGCAGTCTGATGTACATGAATTAAAAGTGTGTACTCAAAATGATGGTACTATTGAGCAAATATGGATAGATGAAGCAAATCAATTTGGAGTGTCAGTGACTTGGAAAGATAATAGTATTATCGGATTTGTTATGCGTCCGTTAATTAATTATGATGCGATTAAGAATGAAACGACTTTAAAATACGCAGTGCCGACAACAGATTGCTATGAGATTTTTTGGGGTGGAGATAATGAATTATATAATTATCACTATTTATACCCACATCAAAGGTATGCTATTGATTTAGTTATTAAAGAAAATCATAAAACATATAAGAATCAAGGAAAAGTAAATACTGATTATTTTTGTTTTGGAAAAGATATCATTGCGCCAGCAAATGGTACAGTTGAAAAAGTAGTGAATGGGGTTCAAGACAACAGTATTGGAAGTACGAATGAATCACAGTTTTTAGGAAATTATATTGTAATTAAGCACGCAGAAAATGAGTATAGCTTAATAGCTCATTTACACCAATATTCAATCATTGTGAATGAGGGGCAAAATGTTAAATATGGTGATATCATTGGGAAGGTTGGGAATTCTGGCAATTCTACTGAACCTCATATACATTTTCAAGTAATGAATGATAAGAATATTGAAGCATGTACATCTTTAAAAATTCGATTTATAAATAATCGAGAACTTATCAAAGGGGATGTGGTCTGCGGATTACAAGCTGAATGATGGCGATACTTATAAAATCTCGACACTATAAAAATGGTATAGTGTCGAGATTTTCTTGCTTATTTAGTTAATTCAAAGTGCACGCCGGATTCATTAGAAGTCGACGTATTTTTGTTTGTAATAGAGTAACCGGTCATTGAAATTTTAGATTCAATATCTGAAGCGGAATTTGTAGATTCAGGATTATAGAAGCTACATTCATAAGTGTTATCATCTTTCTTTTTAAGTATAAACATACCTTTGGCTTTAACTTCGACTTTAGTGTTGTTAATGTCAAAAGTTTGAGTGCTATTACTATAATTAACACCAGCCCAAACCGATTCATTATCTTTCACAACGTGGAAGTCATCTTCTTGCTTAACGACAGTTACTTCATCTTTTTTTGTCTTAAAGACATCTTTAGATAAGCCTGGATACAACACATATCCATATTTATTGTCAGAATTAGAATGCTTTTGAGTTACTTCATAATACTCATCAGTTTTTTGTGTATCTTTTTGACTTTTATTTATTTCTTTCCACTTACCAGTATGACTTTCTTTTTTTACAGTTATTTTCGGTTTGTTTAAAAAATGATAACCGATGTTCTTTTTGGTATCTGTGGACTCTAAAAAGACTGAATTGTTTTCCTGATTATCAGAATTGGTTGTTTGTTTATCGTCTGTATATAACGTATACCCATTCGCTTTGCGATTTTCAATCGTTGTAACTGGATTCTTTGATGAATCAGTACTTTTAATGCCAGTTCCTAAGAAGACAATTTTATCGTTTAATATGAAATATGATTTTTTGGCAGTTAAAGTTTTGTCCTGATTTTCAAAATCCATTCCGATACTAGCATGTTGGTCATCAACTTTTGTTCCGCCAACAAAAGTTTTACTCGACTTTTTATCATCCGTATCTTTTAATATTTCATTGTCTAAAGTTGTTGTACCTGATAAACGTTTCATATCGGCTGTCACCCAGAAGTTATCACGATAGTGTTTGACATCGCTGTTATATAAATAAGACATTCCAGCACCAGTGTGCCAACCTTTTAAATTCTCTCCGTTGATACTTTCATAGCGTGCTACGTTTTTCGACGTCATACTTAAACCAAATGCAAAGTCTAAGTCTTTGTTATGATAGGTGACACGATCCATGTCATTATATATTTTAAGTTGTTGTGTTAATCCGTTTTTAGAAATACTGTTATCTGTCATTAAAGACTTCATTTTATCTATGTCCGAATATGAATTTAAATAATCATTTTGTTTATAACTTGAATCTGACTCTACTGAAGATTTGACAATCTTTTTATACTTAGCTTTTGTTGAATCATCCATGGCATCACTTAATCTCAACAATGATTTCATTACTGTTGCAGATGCTGAGTGACTGGTTTCATTTTCACGACTGATAGCTCTACCTCGTGATAAATCCATCATTTCACCTTTATAAATGAGTGGCATAAATCCGTCGTCAATCCATGACTTTAAGGTTGTATCATTTTGGGTTTTATCATTAAAAGGTGTTTCTTTTATCATCGGCATCATTTGAGAAATCCCCTCTAAGAGTACAACGCCATAAGCACCAGTGTATGGAACGTCTTGATGATCAATGTAAGAGCCATCTTTATAAAATCCATTACGTTCTTTATCAGTGGCAGAATCTTGAACGTAAGTGAAGACTTTATTAAATGAATCTATAGACTTTTTCATCATATCTTTATCTTCTTCGATAATACTTTCTAAAAGTTTTACTTTAGAAATGTCTACTAAATTTCCGCCTTTAGCTTGTTCAGGTTTTCCTACAGAAGATAATATTTTGTCACTATCTGGGGCGAAAGTTTTAATAGGGGCAGTGAATTTTTTCTTTTCTTCATTTGAAAATTGATCATTCAGCAATATAAGCGTATTTGTTAATGATTTAGGTGTTCCAATTTCATAATCCCACCAATTTAAGTTGGTATTCTTGCCAGTTGTTTTAGTAAAATTCTCACTTAATTCTTTTACTTTTTTATCTGGTTCTTTTCCATATGCATTTTTATGCAGCCACTCAAGGGCATCTTTCACTTTCTTCTTATTTTCGTCAGTATTTAAAGTGGTTTTAGGATTCCTCATCGCTTCTGCGATTTTCTCAATATTACGATAGGTACGAGTCATATGAGAAGAATTAGTTTCAAGGGTTTCCGCTCCTGACCACAAGTATTTCCTACCACTTTCAGTTTTCATTTCCTTGAGTAAATTCGTCGCCTCTTTCTCTGTAGCATCAAACTTCTTCTTCATATCTGGATTATTCTCATCATACTTATCATAACCATAGTTAACGTCCAGCCATGTGTTCCTCAACTTTTCATAATCTGGCGTTTGAACATTCGTATCAGCCACAGCGATTTGATGTTTATCAACACTTCTGAATTCACCACCATTCAAAGTAATCACACCAGCCATTAATAACGTAATGGTGGATAATTTTTGCCATTTCTTTATTCTATATGTCATTGACATGTCTCCTTTTTGTGTTGCGCGTGCGCAATGAATATTATGATTAAATAATGATTCAATTTTTCAAAATTCGTTAACGTATACAAATGACTGTCTACTGTCAAACAATCCACAAAGAATGTTGATGCATATAAACAATCGATCACCCAAATTTTCCGCATCACCCAAAAATTGCAACTAAAATAATTTTCAAAAAATTAAATATTATCAATCTTAGTGATTATATCATTTTAAATATTTAAGTTATACAATTTTTAAAGTAATTAAAAACGATGAAATGTAAAATGTTAAAAAAGAGACAAATTTAAATTTGAGTAATAAAATAAGAAGTATTCAAACGAAGATGACAATATATAAAGCAACATTACTTTAGACGACCAAACATAACTGAAAGGATAGTCGCAATGAAAACTAAAGAAGTCGTAGCGCTCATGAATATATCTCAAGACACTTTAAGATATTATGAAAAGGTTGGTGTGATTCCACCAGTTAATCGAGATGAAAATGGATATAGAATATATAATGATAGTGATTTAAATTGGATTTATTTAGTGAAAAATTTGCGAAATGCAGGCGTCAGTATTGAATCGCTTATCGAATTTTGCAGGTTAGCGCAGCTTCCTAAAAATGAAAATATTCAAGCACAGCAAAAGCAAATTTTAAATAAGCAACTCGAAGAATTAAATGAAAACTTAAAGACAATTCATGATGCGAGAGATTTACTACAATATAAAATTGATAATTATGATAATCATATTGCTAAAATCAATGCTAGTGATAATTATGATGACAATGTTGAACGTCTTTGGGAGAGAAAGTAAACCTATGGCTTGCTATAGAGTTCGCTCCATGGTTTATAGTGGACATACAAGATAAAGGAGGTTCATTTTATGAATCATATTGAAATAAGTAAAGATGTAAAGATACCAGTATTAGGTTTCGGAGTATTTCAAATTCCTCAAGAACAAACAGCAGAAGCGGTTAAAGAAGCAATTAAAGCGGGTTATAGACATATTGATACAGCACAAAGTTATTTAAATGAAACTGAAGTAGGTCAAGGTATTGAAGCTTCAGGTATTGATAGAAGTGAACTATTCATTACGACTAAAGTATGGATTGAAAATGTTAACTATGAAGATACTATCAAATCAATCGAACGATCATTACAACGATTAAATTTGGACTATCTTGATCTAGTGCTTATTCACCAACCTTACAATGACGTATATGGCTCATGGCGTGCATTAGAAGAGTTAAAAGAAAATGGTAAAATTAAAGCAATCGGTGTATCTAACTTCGGCGTTGATCGAATTGTAGATTTAGGTATTCACAATCAAATTCAACCACAAGTGAACCAAATAGAAATTAATCCATTCCATCAACAAGAAGAACAAGTTGCAGCACTTCAACAAGAAAATGTTGTGGTAGAAGCTTGGGCACCATTTGCAGAAGGTAAAAATCAATTATTCCAAAATCAATTGTTGCAGGCCATTGCAGATAAATACAACAAATCAATTGCACAAGTTATTTTACGCTGGTTAGTAGAACGTGACATTGTTGTACTCGCAAAATCAGTGAATCCAGAACGTATGGCTCAAAACTTAGATATATTTGATTTTGAACTTACAGAAGAAGATAAACAACAAATTGCGACATTAGAAGAAAGTAATAGCCAATTTTTCTCACATGCTGATCCAGAGATGATTAAAGCACTTACAAGCAGAGAATTAGATGTTTAATCATAATATAACAAAGTAAATCATTTACATTACACTAACCTGAAACTTGGATGTTAAAGTCTATGTTTCAGGTTATTTTTTACTCTTAAAAAGTGAAAGGAGCAAGCAAATAAGTTATTATATATTTTTATATTATGTAATAACGTAACTAAGGTTATAATTAGATAATTAATATGTCTTGGAATTAATTATTTAATAAGTTGTATAGCAGGTGGCGATATGAGATATATACACTTTTCTATTATTACATTAATTACAGGTATCATTATGCATATTACAATGTACTTTGTACCATTTGAATCTCGGAAAATGCCACTATTTATGACGATAATTTTTACAATCTAAAAGCAGTAAAGACTCATAATATAACCAAAAACATTAATAAAAGTTTGTTAAATGATAAGGGGATGAGTATTGGTAAATTTACTCAAAAGGTTTAAGGGAAAAATCCTACCTGGAGAGATTCAAAAACTAAATGGACTATTTCCAAAAATAAAGGGCAATCACATGGTGGTTCTTATTGGAAGTTAATAAATAACAAAGGAAAAAGAATAGCTTCTTTAACTAAAGAAGGAAAAATCTTAAGGGAATAAGGTGTTGTAAATTATGTGCTTTGATATAAATAATTTGGATATAAAAAAGTTGAATTTTAGAAAGGTAAAAAACGCAATTCATTTAAGTTTAAGTGGCGATAAATACCAGTTTTTGGAGGACGGTAAAACTATCAATAATACTTATTTTTTAGCTGTATATGATAATGCAATAAACATTTTTGAAGATTTGTTTTCGCCTTCTGATTCTATAAATTTGGTTCATGTAGTATATGTTTATAGTGAACCTTATAAGAAAACAAATGTTATAAAAAAATTTACATCGTTAACAATAGATGAATTGTATTACTTTAAAGAATATAAAAAGGAGAAGGATGATAATATTTTGTGCGAGGAGTTTTCATATAAGTGTTCCATAAAAGATATAAAATATAAAAAATTATTAAAAGCTATATCCAATCAAGACTTTAAAGGGTTAGTTCCAAATATCAATCAGAATGATAATTATTCTGAAATATATATAATTAACAATACTAAAAACTTAATATATCATTTATATGATGATAGAGGTCTATGGCTAGCTTTTAATAATAATGAAGATTATGCAAGATATTCTGAAAAATATAATGATTTAATATCGGAATTTGATAATGAAGATATCTAATTTTTTAATATTCGTAGCTTTTATTTTTCTACTTATTTTATGTTTATTTTTAATCTTACAAATGACAAACCATTAAAAGTAGCATCCCAACATCAAACAAAAAAACAATTCATCAAATAAAAATCGCTACAAAACCAAGTCATTAAACACGCAATAATTAAAATTTTCCACTCATTATAATTCTGAATTCCAAATGTCGAATTCCGAAAACCAAACTCCAAATTCCAAAAACGCAACTCCAAAATTAAAAGCATTTCCCTACCATTCGGGAAATGCTTTTTACATACTGATTACTCTGTCATTAATGATTTTACAACGGAAACCATGTCGTCATGTATGACCAAAGTAGCGTCGCTATCATAAGGTGTGCGGTCTTTATTGATAATAATTAAATTGTCGCCTTTAAAATGTGATATTAATCCTGCGGCAGGTTGTACAACGAGTGATGAACCTAGTACAACAAGGGTGTCAGCATGTTCAATTTTATTTAATGCCCTTATGATGGTAGGTTGATCTAACATTTCACCGTATAATACGATGTCCGGTCGAATGGCACCACCACAATTATCACAATGTTTCAAAGTTCTATCAATAACATCTGACTTCGTATAAGATTTATGACATGCATTACAATAAAAACGATTTAACGTGCCATGTAATTCATCAACATGTTGACTTCCAGCGTCTGAGTGCAAACCATCGATATTTTGCGTGATGACACCTAAAGATTGTTGATTACGTTCTAATTTTGCAATCCAATCATGAACGATATTGGGCATCGTATCGACAAATAGTAAGCGCTTATGGCAGAAATTGATAAAACCTTCAGGATCATCTTCTAAATAATCACGGCTTAACAAGTATTCTGGCGAAAGCCCATCTTTTGAAATTTCATCAAATAAGCCACCCATTGAGCGGAAATCTGGAACACCACTTGCGACAGATACACCAGCACCTGTAAAAAATGTAATACGATTCGAACTATCTATAATATGTTTTAGTGTCTCTAAATCATGTTTCAAGTTAAACACCCCATCAAAATAATGAATGATTTATAACGTCTTTTGCTTTTATTATAGTATATTCATTTTACGATTATCAAAAGCGCAGTTTAAACAGTTCTTTTTAAAAATGAATTATACATATAATCGAACAGTTAAATTATATTAGTTTTTACGCAATTTTTATTATAGAATAAGCATGTATATTAAAATTGATGTCTAAACATAAAGGATAATGACCCATCGCCTAAATAAAGGAGGCAATTTTACATTGAATAAACATGAACGTTTGGACGAAATTGCTAAACTAGTGAATAAAAAGGGCACGATAAGAACGAATGAAATCGTCGAAGGTTTAAATGTGTCTGATATGACAATTCGAAGAGATTTAATTGAGTTGGAAAATAAAGGGATTTTAACGAAGATTCATGGTGGTGCACGCAGTAATTCAACATTTCAGTATAAAGAAATATCGCATAAAGAAAAACATACCCGTCAAATTGCAGAAAAACGATTTATAGCTAAAAAAGCTGCATCATTAATTGAAGATGGGGATACTTTGTTTTTCGGACCGGGAACAACAGTGGAACTATTAGCGGAAGAAGTCAATCATCATACGCTCACAATTATTACGAATTGTTTGCCAGTGTATAAAATTTTGTTGGAAAAACAAACAGCACATTTTCGTGTCTATTTAATTGGTGGTGAAATGCGCCATATTACAGAAGCGTTTGTAGGTGAAATGGCGAATGCCATGTTGGAAAAACTAAGATTTAGCAAGATGTTCTTTAGTAGTAACGCAGTAAATAAAGGTGCTGTGATGACATCTACATTAGATGAAGCCTATACGCAACAACTGGCACTCAGTAATTCAATTGAAAAATACTTGTTAATCGATCATACGAAAGTTGGCAAAGAAGATTTTACATCATTTTGTCAGTTAAACGAATTGACTGCAGTGGTCATGGATTATGAAGATGAAGAAAAGGTAGAAACGATTAAAACATATATTGAAGTAGTCGACTAAATTAAAAATATAACTGCATTGTTAAAATATGTGTCTATATGCTCATAAGTGAATGTGAATTTGCATTCATTTATGGGTTATTTTTTTGCAAATTTATGTCAACGGGAACCTCGACAAAGTTTTACTACAATTTCAGACGAATACCTAATTAAAACAACACCACAATATGAATGTTCACTTATTGTTTGAAAATACGTCATAAACAAACAGATTATAAACATATTATGTTGATTTATTGTTTGTTTATGTTTATAATTTAAACGTAATCAAATTGAAAGCCTTTTCTCAAGATTTTCATAACCTACAAATAAATATGTCACATTTTAAGAAAGGTATTTCAAAATTAAAGTAAAAAGGAGTCTTATTATGGCGATTATTATTGGTTCAGATGAAGCTGGCAAACGATTAAAAGAAGTCATCAAATCATACTTATTAGACAATAAATATGATGTTGTTGACGTAACAGAAGGACAGGAAGTTGACTTTGTTGATGCAACTTTGGCTGTAGCAAAAGATGTTCAAAGTCAAGAAGGTAACTTAGGTATTGTTATCGATGCATTTGGTGCAGGTAGCTTTATGGTTGCTACAAAAATCAAAGGCATGATTGCTGCTGAAGTATCAGATGAACGCTCTGGATATATGACTAGAGGCCATAACAATTCAAGAATGATCACTATGGGATCTGAAATTGTTGGAGACACATTAGCGAAAAATGTCGTTAAAGGTTTTGTTGAAGGTAAATACGATGGTGGTAGACACCAAATCCGCGTAGATATGCTTAATAAAATGTGCTAAGGAGGAAAAATTACTATGAAGATTGCATTAGGATGCGACCATATTGTTACAGATACAAAAATGCGTGTATCTGAATTTTTAAAATCAAAAGGACATGAAGTCATTGACGTAGGAACATACGATTTCACAAGAACACATTATCCAATTTTTGGTAAAAAAGTTGGCGAACAAGTTGTTAGCGGTAATGCAGACTTAGGTGTTTGTATTTGTGGAACAGGTGTTGGTATTAACAATGCTGTAAATAAAGTACCTGGCGTTCGTTCAGCACTAGTACGTGATATGACATCAGCGTTATATGCTAAAGAAGAATTAAATGCGAACGTTATTGGCTTTGGTGGACGTATTATAGGTGAGTTATTAATGTGCGATATTATCGATGCATTTATTAACGCTGAATATAAACCAACTGAAGAGAACAAAAAATTAATCGCTAAAATTAAACATTTAGAAACAAGCAATGCAGATCAAGCTGATCCACATTTCTTTGATGAATTCTTAGAAAAATGGGACAGAGGCGAATACCACGATTAAGGGACGACACATATGATTTTAACTTTAACATTAAATCCATCCGTTGATATTTCATATCCATTAACAGCATTGAAATTAGATGATGTTAATCGTGTTCAAGAAGTAAGTAAAACAGCTGGTGGTAAAGGTTTAAATGTAACAAGAGTACTTGCGCAAGTAGGCGAGCCAGTCCTTGCGAGTGGTTTTATTGGCGGTGAATTAGGTCAATTTATTGCTAAAAAATTAGATCATGCCAACATCAAGCATGCATTTTATAACATTAAGGGTGAAACACGAAACTGCATTGCAATTTTACATGAAGGGCAACAAACAGAAATTTTAGAGCAGGGACCGGAGATTGATAATCAAGAGGCTGCAGGATTTATTAAACATTTTGAACAATTATTAGAAAAAGTTGAAGCAGTTGCTATTTCAGGTAGCTTACCTAAAGGATTAAATCAAGATTATTATGCACAAATTATTGAACGATGCCAAAACAAAGGTGTGCCTGTGATATTGGACTGCTCGGGTGCAACTTTGCAAACTGTTTTGAAAAATCCATACAAACCAACAGTCATTAAACCAAACATTTCTGAACTATATCAATTGCTTAACCAGCCACTTGATGAAAGTTTAGAAAGTTTGAAACAGGCAGTGTCACAACCCTTATTCGAAGGGATTGAGTGGATTATTGTGTCTTTAGGTGCACAAGGTGCATTCGCTAAGCACAATCATACATTCTATAGAGTGAATATTCCGACAATAAGCGTATTAAATCCGGTTGGTTCAGGTGATTCTACAGTTGCTGGAATTACTTCAGCAATTCTCAATCATGAAAACGACCACGATTTACTAAAAAAAGCTAATACTTTAGGCATGCTGAATGCGCAAGAAGCACAAACAGGATATGTCAATTTAAATAATTATGATGAATTATTCAATCAAATTGAAGTTTTAGAGGTGTAAATAATGTCAAAATCTAATCAAAAAATCGCATCAATTGAACAATTAAGTAATAACGAAGGTATCATTTCTGCATTAGCATTTGACCAACGTGGTGCTTTAAAACGAATGATGGCTAAACATCAAACGGAAGAGCCAACTGTCGCTCAAATTGAACAATTAAAAGTATTAGTTGCGGAAGAATTAACACAATATGCATCTTCAATTTTATTAGATCCTGAATATGGTTTACCAGCTTCAGATGCACGTAACAAAGATTGTGGATTATTACTTGCTTATGAAAAAACTGGATATGACGTAAATGCTAAAGGTCGTTTACCTGACTGTTTAGTAGAGTGGTCTGCAAAACGTTTAAAAGAACAAGGTGCAAATGCTGTTAAATTCTTACTTTACTATGATGTTGATGATGCTGAAGAAATTAACATTCAAAAGAAAGCATACATTGAAAGAATCGGTTCAGAATGTGTTGCAGAAGACATTCCTTTCTTCTTAGAAGTATTAACATACGATGACAACATTCCTGATAACGGTAGTGTTGAATTCGCAAAAGTTAAGCCTAGAAAGGTTAACGAAGCAATGAAATTATTCTCAGAACCACGCTTTAATGTTGATGTATTGAAAGTTGAAGTACCAGTAAACATGAAGTATGTAGAAGGCTTTGCTGAAGGTGAAGTGGTTTATACGAAAAAAGAAGCAGCACAACACTTTAAAGATCAAGACGCTGCAACAAATTTACCATACATTTACTTAAGTGCTGGTGTTTCTGCGGAATTATTCCAAGAAACTTTAAAATTTGCTCACGAAGCTGGTGCTAAATTCAACGGGGTACTTTGTGGCCGTGCTACATGGTCTGGTGCTGTTCAAGTATACATTGAACAAGGTGAAGATGCTGCTCGTGAATGGTTACGTACAACTGGTTTCAAAAATATTGATGACTTAAATAAAGTATTAAAAGATACTGCGACATCTTGGAAACAAAGAAAATAAGTTTAAAAGGGGATTAATGCTATGAATAGAGAAGAAGTCCAATTATTAGGTTTTGAAATTGTTGCATTTGCAGGGGATGCACGTTCTAAGTTTTTAGAAGCATTAACAGCAGCTCAAGCTGGAGATTTTGCAAAAGCAGATGCACTGATTGAAGAAGGAAACAATTGCATTGCGGAAGCACATAGAGCACAAACAAGCCTGTTGGCTAAAGAAGCGCAAGGTGATGATATTGCATACAGTGTAACGATGATACATGGTCAAGATCATTTAATGACAACAATTTTACTGAAAGATTTAATGAAGCATTTATTAGAATTTTATAAAAGAGGGTGATGACAATGATGCAAAAATTGATCGCACAAATTGAAAAAGGGAAGCCATTTTTCGAGAAATTATCACGAAACATATATTTAAGAGCCATCCGTGATGGATTTATTTCTGCAATGCCTGTCATCTTATTCTCAAGTATCTTTCTATTAATTGCATATGTGCCAAATATATTTGGTTTTAAATGGGATAAAGGCATGGAAGCCATTTTAATGAAACCATATAACTATACGATGGGGCTTGTAGCATTTTTAGTAGCAGGAACGACAGCGAAATCTTTAACAGATTCATTTAACCGTAAGCTAGAAAGTACAAATCAAATTAACTTTATTTCTACAATGCTAGCAGCGATGTGTGGATTCTTGTTCTTAGCTTCTGATCCAGCCAAAGATGGTGGATTCTTAAGTGCATTTATGGGAACTAAAGGTTTATTAACAGCATTCTTATCAGCATTTGTAACTGTTATTGTTTATAACTTCTGTGTGAAGCGCAATATTACAATTAAAATGCCGAAAGAAGTACCGCCGAATATTTCACAAGTATTTAAGGACTTAATTCCATTTTCAGCGGTAATCATCATTCTTTATGCATTAGATTTAGTCATTCGCAACAGCTTTAAATCAAATGTAGCGGAAGGTATTTTAAAATTATTCGAACCATTATTTACAGCAGCAGATGGATGGATTGGTGTCACAATTATCTTTGGTGCCTTTGCATTATTCTGGTTTGTAGGTATTCATGGTCCGTCAATTGTAGAGCCAGCAATTGCAGCCATTACATATGCGAATATCGAAGCGAACTTCAAGTTGCTTCAAGCTGGAGAACACGCAGATAAAATTATTACATCAGGTACACAAATGTTTATCGTTACTTTTGGAGGTACGGGTGCAACATTGGTCGTCCCGTTCATGTTTATGTGGATGACGAAATCTAAACGAAACAAAGCGATTGGACGTGCATCAGTTGTACCAACATTCTTTGGTGTAAACGAACCAATTTTATTTGGTGCACCACTAGTATTGAATCCTGTGTTCTTTATTCCATTTGTATTAGCACCAATTGTTAACGTATGGATTTTCAAACTTTTCGTTGAAGTGTTAGGAATGAATAGTTTTAGTGTGAATTTACATTGGACAACACCAGGTCCATTGGGCATTATCATGGGTACAGGTTTTGGTTTATGGTCATTCGTTCTAGCTATTACTTTGATTGTTGTAGATATTATTATTTACTACCCATTCCTAAAAGTTTATGATAGTGAAATTCTTGATGAAGAAGAAGGACGTAAAGAAAGTAATTCAGATTTAAAAGAAAAAGTTGCAGCAAACTTTGATACGAAAAAAGCTGATTCAATTTTAGCGGCAAGTGGTGTATCAGACGATGCAGCTAAAGCTTCAAATATCACAGAACAAACAAATGTCTTAGTACTTTGTGCCGGTGGTGGTACAAGTGGATTATTAGCCAATGCACTTAATAAAGCAGCTGAAGAATATCATGTGCCAGTGAAAGCGGCAGCTGGCGGATATGGCGCACATATGGACATTATGAAAGAGTACCAATTAATCATTTTAGCGCCACAAGTTGCGTCTAACTATGAAGATATTAAGCAAGATACAGATAGATTAGGTATTAAATTAGCGAAGACTCAAGGTGCCGAATATATCAAATTGACACGAGACGGCCAAGCAGCCCTTGATTTCGTTCAACAACAATTTGAAAATTAAGAATAGGAGTTTTTCATATGACTAAAACATTACCTGAAGATTTTATTTTTGGTGGAGCAACAGCAGCATATCAAGCAGAAGGTGCGACAAATACGGATGGTAAAGGTCGTGTAGCATGGGATACGTATTTGGAAGAAAACTATTGGTACACTGCAGAACCAGCGAGTGATTTTTATAACAGATATCCAGTGGATTTAGAATTAAGTGAAAAATTCGGTGTTAATGGTATCCGTATTTCAATTGCATGGTCACGTATCTTCCCAAATGGATATGGCGAAGTTAACCCTAAAGGTGTTGAGTATTACCATAAGTTATTTGCAGAGTGTCATAAACGTCATGTTGAACCATTTGTAACATTGCATCATTTTGATACACCAGAAGTGTTACACAAAGATGGCGATTTTCTAAATCGTAAAACGATTGACTACTTTGTAGATTATGCTGAATATTGTTTTAAAGAATTCCCAGAAGTAAAATATTGGACTACATTCAATGAAATTGGACCAATTGGTGATGGCCAATATTTAGTAGGTAAATTCCCTCCAGGTATTAAATATGATTTTGAAAAAGTTTTCCAATCTCATCATAATATGATGGTTGCTCATGCAAGAGCAGTGAAATTATTCAAGGATGGCGGCTATCAAGGAGAAATTGGTGTTGTACACGCATTGCCAACAAAATATCCGTTCGATCCATCAAATCCTGAAGATGTTCGTGCAGCAGAATTAGAAGATATCATCCATAATAAATTCATCTTAGATGCAACATATTTAGGTAAGTATTCTCGTGAAACGATGGAAGGTGTGCAACATATCTTATCTGTTAATGGCGGTAAATTAAATATTACAGATGAAGATTATGCCATTTTAGATGCAGCCAAAGATTTAAACGACTTCTTAGGTATCAATTACTACATGAGTGACTGGATGAGAGGTTACGATGGAGAATCTGAAATCACGCATAATGCGACAGGTGATAAAGGCGGTTCTAAATACCAACTTAAAGGTGTCGGACAACGTGAATTTGATGTCGACGTACCTCGCACAGACTGGGACTGGATGATCTATCCTCAAGGTTTATATGATCAAATCATGCGTGTTGTTAAAGATTATCCTAACTATCACAAGATTTATATCACTGAAAATGGTTTAGGATATAAAGATGAATTTATTGAATCTGAAAAAACAGTTCATGATGATGCACGTATTGATTATGTAAGACAACATTTGAACGTTATTGCAGATGCTATTAAAGATGGTGCAAATGTTAAAGGTTACTTTATTTGGTCATTAATGGATGTGTTCTCTTGGTCAAATGGTTATGAAAAACGATATGGTTTATTCTATGTCGATTTTGAGACTCAAGAACGTTATCCTAAGAAAAGTGCTTATTGGTACAAAGAGTTAGCCGAAACAAAAGAAATTAAATAATTATAGATATTAAAAGGCCTATCAGTCGAGTGCTGGTAGGTCTTTATTTATAAAAAGAGATAAATTAAACATGCATATACATATTTATATATTAATCAATGGGTGACACACCATTGAAAGCTAAAGAAGCAATCAATTAACAAATGTTAACGGACAACTTTCCAAAGTCATCTTAAAAGTTAATGATGTATTCAAAATCAACTAAAGGACATTTTTAATCACATCCTTTATACTTATATAAAAGACATGAATGGGAGTTAAAAGTGTGAAGAAAATTTTTGTAATTATTACGACATTGTTAGCGGTCGCTATTATTATAGGCTCTATTATTACGGTGGTGTTTAGTCAACGACAGGCACAAACATTTAAAATACAACAACAGCAATTTGTTAAAAAGCCAATTCCAACATTGTTCTTACATGGATTTGGTGGTAGTGCCAATTCTGAAAAGTTTATGGTGAAGCAAGCAGAAAAAAGAGGGGTAACTAAAGATATCATCACTGCTTACGTTTCAAAGGATGGTGCAGTGACATTTAAAGGGAAACTAAGAAAAGATGCAGTGAATCCTATTGTGAAAATTGAACTTGAAAATAACAGACAAGGCTATTTGGATAAGAATGCTGCGTGGTTTAAAAATGTACTGACTAAGTTACAATCTGAATACAATTTCGATAAATTCAACTTTGTCGGTCACTCAATGGGGAACTTAACATTTGCACAATATATGATGACATATGGTAACGACAAGTCACTGCCACAGTTAAACAAACAAGTGAATATTGCAGGGACATTTAATGGTGTTTTAAATATGAATGAAGATGTCAATGAAATTACAGTTGATAAAGATGGTAAACCAAGTCGAATGAATCAACCTTATCAGCAATTACGCGTGCTAAAAGATATTTATAAAGGTAAAGGTATCGAAGTGCTAAATATTTATGGAGATTTGAAAGATGGTACACATTCAGACGGCAGAGTGTCTAATAGTTCTTCGAAATCATTAAAATATTTACTGGGAAATAGTCCGAAAAGTTATCGAGAATCTAAATATGAAGGTGAGCCTGCACAACATAGTCAGCTTCATGAGAATGAAAATGTTGCTAATGAGTTAATCGACTTCTTATGGAAAAAATAAAGCAACTGCTAGTTTTTCGGGGGCAAAAAAGCTTGTAATATTAGAGCTTTTCAAAAATTATCTATTGTTTGAGAGTTTCCATAAAATGTCTAAGTCGTAACATTTTAAATTTATGATTATAGCAAATATAATGTGGTTGAAGTTACATGAATGAATCAGTGCTTAAGTCAAAATATAACAACTAAGAATGTATTTGCATACAGACATCACGAAGACACAATTCAAACTTAACGCTTAAGTAACAAATAAGTAAAAGTTTCAAATAAAGAAAGGTGATTAATGATGCAAAATAAACAAATTCTTTTTAACAAAATACCAGAAGGCATGCCTCAAGAGGATACATTCAAAATTGAAGAGACTGACACGCCTAAACTTGAGAGCGATGGCGTACTTGTACAAACGCTGTATATTTCAGTGGATCCATATATGAGAGGACGTATGACTAAGGCAGATTCGTATGTACAGCCTTTTGAAATTGGTAAACCGATTGTTAGCCATGTCGTTGCAAAAGTAATTGATTCGACACTCGCAGATTATAAAAAAGGAGATGTCGTTGTAGGTATGTTGCCTTGGCGAATCATTAATCATGTCCAAGCGGATCAAATTACTAAAGTTCCAACGACAGATGTACCACTTGATTTATATTTAAGTGTTTTAGGAATGCCAGGACAAACAGCATATCATGGTCTGCTTGATATTGGACAACCTAAAGCCGGTGATACTGTTGTGGTTTCAGCTGCATCTGGTGCTGTAGGTTCAGTTGTAGGTCAAATTGCTAAGATTAAAGGTTGCCGTGTTGTAGGTATTGCGGGTGGCGACAAAAAAGTAAATTATTTAACAGAGACACTGGGCTTTGACGCTGGTATTGATTATAAGAAAGAGGATTTTGCAGAAGCGTTAGCACAAGCAGTACCAGATGGTATTGATGTTTATTTTGAAAATGTTGGTGGTACAGTTGGCGATGAAGTATTTAAGCATTTAAATCGTTTTGCACGTGTACCAGTATGCGGCGCAATTTCGTCATATAATCATCCTGAAGCAGATATCGGACCACGTATTCAAGGTACGCTTATTAAGAAGCAAGTAATGATGAGAGGCTTCTTAGTAAGTGAATTCGCTAATGCTTTTAAAGAAGCTAGTGAACAGCTCGCAACATGGGTTCAAGAAGGTAAAATTCAGTCACAAGTAACCATTGAAGATGGTTTTGAAAATGCGCCACATGCATTTAAAAATTTATTTACTGGCGATAACTTTGGTAAACAAGTTATTAAAGTAACGGAATAATAAAGTATACGTTTTAACAAACTAACTTTGTTAATTGATCAAAATTTAATAACTTTCTTATCTAAAGCAAATTTGTTCAGTAACATGGTAGAAATAAGTCTAAAATGTAATACGAAAGTCGTCTGTAATTATTTATATATTCAAATGAAAAAGGAGTCATGATGCTGCGGTATAAGCACACATGGCTTCTATTTTGTATAATAAGAAATAAGTTCATAAATGAGGTGAAACGATATGAAAATGATAGGATTTGAAAAGCCCTTTAAATTGGAAGAAGGAAATTTATTTAAAGTATACGAACAAAGAAAGCCAACGCCAGAAAACGATGATATCTTAGTCAAAGTAAATAGTATTAGTGTAAATCCTGTAGATACAAAACAACGTCAAATGAAAGTCACTCAAGCACCTCGTGTACTTGGGTTTGATGCTATTGGTACTGTTGAAGCTATCGGACCAGACGTTACATTATTTAGTCCGGGTGACGTTGTATTTTATGCTGGATCGCCAAATAGACAAGGATCAAATGCGACATATCAATTGGTGTCAGAAGCTATAGTTGCAAAAGCACCACACAACATAAGTGCTAATGAAGCGGTTAGTCTACCGCTAACTGGTATTACGGCATATGAAACGTTTTTTGATACATTTAAAATTTCACATAATCCTGCTGAAAACGAAGGGAAGTCTGTCTTAATCATTAATGGTGCCGGTGGTGTAGGCAGTATAGCCACTCAAATTGCTAAACGGTATGGTTTAACTGTCATTACAACAGCATCACGACAAGAAACAACAGAGTGGTGTGAAAAGATGGGCGCAGATATCGTATTGAATCATAAAGAGGATTTAGTGCGTCAATTTAAAGAAAAAGAAATTCCATTAGTAGATTATATATTTTGCACCTATAATACAGACTTGTATTACAATACTATGATTGAACTGATAAAACCATTAGGGCATATTACAACTATCGTAGCTTTTAATGAAGATCAAGATTTAAATGCACTAAAATTAAAAAGTATAACATTTACACATGAATTTATGTTTGCGCGTCCAATTCATCGAACGCCTGATATGATTAAACAACATGAGTATTTAGAAGATATTACGAAAAATATAGAATCAGGGCATTACCAACCAACAACGACACAAGTTTTTGAAGGTTTATCACCTGAAAACTTATATCAAGCACATCAATTGTTGGAAAAACAATCAATGATTGGAAAATTAGTAATTAATATATAGTTTAGTAAGTAAAGTCGCCTTATGCAGAAAATACTGTATAGGGCGACTTATTTTTTGTGTCTAGCGACTATTGATTCTAAATGGAAATATGGCAACTTTGCAGGTATCAATTCAATAATGCATTAGAAAGGCATTACTTAAATACAATAAAATACTTTGTTGCTCAATGATAAATAATTTGAGTGTGTTTTATATATCATTTTTAAAAGATGAGGCATTATTAATTGTGTCTATATAAAATTATAAATGATTAAAATGTTGCAGTTATGGGTATGAACTTACCATTACACAGAAAGGGTTTGTATTTATGAAAAATAAATCAGTAAGTCTAGTGTTTTGGGTATCTTTAGTGATATGTACGATATTTGTTGCTTTTGGAGCAATATTTCCGAAACAGTTAGAAAAACTCACGCAAAACATTACTACATTTATTGCGCTACATTTTTCTTGGTATTATTTATTGCTCGTTTTAGTTATTTTATTTGTCTGTGTTTATATTTTATTTTCGAGATACGCAAACATTACATTAGGTGAAGAAGGCGAAGATCCTGAATTCTCATTGCCGTCTTGGTTTGCTATGTTATTTAGTGCTGGTATGGGAATAGGACTTGTGTTCTGGACAACGGCAGAACCAATCAGTCATGCCTTCAAATTAACGCCTATTCATAAAGCTGGCACGCAATCTGCAATTAATGATGCAATGCAGTTTTCATTTTTCCATTGGGGGATTCATGCATGGGCAGTCTATGGTATTGTCGCGCTTGTGTTTGCATATTTTAGCTTTCATAAAGGATATCCTGGCTTAGTCAGCGCTACATTGACGCCTTTATTAGGTGAAAAGGCAATGCGTGGACCTTTAGGTGGTGCCATTGATGTATTGGCAGTCATAGCTACAGTAACAGGCGTTGCTGCAACATTAGGTTTCGGTGCATTGCAAATAAACGAAGGTTTACATTTTTTATTTAATGTACCGAGTAATTTCACGATGCAAGTAATCTTGATTGTCATTGCAACCATATTATTTACTTGGTCAGCATGGTCAGGTATAGATAAAGGTATCAAAACGTTGAGTAATATCAACATGTTACTTGCTTTTGTAGTACTTATTGGTCTTTTTATTGTTGGGCCAACGCTATACATTTTAAATACATTTACGAATGGTCTAGGTAATTATATTGCAAATTTCTTTAGTATGAGTTTACGCATTCCGTCAGGCGGTCAAAAATTCCAATGGTTACAAAATTGGACAATCTTTTACTGGGCATGGTGGATATCTTGGGCACCATTTGTAGGTATATTTATTGCACGTGTGTCAAAAGGACGTACGATTAAAGAATTTATTCTAGGTGTACTTTTTGTCCCGGCATTAGTTTGCTTTATATTCTTTGCGGTATTCGGCGCGTCAGCAATTTACTTACAAGATAATCATATTGCCGATATTGCTAAAGCAGCGACAGAAACAGCAACTTTTGCAACGCTACAACATTACCCACTAGGTTTTGTATTAAGCTTAATTACTTTACTTGTTATTATGATTTTCTTTGTTACATCAGCGGATTCGGCAACTTATGTTTTAGGTATGTTGAGTTCAAGAGGTGATATTAATCCGAAGTCATTTGTCAAAGTGAGTTGGGGTATCATTATGGCATTATTTGCAATTATTATGATTTACACAGGTGGTACGCAAGCGATACAAAATTTATTAATCATTGCTGCGTTACCATTTTCCGTGGTCATTATAGCGATGATATGGTCGCTTTTAAAATCTTTGAGTGAGGAGAAACCGAGAAATAGTAATAAGGTTTTAATTAAACATCGTGACCCAGATATTTTAGAATATCGTTCTTCAAAACATATTGATGAAAATTAATTAATAATGAGGTTTTATTTACAAAAACTAGGGAATATATTACTAAATGGTACTTCATCTTATATATTAAAAATAAATTTAAAGTTATTAATTTATTATGTTTAAGAAAAAAACTGATGGGTACATATTTAATATGTTTTTAAATTAACTTTAACTAAGGAGGTGTCGTTAGGGGTGAAACGACTTAAAAACTTTATCCTTGGCTTATTAATAGTAGTAATCGTGGGGTTCCTGTTATTCATGTATATCCAAGATGGACGTATAACTGAATATCAAGACTACTTCCTTCAATTTGAATGGTTCCAACCATTACTTATTTCACTTGCTGCACTATTGATATTAATAGGTCTTATATTAGTATTTAGTATCTTCAAACCTACGCATCGAAAACCTGGATTATACAAAGACTTCGATGATGGTCATGTTTACGTATCTCGTAAAGCTGTTGAAAAGACGGCATTCGATACGGTTGCAAAATATGATCAAGTAAGACAACCAAATGTAGTTGCGAAACTATATAACAAAAAAAATAAATCTTATATCGACATTAAAACTGACTTTTTCGTACCAAATAATGTTCAAGTTCAATCTTTAACTGAAGCAATTCGTTCGGATATTAAAAAGAATGTAGAATATTTCACAGAAATGCCAGTACGTAAGTTAGAAGTTAATGTGAGAGATCAGAAAACTTCTGGTCCACGAGTGTTGTAAGGGAGGTATATCATGGCTAACAATCATAACCAAAACGGACAAGACTCTACACAACAAGTGATTAATTTTTTAAAAGTATTTAAATGGAGAATCGTTGGTTTCCTAGCGTTTCTATTAATCGCGATATTATTCTTAACGTTAGGTTTTTGGAAAACAGTACTTATCATCGTTTTATGTTTAATTGGTGTAGGTATTGGGTATATGAAAGACCGTAAGCAAGATTTTATGAATTTTTTAAATCGATGGAGTTAATTCATCAATTTAGAATTTAATTAAAAAAATATAAAAATTAACAAGTAAAAGGAGAATCTATTATGACTGTAGATAACAATAAAGCAAAACAAGCATACGACAATCAAACTGGTGTTAACGAAAAAGAAAGAGAAGAGCGTCAAAAACAACAAGAACAAAATCAGGAGCCTCAATTCAAAAACAAATTAACATTCTCTGATGAAGTTGTTGAAAAAATTGCTGGTATCGCTGCACGTGAAGTTAAAGGTATCTTAGATATGAAAGGTGGCTTAACTGATACATTCACTAATGCATTCTCAAGTGGCAACAATGTTACTCAAGGTGTATCTGTTGAAGTTGGTGAAAAACAAGCTGCTGTAGACTTAAAAGTAATCTTAGAATATGGTGAATCAGCACCAAAAATCTTCCGTAAAGTAACTGAATTAGTTAAAGAACAAGTTAAATATATTACTGGTTTAGATGTAGTTGAAGTTAACATGCAAGTTGACGATGTAATGACTCAAAAAGAGTGGAAACAAAAACACGAAAAAAATAACGAAAACAATAACCAAGAAAGACAAGGTTTACAATAAGTTATTCGATAAAAAAGCTCGGCACTCAATTTAAGTGCCGAGCTTTTTTGTGATTTTTAATAATTTGAATATGGAAAATGTATTATTCTCTCATTTGTATAGATTGTATTTAATAAGTTAATGTAATCCTTGAGCTCACGATTAATAAAATTCTATAATTTTAATTATTTTCTCGATACAAAGGGTTATTAACTTTAATATAAGTATAATGATGTGCCTCATCTTCAAGACGCATTGTTGTAACACACTTATAATCTATAAATGGCGCGAACATGGTATCTTTAATTTCATTTATGCGATTCTCATTTACTTGATTAGATTTGTGTGTCGAAAGTACAAGTTGATCAAAAATGTTATCTAGTACATCACGAACGATATACCACATATGTCTTTCTAAGTTTGAATCATTTGATGCTTTAGAGATTGTAAGAATTAATTCGCCTAAATGGTTTTGAACGGTAGAATAAAAGGCTTTGTTAAACACAGACGTTTTTGAATCAGTAAGAATTCTTGATTTTTCATGGAAATGAGATGTACTGTATCCCATTTCATTTAGTTGTGCTTTATCAATTCTTAAACCTTCAAAGTCTCTAATATACATCGTGTCCAATAGACCATCTTTCCGAAATGTTGCAATAGCATTTTGCAAGTGAGCCTCTAATGCAATGCCATATTTAGTAACTAGTGGGATTACGAGACCAAGCAATGCTTTACTATAAGTTTCAATCCACGATTTCGCCGATGATTCAAAATCAGACAATGATGCAGCTAATTGATAACGTTTAATCAATGTCACGATAGGTGATTCATTGTTAAATGGGTAGGTTGCAACTAAGCTTGAAGGAATCATTGGTGTGACTTCTTGTGGAATCATTTGGTATATGTTTTTTCTAAATAATGTACCTAATTGTTCACTTCGTTCAGTTTGATAGTCTGCTTCGTCTTGCACATTATAAAAATGAATACCAGCAACTTCATCAATAATTGTTGATGCATAGGACTTAAATATGACATCTTTCTCCAAAATATCATTTAAAATACGTGTCATTAGTGGACCATTGTGCGTCGTTTGTTCTGATAATGTACGAATCTCACCTGTAATATGAACGTTTGTCGACAATTTGATGTGTGGCGACATAGCTGGGTATTTAGGAACTAATGTTCTGAAAGATAAACCAGCATAATAATCCAACGTATGTTTTGCTTCAATGATTAATTCTTTATCTACTTCTGCTTGATAATCAGAATGTAATACGTCATCTAATTGCCATGGATGAACAATCATAATGTGATAATCATTAAAGTTAAACTTTGGCGTAAATTCATTTTCTAATTGTTTAATTAAGTCCGGAAATAGTTGATGAACAGTTGTATCATAATCTTTAGACAGTGACATAGTACGGCTTAATTTACTGTGAATCAGTACTATTTTCAACTTAATAGGTTGATTGAATTCTGAAGAATATAGGAATGTTTGTAATGCATTTAAACCTTTACGTAATTTAGCCCCAGGATGTAGCGGATGACCTTCAATAACGGCTTGCTCTGAACGCAAGTAACTATCTTCGCTATTTTCGATAATATTAAATAAAGGTGCAGAATCATGTTGCATTGACAGTGCTTGATAGCTAATTGCAAATGTCATATTAGTTGCACTGTTTATTAAATCTTGCTGAAATTGATCACTAGCAGCATTTTTTAAATCTGGTGCTTCAATTAAAATACACTCAAGAATTTCATTTGGATGGTGTACTCGTGTAATCGTATTTGTAATGTCATCTTTAATGTAGAAAGGGCCTTCAACATCAATTCGATCAAAGGCGTGTTCTCCAGTGATAGGAGCATATAATGTTTGCTTAGCTTGTGGGAACTGGATTTCTAGTATATGAGTCGTTGAGATATCTAACATAATCAAATCACGACTCAATATTTTCTTACTTTGAGTGCGCGCTTTAACTAAGTTTTCGCGATGCATTGATGTGACCAATCTCTGAGTGACTTTATCTCTTCCTTGTAAAATCATCTCTTTAAAAATATTAGCCCAATCGCTATTATGTTGTTGTAAAAATAAATATGTTTCTTGTTCTTCTTTGTTAAATTTTAATGTCTGTTCTTTAAAAATTAAGTTCAAGTTCATAATTCACCTCTATGAAATATTTTACAAAAGCAAGATAGATTTGTATAATCCATATTAATGATAATGATTCTTATTATCAACAGAATGCGGGTGTAAGTTTTATGACAAAATATTTTTTTAGCAGTTCTTTTCTACTATTTCTAGGTAATTGGATTGGACAAATAGGGCTAAATTGGTTTGTACTTACCACTTATCATAACGCAGTTTATCTGGGGATTGTCAATTTTTGCAGACTTGTACCAATATTATTACTAAGTGTGTGGGCAGGGGCAATTGCCGATAAATATGATAAAGGGCGATTGCTGAGAATTACAATTTCATCATCATTTTTAGTAACTGCAATTTTATGTGTGCTCACGTATAGTTTCACTGCAATTCCAATTAACGTCATTATTATATATGCGACATTAAGAGGGATTTTAAGTGCGGTTGAAACACCTTTAAGACAAGCAATCTTACCAGATTTATCAGATAAAATATCTACTACACAAGCTGTATCATTTCATTCATTCATCATTAATATTTGTCGTTCAATAGGGCCTGCCATTGCTGGTGTCATATTAGCAGTTTATCATGCGCCAACAACATTTCTTGCACAGGCAATTTGTTATTTTATCGCAGTTTTATTATGCTTACCATTACATTTTAAAGTAACTAAAATACCTGAAGATGCATCAAGATACATGCCGTTAAAAGTTATTATAGATTACTTCAAATTACATATGGAAGGTCGACAAATATTTATAACATCATTATTGATTATGGCGACAGGTTTTTCATATACGACACTTTTACCAGTTTTGACAAACAAAGTATTTCCGGGGAAATCTGAAATATTTGGTATCGCTATGACGATGTGTGCCATTGGTGGTATTATTGCAACGCTAGTTTTACCTAAAGTACTTAAATATATTGGTATGGTAAATATGTATTATTTAAGTTCATTTTTATTTGGCATTGCTTTGTTAGGTGTGGTATTTCACAATATTGTCATCATGTTCATTTGTATTACATTGATTGGGTTATTTAGTCAATGGGCACGTACGACAAATCGCGTTTATTTTCAAAATAATGTTAAAGATTATGAACGTGGTAAAGTACTGAGTATTATTATGATGGATAGAGGTATGATTCCATTGGGAAGTCTATTAATGAGTATATGTGCAGATGTGTTTGGCATTGTTAGAACTTTTTCAATAATGGGAATAAGTACTATATGCATTACAATGGTATTCTATTTTATAAATAGAAAGTTGAAGTTAAAGTTGGAGGAAAGTAATCATGGTATATCTTGAATGGGCAAAGGCAGATAGAAATATTCAATATCGTGTAATTAACGCCATTATTAAAGAACGTATTTACCCCGAGCAAACATTTATTTCGCAAAAAGGATCTTTAATTGAAATTCAGTATCATATGCATGTGTTGACTATTGAAGTTGTTAGAAAAAGTGCATTAGAACGCTATGAGTTTACAGGTGATATTACTTATTTAAATAAAGGTGAAACGTCATTAATTATAACTTTAGAAGGTTTATTAGATGTGTTGAATCATGACTTTGATATCCCTATTTCAGAGCGACTACGCGAAGAGTTAATACACAGTCGAGATAGTTTAGTTGAAACATATAAGCAAATGTCTCACAGACAAACGTTAATAAGTCAAAGTTTTAAATTTTCAAGGTTACCACAAGATATTAACTTTTTTTCATGGTTACAACATGTAAAAGATAGTGATAAGACAGATGATTTAACTTATTCTGAGAGTTTGGTACCAGAGGGGCATCCAACACACCCTTTAACCAAAACGAAATTGCCCTTAACTATGGAAGAAGTACGAGCATATGCACCTGAGTTTGAAAAAGAAATCCCTTTGCAAATTATGATGATTGAAAAAGACCATGTTGTGTGCACAGCTATGGATGGTAATGATCAATTTATTATTGATGAAATAATTCCCGAATACTACAATCAGATTCGTGTGTTTTTAAAGAGTTTAGGTTTGAAAAGTGAAGACTATAGAGCGATTTTAGTACATCCTTGGCAATATGATCATACGATAGGGAAATATTTTGAAGCATGGATTGCTAAAAAAATATTAATTCCAACGCCGTTTACAATACTTTCAAAAGCAACTTTATCATTTAGGACGATGTCTTTAATTGATAAACCATACCATGTTAAGTTGCCCGTCGATGCACAAGCAACAAGTGCCGTTAGAACAGTCTCAACTGTGACTACTGTAGATGGACCAAAGTTAAGTTATGCTTTACAAAACATGTTGAATCAATATCCAGGATTTAAAGTTGCTATGGAACCGTTCGGTGAATATGCAAATGTTGATAAAGATAGGGCACGTCAGCTTGCTTGTATTATAAGACAAAAGCCTGAAATTGATGGAAAAGGTGCAACAGTAGTTAGTGCAAGTCTAGTTAATAAAAATCCAATAGATCAAAAAGTTATCGTGGATAGTTACTTAGAGTGGTTAAATCAAGGAATTACTAAAGAAAGTATTACGACATTTATTGAACGATACGCTCAAGCATTAATCCCGCCTTTAATTGCTTTTATTCAAAATTATGGAATTGCTTTAGAAGCACACATGCAAAATACAGTAGTGAACTTGGGGCCACATTTTGACATTCAATTTTTAGTGAGAGATTTAGGTGGTTCTAGAATTGATTTAGAAACATTACAACATCGTGTATCAGATATTAAAATTACAAATGATAGTTTAATAGCTGATTCTATAGATGCAGTGATTGCAAAATTCCAACATGCTGTTATTCAAAATCAAATGGCAGAATTAATCCATCATTTTAATCAGTATGATTGTGTTGAAGAAACCGAATTATTTAACATAGTACAGCAAGTAGTAGCGCATGCCATTAACCCAAGACTACCACATGCAAATGAGTTAAAAGATATTTTGTTTGGACCAACAATTACTGTCAAAGCGTTGTTAAATATGAGAATGGAAAATAAAGTAAAGCAATATTTAAATATTGAGTTAGATAATCCGATAAAAAAAGAGGTGTAGTACTACATGGCACACGTTAACATAAATATATCGAAGATTAAATATAACGCCAAAGTACTTCAAACAGTTTTTCAAAGTAAAAATATGCAATTCACACCAGTAATTAAGTGCATAGCTGGTGATCGTACAATTGTAGAAAGCTTAAAAGCGTTAGGTATCAATCATGTTGCAGAATCCAGATTGGATAACATAATTAGTATTGCAGATCAGGATTTAACATATACGTTATTGCGTACGCCTGCCAAAAAAGAGATTTCAGATATGATAGAAAAAGTTGATATGAGTATCCAAACAGAATTATCTACCATACATCAAATAAATGAAGTAGCAGAAGTTTTAGGAAAAAAACATAAGATTTTATTAATGGTAGATTGGAAAGATGGCCGTGAAGGTGTTCTGACTTATGATGTTTTAGATTATATTAAAGAGATTATTCACTTGAAAAATATCCATTTTGTAGGTTTAGCATTCAATTTTATGTGTTTTAAATCTGATGCGCCAAGTGATGATGATATCTTTATGATTAATCGATTCGTCTCAGCTGTTGAAAGAGAAATAGGATATCGATTGAAAATTATTTCAGGTGGTAATTCGAGCATGTTACCACAACTTTTATATAATGATTTGGGTAAAATAAATGAATTGCGAATAGGTGAAACGTTGTTTAGAGGTGTTGATACAACGACAAATCAAGCGATCGCTATGCTTTATCAAGATGCGATTACATTGGAGGCTGAGATTTTAGAAATTAAACCTCGAGTTAATACACAAACGCATGAATCATTCTTACAAGCTATTGTAGATATTGGTTATTTAGATACAAAAGTCGATAATATTTCACCTATGGATCAGCATATCAATATTTTAGGCGCTTCGAGTGATCATTTAATGCTTGATTTAAATGGTCAAGGACACTATCAAGTTGGAGATCATATATCTTTTTCATTAAATTATGAAGCACTTTCTCATTCGATGTATATGAAAAATTTACATAAGGTATATATTGATGATTCAAAGATTGATACGCTACTTCAAAATTTTGATGTGAAATCTCCTGCTATGGTAAACCAATATTAATATATTTATCAATAAGTCTAAGTTGACAAGTTATACTACATATCGTTTACACGGTTGTATCATAATTGTTCAACTTAGATTTTTTGTATTTGTTGATTTATCAAATTAAGTGCAACAGTTCGTCACATAAAATTGCAACAGATAATATCAGCTGAATTACAGGGATAACGGTCATGCTAAATGGTGTCAATTGTATTAATGCAAAGATGATATAGCAATGATACATTATCAGTATTTTGTCTAAGGAAATGTGCTAATTGTAGTCATAATTATTAGAGAAAATATATAGTCATACATTTTAGTAATATAAAAAAGATTGAACACTACTTGACAATGATAATTGTTATCAATAAAATAATAAATGAAGTTATACATATTAAGGAGTGGAACGATGAGAGGTCTAAAAACTTTTAGTATATTGGGATTAATAGTTGCCTTACTTTTAGTTGCAGCTTGTGGTAATACGGATAATTCAAGTAAAAAAGAATCATCAACTAAAGATACTATTTCGGTAAAAGATGAAAATGGTACAGTAAAAGTACCTAAAGATGCAAAACGTATCGTTGTATTAGAGTACTCATTTGCAGATGCATTAGCAGCATTAGACGTTAAACCAGTTGGTATTGCTGATGATGGTAAGAAAAAACGTATCATTAAACCAGTTAGAGAAAAAATTGGGGATTATACTTCTGTAGGTACACGTAAACAGCCAAACTTAGAAGAAATTAGTAAATTAAAACCGGATTTAATTATCGCTGATAGCAGTAGACATAAAGGTATTAATAAAGAATTAAACAAAATTGCACCAACATTATCATTAAAGAGTTTTGATGGAGACTACAAACAAAACATTAATTCGTTCAAAACAATTGCTAAAGCTTTAAATAAAGAAAAAGAAGGCGAAAAACGTCTTGCTGAGCATGATAAATTAATCAATAAGTATAAAGATGAAATTAAATTTGATAGAAATCAAAAAGTGCTTCCAGCAGTAGTTGCTAAAGCTGGTTTATTAGCACATCCAAACTATTCATATGTTGGACAATTTTTAAACGAACTAGGATTTAAAAATGCATTAAGTGACGATGTAACAAAAGGTTTAAGTAAATATTTGAAAGGACCTTACTTACAATTAGACACTGAACATTTAGCTGATTTAAATCCAGAGCGTATGATCATTATGACTGATCACGCTAAAAAAGATTCTGCTGAATTCAAGAAATTACAAGAAGATGCAACATGGAAAAAATTGAATGCAGTTAAAAATAATCGCGTGGATATTGTTGACCGTGATGTTTGGGCAAGATCTCGTGGCTTAATTTCTTCTGAAGAAATGGCTAAAGAACTTGTTGAATTATCAAAAAAAGAACAAAAGTAAGGTGGAAGTAAATGGCTATAAAAGAAATAAGTAGCCAATCTGCCATTGATCATAAAAGAAAAAGACGCACAACACTCACGTATATAGTGAGTTTGTGCTTTCTTTTTATTTGTATATATTTAAATATGGCGATTGGTTCTTCGAAAATTAATTTTAGCGATATCGTTCACTATGTTACTGGTCATACAGATACGAAAGCAACGTTTTTATTGCATAATGTACGTATGCCAAGGATGATTGCAGGGTTATTTATTGGCGGTGCATTAGCGGTATCTGGTTTGTTAATGCAAGCAATGACACGCAATCCGCTAGCATCACCTAAAATTTTTGGTGTCAGTTCTGGTGCATCTTTTTTCATTGTATTTGTGACGATTATCATTCCATCATTAGAATATTATGCATTATATTTAGGTGTGATAGGTGCATTTATAGGTGGTTTAACTGTTTATACACTTTCAGGTGCTACGAAAGGTATGACACCCATTAAATTAGCATTGGCTGGTATGGCCATCCATTTGTTTTTTAGTAGTATGACCGAAGGTATTATTATTTTGAATGAGAATTCAAACGAACAAGTGATGTTTTGGCTTGTCGGTTCATTATCCAGTATGAAGTGGGATGAAATTTTAACCATTCTACCATGGCTTATTGGTGCTTTAATTGTAACGATTTTTATTGGACGTCAACTAACGATAATGGAACTAGGCGATGACATTGCTAAGGGATTAGGTCAAAATATAAATAAAGTTAGAATTATCATTGGACTATTAGTCATTATTCTTACAGGTATGTCGGTGTCAGTGGCAGGACCAATTGGATTTGTTGGCTTAATCGTACCGCATATAGTCAAACGCTATGTGAGTAAGAATTATTTAGTCATGATTCCATTAACATTTATTATAGGTGCAGATTTGTTACTACTATCAGATGTATTAAGTCGTTTAATTACATATCCTTATGAATCACCAGTAGGGATTGTTACATCATTCGTAGGTGCACTTTACTTCTTATTTATAACGATTAAAGGGGTGAAAAGAATATGATGACAACGAAAATTATACGTCGTTATAGTTTAATCACAATCCTTTTAATTGTGAGTATATTCATAAGTTTATGTGTAGGGTCTGTCATGATTCATCCGATTGATGCTATTAAGGGAATCTTTACACAAGATGATTTTATTTTAAATGAGTATCGTATACCTAGAACATTACTTGGTATTATTATCGGCAGTAGCTTGGCTATTTCAGGTGCAATTATACAAGCTGTAATAAGAAACCCGTTAGCCTCACCTGATGTTATAGGTATTTCTAAAGGTGCCAGTTTAGCTGCTGTGATTATTATTATGACCTTTCCAACAGCACCATTGTTTGTATTACCTATAGGTTCATTCTTAGGTGCCTTTGCAGTAAGTTTATTTTTATCATTTTTAATTTCAAAATATGATGTTAAAGGTTCAAAGCTTGCTTTAATTGGTTTAGCAATAGGCGCAATATGTATGGCGATTGTGCAGTTCTTATTAATCAGAAATCCACTGGAAGCAAACAAAGCGCTTGTTTGGTTGACAGGTAGTCTATATGGACATGATATGTCGAATATTTATACTATATTACCTTGGTTTTTAATAACGATACCAATCATCATTTTATTGAGTTATCAATTAGATGTATTGAATCTAGGTGATGCTGTTGCAACCGCACTCGGTTTAAAAGTTAAAACTATTAAAATGCTATTGCTAATTTTAGCAGTAATATTAGCAGGATCCGCAATTTCAGTTGTCGGTGGTATTAGCTTTTTAGGATTAATTGCACCTCATATTGCGAGACAATTAATAGGAAATAAAACATTACACGTTATTATCATGTCGGGGTTAATTGGTGCTATATTGTTAACATTTGGAGATGGTTTAGCCCGTGGCATTCATCCGCCACTGGATATTCCTGTAGGGGTTATCATTGCAATTATCGGTGCACCATACTTCTTAATATTATTACGAAGAATGAAATAACTAACATATGATTAGAGTTTAAAAAAGGTTAAGTACGAAATCAGTAATTGTACTTAACCTTTTTTGAATTCATCTTGAAAAATTACAAGAAATAGCGTATATTTAATAACTGTAATTATTCATTATTTTGCATACATAAACATTTTAAAAGATAGAATGATAAGGAATATGTTTGTTAACTGAATAGAATTCTGTATATACTTAAAACGAATACATAGAGAAATGGATTGATTTTATGGATAGCTTTTCAAGGAAAGAGATAGTTATTGGGAGACTTAAGTTTATTACGATGTCTTTAATTGGTATCTTATTATTTTTAGTACCAATTCCAGTCGAACAAGATGGACAGAAGCAAACAACGTTGCCCGTGGCATTTTTAGCAGGCGTGCTTAAAGATGTATTAGGTGGCGTAATGCCATTTTTAATTGTGACGATAATTACTTTATCGGGTATCATAACTCTGATTTGTTCAACTATTTTAAAAGATAAATTGAAACCTGACGGGCTAATGAACAATGCTTTTAACGTTAGAATTGGTTGGTTAATTTTACGAATATTAGCAGTTGTTTTTGCATGGATGACATTTTTACGAATTGGTTCAAAGGTTATTTACTCAGATGAAACGGGTGGATTATTGTTCTCAAGTTTATTGCCAACATTAGTGGCAGTATTCTTATTTGCAGCTCTATTTTTACCGCTATTAATGGAATACGGTTTGTTAGAGATGTTGGGTCCTATTTTTAGACCGGTTATGAGACCTTTATTTACATTGCCAGGACGTTCGACGGTAGATAATTTAGCATCATTTATTGGAGACGGAACTGTTGGGGTCTTAATTACAAGTAGACAATATGGTGAAGGATATTATTCTCGTCGTGAGGCAACAGTTATTTCAACGACATTTAGTGTAGTTTCTATCACCTTTGCAATTGTAGTTGCTGAAACAGTGCACATGCAAAATCAATTTTTTGCTTTCTATTTATCAGTGATAGTATCCTGCCTCGTTGCAGCAGTCATTATGCCAAGAATTTGGCCTTTAAATAAAATTCCTGATGAGTATGCTAAGGAGGTACCTGAAAGTGCGCGTACTGAGGCATTGCCAGAAGGAAAGACGGCATTGAGACATGGCTTTGATACTGCAACAGAAGTTGGTATTAAAGCACCGGGCGTTATTGACTTTTTTAAGTCAGGATTAAAAACAGTCATTGATATGTGGTTTGTTATTTTGCCTGTAGTGATGAGTATTGGTACTATTGCTACCATTATTGCGAACTACACGCCCTTTTTTGTCATATTGGGTAAACCTTTTGTTCCATTTTTAGAGTTAATGCAAATACCTGAAGCGGCACAGGCTTCTCAAACGATTATTATCGGTTTTGCCGATATGTTTTTACCTTCTATATTAATTGAAGGTGTACAAAATGATATAACTCGTTTTGTTATTGGGGCACTTAGTATATCGCAGTTAATATACTTGTCTGAAGTAGGTGGCGTCATACTTGGTTCGAAGATTCCTGTAAGCATCGGCAAATTGTTTATGATTTTCTTGATTAGAACAATCATTACACTACCAATTATTTCTTTGATGGCACATCTTTTGTTATAAATATATGTGAAAAAGGACAACTGTTAAAATTATGAGAACAGTTGTCCTTTTGTATTTGTTTATGCTGGGTGTTGAATCAATTAAAAAAATCATTCATGAAGCCCTCACCATGAATGATTTTTTTATACAATTTATTTAGTTAATTCATTGTAAACTTTTTGATCATTTTGAGTATAAATAATGTATTCGTGGTCTTCAGTATCGATAATAACGCGATTCGTTTTACCAAACGTTGAGCCGATTCTAGATACATCTTTGCTGTCTAATTTAGGAACTGCATGAATATCTTGGTCTTGTGTAATATTTTTAATTTCACTTGTAGGAATTTTGATATCAGCAACTCTCCATTGAATACGCACTTCATTATTATCTTTCTTTACTGTCATTGCCATTATTCAAACACATCCTTTAAATATTTTGTAAATACATCATAAACGATTTTGTAATCGTTTTCAAGAGTTATGTGATACTTTTTTAAATTGTGTCATACTAATGAATTTTAACCCGAAAATATGTTCGTGTTTTTGTTAGGGATATGGTAAAATGTGAGTATTAAAGGAGAACAAATATGACAGGTAAAACACATGCTTCATGCGGCATGCTCGTTGGAGCGCTAACAACACAATATTTTCAAACGGATATTTTTTCGTCGGTTACGGTTATCATTCTAGCAACTCTAGCTAGCTTATTACCCGATATATGTCACACTCAAAGTAAGATTGGCAGAAGGTTTAAGGTAATTAGTTTTTTTGTGAGATTGATCTTTGGACATCGAACCTTTACGCATTCAATATTATTTATCGCAATCATAGCATTTTTATTGCAAATTATTCAGACGCCTAATTATTGTATGGCAGCAATTATAATTGGGTTAGTGTCACATGTTATACTAGATATGATAACACCAAAAGGCGTGAAATTATTTTATCCGTTACCGTTTAATGTGAAGACACCGATCCAATTTAAAACAGGTGGACTTGTAGACTTATCTTTAGCTACTGCGTTAATGGTCGGAACAGTTTATGTTTTATTTCAGCCTTTCATCAATGATATAATAAGCAACTGGAATACTAAGTTTTTATAGAAAATAAATTATTAAAGGTTACAAACTCAGCAGGAGGCATAAAATGCTAGATAAAAATCAATTAGCTAAATATAAACAAGATCATTTGTGTGAATATGAAAAAATAATGAGTAACAATGAAAAAGAAGCACTTGAAGAGAAGGTAGCGTCATTAGATTTAGATTTTATTGCCAAATTATATAACGATTTATACATCAATAAGAAAACAATAGATGATGTATCTGCAGTTTCTGAAGTGAAATATGATATTAAATCACAAATGAGTGATGATGAGATTAAGCGTTTAGAGGAACAAGGACTTCAAGCTATTAAAGAAGGACAATTTGCAGTACTTTTGATGGCAGGTGGTCAAGGAACAAGACTTGGTTACAAGGGCCCTAAAGGTTCGTTTGAAATTGAAGGTGTAAGTTTATTTGAACTTCAAGCTAACCAATTAAAAACATTGAATCATCAATCTGGACATACGATTCAATGGTATATTATGACAAGTGATATCAATCATGAAGAAACTTTAGCTTATTTCGAAGCACATAGTTATTTTGGATATGATCAAGAAGCAATCCATTTCTTTAAACAAGATAATATTGTGGCGCTTAGTGAAGAAGGGAAGTTAATTTTAAATCAACAGGGTCGTATTATGGAAACGCCGAATGGTAATGGTGGCGTGTTTAAATCTTTAGACAAGGCAGGATACTTAGAAGAAATGTCTAATAATGGCGTTAAGTATATTTTCTTGAATAATATCGACAATGTTTTAGTAAAAGTGTTGGATCCACTATTTGCAGGATTTACGGTAGAACATGATTACGATATTACTTCTAAAACGATTCAACCAAAACCAGGAGAAAGTGTTGGACGTTTAGTTAATGTCGATTGTAAAGATACAGTACTGGAGTATTCAGAATTAGATCCAGAAGTTGCAAATCAATTTAACAATGCTAATATCGGTATTCATGCATTTAAACTTGGTTTTATTTTAAACGCTGTAAATCGTGAGTTACCTTATCATTTAGCTATTAAGGATTTGAAACAATTAGATGAGAACTTTGGTGTTATTGAACAACCAACTTTAAAATTCGAATTGTTCTATTTTGACATATTTACTTATGGAACTAGTTTTGTCACGTTACAAGTTCCTAGAGAAGAAGAATTTTCACCTCTTAAAAATAAAGAAGGTAAAGATAGTGTTGCAACTGCAACAGAAGATTTACGTAGAATGGGTTTAATTTAATGATAGGCGGTGACTATGATGTCCAAATCAACTAAAAAAAGTAATGACACAATCGTAGAAACATTTAAGGATATCATCCCTTTATCATTTGGAGAAGAAATTGGTAATGCGGCATCTCATGGTGTTGCAGCTTTGTTAACATTATTAGTGTTACCCTATGCGGCTGTGCACAGTTATATTGCACATGGTACGCTTGCGTCTGTGAGTATGTCTATTTATGTTATTTCTATCTTTATGATGTTTATTTCATCTACTATTTATCATTCTATGCAAAATGAAACACCTCATAAATATATTTTAAGGATTATCGATCACAGTATGATTTACGTAGCAATTTCTGGTACATATACGCCTATTTTGTTAACAGTTGTAGGTGGTTGGATAGGTTGGACAGTATTTATTTTATTATGGGGAACGACACTTTGGGGGATTTTATATAAATCCATAGCTGTCAAAGTTAACCAAAAGTTAAGCTTAATTGTCTATTTAGTGATGGGCTGGGTAGGTATTATCTTGTTACCAATTATTTTTATTCGCACATCATGGATATTCATATTATTCATTTTCTTAGGTGGTGTGTCTTATACAATTGGTGCGTGGTTTTATGCACAAAAGAATAGACCATATTTTCATATGATTTGGCATATTTTTATTGTAATAGCATCACTATTGCATTTAATTGCAATCTTATATTTTATGTAGTCGTTTAGAAAAGCTGGGGGAAACTCCGCTTTTTTTATTACATAAATCATTCTAATAGGGGATTGTATTGTAATAGAATTATCGTTAAGATTTGAAAGTCAAAAGTGTTTATACATATGAAAACCAATTATTAGTAAATGAAATCTTATAAATAAATATATATAGAAGGAGGTATTTCATGCGATTAAAGTCAATCATAACTGTTATAGCTTTAATATTAATTATGTTTATGTCAGCGATTGAATCATCTATTATTTCGCTTGCATTACCTACAATTAAACAAGATTTAAATGCAGGAAATTTAATTTCATTAATTTTCACAGCGTATTTTATCGCATTAGTAATTGCCAATCCTATAGTGGGCGAATTACTTTCGAGATTTAAAATTATTTATGTGGCAATTGCAGGATTACTTTTATTTAGTATAGGTAGTTTTATGTGTGGTTTAAGTACTAATTTTACTATGCTAATTATATCACGCGTGATACAAGGTTTTGGATCAGGTGTATTGATGTCATTATCGCAAATTGTTCCAAAGTTAGCATTTGAAATTCCGTTACGATATAAAATTATGGGCATAGTTGGCAGTGTTTGGGGTATTTCGAGTATCATTGGGCCACTTCTAGGTGGTGGTATATTAGAATTTGCAACATGGCATTGGTTATTCTACATAAATATACCGATTGCGATCATTGCCATTATATTAGTTATATGGACATTTCATTTTCCAGAGGAAGAAACAGTTGCTAAATCAAAATTTGATACTAAAGGGCTCACGCTATTTTATGTATTTATTGGATTGATTATGTTTGCTTTATTAAACCAACAGCTATTACTTTTAAATTTCTTGAGTTTTATCTTAGCTATCGTTGTGGCAATGTGTTTATTTAAAGTAGAAAAACATGTTTCTTCACCATTTTTACCTGTGGTGGAATTTAATCGTTCGATTACTTTAGTTTTTATAACTGACCTTCTAACAGCTATTTGTTTAATGGGATTCAATTTATATATTCCAGTCTACCTTCAAGAACAACTAGGATTATCTCCATTGCAAAGTGGATTGGTTATTTTTCCTTTATCTGTAGCTTGGATTACATTGAATTTTAATTTACATCGAATTGAAGCAAAACTATCAAGGAAAGTTATTTACTTACTATCATTTACATTGCTACTAGTAAGTAGTATTATCATTTCATTTGGTATTAAATTGCCGGTACTTATAGCATTTGTGTTAATTTTGGCAGGATTAAGTTTTGGATATATTTATACGAAAGATAGTGTAATTGTCCAAGAGGAAACTAGCCCATTACAAATGAAGAAAATGATGTCATTTTATGGATTAACTAAAAATCTTGGGGCATCAATAGGTTCAACAATAATGGGATATCTTTATGCGATACAATCAGGAATCTTTGGTCCAAACTTACACAATGTGTTAAGTGCTGTTGCTGTAATTAGCATTGGGCTTATTGTTTTATGGGTCGTATTTTTTAAAGAACAGTCATCTCAATCAAAAGAATAGAATTATGATTAAAATTGATGTAGTGTAATTAAAGTAAGAAATAATAAATTCCCTAGATACTAGATAAATCGTTCAATATTTTATTAATAAGGAGGCCAATGATTGTGAATTATCTTAAACATAAGTTTTATAACTTGTTAACTACAATGATTGTTCTCTTTATTTTTGTACTTTCTGGTGCGATTTTTTTAACATTTCTAGGGTTTGGTTTATATGGATTAAGTAGAATACTTATTTATTTTAGGTTAGGTGACTTTACATATAATAGAAGTATGTACGATAACCTATTATATTATGGCAGTTATATAATCTTTGGGTACTTCATCATATTTGCAGTCGAGCATTTAATGGATTATTTTAGAAAAATGTTGCCTGAAAATGCATATTTTAGAGGCGCGACTTTTCATTTGATTTCTTACACAGTTGCAACAACGTTATTTTATTTCATCATTCATTTAAATTATGTTTATATCAATATCGATTTTTGGGTCATCATGGTTATTATAGGGTTCTTATATGTTTGTAAGCTTCAATTTTACCCTGAAAGTAAAAATTTAAATAATAGAAAATAGATATCTGAAGTTGAGGGCACATATGTGTTCCAACTTCTTTTTGTTCAATAGAAGAATCGATAATAGTGAGTCTTAGTGCTCAATTTGTGGTAAATAAGTTAAATAACCATTGTATGAGTCTGAGACATAAAATAAATTATTAGGCCCTACAATGTTATATTGTTAGTTTTTTAAGTACACATTAGCTGTGCCTAATGTGTAAGAACCAATAATGATTTAATATGTAGTGCTACTTTATCATTTGAGTACTACTCCCATTATGTTCATGGCTATATGTATTGAAGGGACAAGTGTATATCTGTTTTAAAAAGGAGGAATTATGATGGCTAAAGTTGAATTAACAACCCGGAGACGAAACTTCATAGTTGCTGTTATGTTGATTAGTGCGTTTGTAGCTATTTTAAATCAAACATTATTAAATACAGCGTTACCTAGTATAATGAGAGAATTAAATATTAATGAAAGTACATCGCAATGGCTAGTTACTGGGTTTATGCTTGTTAATGGCGTCATGATACCTCTGACGGCATATCTAATGGATAGAATTAAAACTAGACCTTTATACTTAGCGGCGATGGGGACATTTTTATTAGGTTCTATTGTTGCAGCCTTAGCTCCGAATTTTGGAGTTTTAATGTTAGCACGTGTAATTCAAGCGATGGGTGCAGGCGTACTTATGCCCTTAATGCAATTTACGTTATTTACATTGTTCAGTAAAGAACATCGAGGTTTTGCAATGGGACTAGCAGGTTTAGTAATTCAATTTGCACCAGCAATAGGCCCTACAGTTACAGGATTAATTATTGATCAAGCGAGTTGGCGAGTACCATTTATTATAATTGTAGGAATTGCTTTAGTTGCCTTTGTTTTCGGCTTAGTTTCAATCTCAAGTTACAATGAAGTGAAATATACGAAATTAGATAAGCGCTCAGTAATGTATTCAACTATTGGATTCGGGTTAATGCTATACGCATTTAGTAGTGCAGGAGATTTAGGATTTACAAGTCCAATAGTAATAGGTGCGTTGATAATAAGTATGGTTATTATCTATTTATTTATACGTAGACAATTTAATATTACTAATGCACTTTTAAATTTAAGGGTTTTTAAAAATAGAACATTTGCATTATGTACGATTAGTTCAATGATTATAATGATGTCAATGGTTGGACCTGCGCTGCTTATACCGCTATATGTTCAAAACAGTTTATCTTTATCTGCCTTGTTATCAGGACTTGTTATCATGCCTGGTGCAATAATAAATGGTATTATGTCAGTTTTTACAGGTAAATTTTATGATAAGTATGGTCCTAGACCATTGATTTATACTGGTTTTACAATTTTAACAATTACTACAATTATGTTGTGTTTCTTGCATACAGACACATCTTATACGTATTTAATAGTCGTATATGCAATTAGAATGTTTTCAGTTTCTTTACTCATGATGCCGATAAATACTACAGGAATTAATTCTTTGAGAAATGAAGAAATCTCACATGGCACGGCTATTATGAACTTTGGTCGTGTAATGGCTGGTTCACTAGGCACAGCTTTAATGGTTACATTAATGAGTTTTGGTGCAAAAATATTTTTATCTACATCGCCATCGCATTTAACTGCAACTGAAATTAAACAGCAATCCATTGCTATAGGGGTGGATATCTCATTTGCTTTTGTAGCTGTGCTTGTTATGGCAGCTTATGTGATAGCACTTTTTATAAGAGAACCTAAAGAAATAGAAAGTAATAGAAGGAAATTTTAAAATAATTATAGTAGTTGGTCTATTTAAAATAATAGGCTAACTGCTTTTTTTATTTAATAAAAAGTTTTATACTTTTAGTGATAGACTAAGCAAAAATTGTTATTTGCTATGATGTAGATGTCTTAAAATGATTAAGGGGGATTTGCTTTGTTAACGGTAGATCAAGTGAAAGAATTGGTAGGAGAAATTAAAGATCCTATTATAGATGTGCCTTTAAAAGAAACAGAAGGTATTGTTGAAGTTTCTATTAAGGAAGAAAAAGAACATGTGAGTGTTAAATTAGCAATGGCACAATTAGGTGGTGCACCGCAATTAGATTTACAGATGGCTGTTGTTAATGCATTAAAAGAAAACGGTGCGAAAACGGTCGGTATACGATTTGAAACATTGCCGGAAGAAAAAGTAAATCAATTTAAACCAAAAGAAGAAAATAAACCTAAAACGATAGAAGGCCTATTATCTCAAAATAATCCAGTCGAATTTATTGCAATAGCCTCCGGTAAAGGTGGTGTCGGTAAATCTACTGTTGCAGTAAATTTAGCCGTTGCCTTAGCTCGTGAAGGGAAAAAAGTCGGATTAGTAGATGCCGATATATATGGATTTAGTGTACCAGATATGATGGGTATTGATGAAAAGCCTGGAATTAAAGGGAAGGAAGTAATTCCAGTTGAACGTCATGGCGTTAAAGTTATATCAATGGCCTTTTTTGTGGAAGAAAATGCGCCAGTTATATGGAGAGGGCCAATGTTAGGTAAAATGTTGACGAATTTCTTTACAGAAGTTAAATGGGGAGACATTGAATATTTAATACTCGATCTTCCACCTGGAACAGGAGATGTAGCTTTAGATGTTCATACGATGTTACCTTCAAGTAAGGAAATTATTGTAACGACACCTCATCCTACAGCAGCATTTGTTGCAGCTCGCGCAGGTGCGATGGCAAAACATACGGATCATTCTATTCTTGGCGTAATTGAAAACATGAGTTATTTTGAAAGTAAAGAGACGGGTAATAAAGAATATGTCTTTGGCAAAGGTGGCGGTACTAAGTTAGCTGATGAACTTAATACTCAATTACTTGGGGAATTACCTTTAGAGCAACCATCTTGGAATCCAAAAGATTTTGCACCGTCAATATATCAATCAGATGATCATCTAGGTAAAATTTATAGCTCGATTGCACAAAAAGTTATAGCTGCTACAAATAAATAGGTATAATATATGCTAAACGTACAAAATTACTTTTATTTTGTACGTTTTTATGTTGATTTGTTTTGGAATGCTGGTAAAATAAGTTCTTGTGTTAAGCAATAAACGCGTTGAAAAAGAAGCGGGTTGTGAACACAAAAAGTTTTAAAAAAGTTATTGACTTTAAATTCCAAAGTTGATAATATGATAAAGTCGTCAAAAACGACGCAGTTGTTTTTAAAGAAGAATTTCAAAAGTGTAAAACTTACCATTGAAATAACTATAAAAACAATATAGAATAAATAAAGTAATCGTTCAAAAAGTTATTGACTTCAAGAAACAAATGAAGTAGAATAAAAGAGATTGAACATTAATGAACATTGAAAACTGAATGACAATATGTCAACGTTAATTCCAAAAAACGTAAC